>Ga0182030_10010509_pt1 | contig 18788 bp, 4 predicted proteins | sample 812S3MmetaG_FD_121299 | JGI IMG/M metagenome (GOLD analysis project Ga0182030, IMG submission 121299) | Permafrost microbial communities from Stordalen Mire, Sweden - 812S3M metaG (Illumina Assembly) | ecosystem: Environmental > Terrestrial > Soil > Wetlands > Permafrost | place: Sweden...
CTTTTCCGGTCGGATTTGCAAACTTCATCGGAGGGGGGCCTTTTGCTGCCGCGCGCATCTGTCGGTCGCCAGATTTTTTCTCGACAAGAGCGGCCTGGTTTGTAAAATGATCATACCCACATTGCTGGACTTCAATGCGGGTATGATCATTTTTGAATTCTCCGGGAATTGGTCCCGCACTTCGCTATTTTCCCCACGCTCCGCACCCTTGCGGAGCGGTGGTGTTGAGCAGTGCGGGCAATTCTCCGGTCGCGGTTCGCCAAGTGCCGCCGCACGCATCTGTCTGCCGTGAGAATCTTTCTCCACGAGAGCGGCCTGGTTTGTAAAATGATCACACCCGCATTCCTTGACTCCAATGTGGGTGTGATCATTTTTGAATTCTCCGGGAATTGGTCCCGCACTTCGCTATTTTCCCCATTGCTCCGCACCCTTGCGGAGCAGTGGTGTTGAGCAGAGCGGGCAATTCTCCGGCAGCGGTTCATCAGGCGCCGCCGCGCGCGCCGCGCGCAATTGCCTGAATTTTTGAGTCGTATCCCGTGCCGGCTTGTCGGATAATCGGAAGCGGTATTGAGTATTATGGCATTGCCCGGATTTTCAGATGTGAAGTTTAAATATGCAAAAGTGCTGATGGCGCTGGGTCTGTTGCTGGCGCTTGCAGCGCCCGCGCCGGCCCGCGGAGCGGAAGGGGAGGACAAGGAATACGGCGTGGGTACCAATGAATTTGCCGACAGGCAATGGCTGGCGGCGGAAGCGACGTTCCGCAATTTTGTGGCGGCGTTTCCCGCCTCGCCGCACCGTGCCGACGCCATACTTTACCTGTCGCGCTCGCGGATTGAGTTGTCCAATTACGCGGGGGCGCTGGAGTTGCTGGAGCGGGAAATGCCGAAGGGCAAACTGGAGCCGGATTTTGTTTATTGGATGGCGTGGGCGTTTTATGGAAGCGGGCAGTACAACCATGCGTTGGAGCGATGCGACTATCTGCTCGGGAACTTGACCGCCGATGCTCCCCTTCCGTTGCGCGCCACTCTGCTTAAGGCACATGCGCTGGCAGGGTTGACGAACTGGTCGGACGTGACCGCTCTTTTGTCCAAGCCCGGCGGCGTGTTCGAATCGGCCATTCAGAGCGGACAGAGCGACGGGGACATGGTGGACGGATATATTTTGTTGGGCCAGGCGTATCTGGCTCAACACCAGGACGTGCTGGCGGAGGAGGCGATCGGGAAGATCGCCACAGATAATTTGAGCCTGGATATGAAGTGGGAGCGGCAGAATTTGTTGTGCCGGATATTGCTGGAGGAGGGGCGGCTGGAAGACGCGCTGGCGGGAGGCACCAATTTGCTGGCGCTGTCCGCCCAGGCCGGACGGGAGCAGCGGATCGCCGCCGCATTTTTGCGCGGGGAAATTTTCGAAAGGAACAACCGGCTTGCCGAAGCGCTGGAAGCGTATTCCACGAATTTGGAAAAGAGCTTTCCGCCGGAAGTCAAACAGCGCGCTCTGAGCAACTCGGTTGACCTGATGTTGCGGCAAGTCCAGCCTTCCAATACGATGCGATGGCTGGACAGTTTCATCCAGCAGCGGACCAACGAGCCGATGCTGGATATGGCACTGTTCCACTTGGGGGATCTCCAACTCAAAGCGTATTTTGCCCCCCGGCAAACAGAGACCAACCGCGCCACGGTGTCTGACACCAATCTGCTGGCGTCGGCCATCACCAACCTGGACCGGGTGATCCAAGGTTTTCCCGAAAGTGAATTTGCCGGAAAGGCGTGCCTGGACCGCGGCTGGTGCGACTGGGAGCAGGGAAATTTTTCCAACGCCGCGACCCATTTTTCCGCGGCCGCGCTCCGCCTGCCGTTGTCGGAGAACCAGGCGGTGGCGCTGTTGAAACTGGGCGACGCGTGTTTCCGGCAAGACGACTATGGGGCTGCGGTCGCCCACTACAACCAACTTCTGACGGACTACACCAACGCCCCGATGGCGAGCGTGACCAACGGGTTGTTCGACCTGGCGCTCTATCAACTTGTGCAGGCGAATATAAGACTCGGCAACGAGGAGGCGGCCCGCGCGGCGGCGGAACATATTCTGGCCTGGTTTCCCATCGGGGGCTACGGGGAAGAAAGCCTGCGGCTGCTAGGAGAAGATGCGTCGAGCCGGAAAACCAACTACCCGGCCGCGCGGGCGGTCTTCCAACGGTTGCTGGACAAGTATCCCGGCACGCCGCTCTGGCCGGAAATCCAGCTTGCCATCGCCCGGACTTATGAGCAGGAAGGCAACTGGCCCATCGCGTTCAACATTTATACCAATTTGGAGGCCAGCCCGGCTTTCGCCACCAACGCGCTGCGGCCGCAACTGGATTTTTCGCTGGCGCTGGCGTGTGGCAAGGCGGCCCTTGAAAGCAACGCACTGGTGAGGATGTCTAATTTCGTGGCGCGGTTTCCCGCCGACACCAACGCGGCCCTGGCCCAGAATTGGATCGGGAATTACCACATGGATCATGGCAATTACCTGGATGCCGACTTGGCCTACCAGGAGTTGTGCAACCTGAAAAAATATCCCAACCCGCCAGCCTACCTCGTCTGGCAAGCCCGGCTGATGGCAGGCCGGGCCGCGCTCGCCCACGAGGATTTGGCCGGTGCCAGCAACGATTTTTATTCCGTGCGGAGCGATACAAACGCCCCGGCCGCGCTCGTGGCGCAGGCGCGGTTCCAGTTTGGCTACACAGTGTTTCAGCAATTCCAGCACGAACATACCAACGAGAGCCTGCTCAAAACCGCCATAAACGCCTTGTCGGAAGTGACGACCACCAATTCGAGTCCCACCAATACCCTGACGGGGCTGGCTTACGGCCAATTGGGAAGTTGTTATCTGGCCTGGGCGGATCTCAACAAATCAACTACCAACACCTCCGAATACACCAACGCCATCGCCCGCGCCATTCAGATGTTCCAATCGCTGTTGCAGGACACCAACGACTCGCCCGTGGATGTCACGGCGCGCAGCCAGGGGGAATTCGGGCTGGGCCTGATCGCGGAGCGGCAGAATCAGCCCCAGGAAGCCTTGAGGCATTATTGCAATGTGCTGTACGACACGGACACCCGGCATGCCGATCCCGCCTGGGTCAAGGACGCCGGAGTCAAGGCGGCCGCGTTGTTTGAAGCGCAAAAAGACTGGGCTGGCGCTGAAAAAGTCTATCGGCGGATTCAGGAAGTCGTCCCCTCTCTCGGCCCGGAGATGCAAAAGAACATTGACCGGGTCAAGGCCGCCGCTCAATCGGACTAGCGTTGGGTGCATGGGCTTGTTGCGGGTGGCGGTTTTCGGTTCATAATCATAATCCCAACCCCCGCATTTGGGTCGAAAAAGCCGGTTGCGCCGGAGTCCCGCGCGGTCTTCCAAGGCATGAGTTAGCAATTCTTGTTATTGCACTAGCAAATTATAGCTATACATGTCAAAGCAAGAAAGAGTGCATGAAAAGCAACAAATGGCTTGACCGGAAATGTCGGGCAGTCCAGACTACACTCGCACTCGCAATTTGGATTCCTGGCAGGCGTTGCCACGCGGTTCGGGCGGGAGGCGTGTTGTGAAATCGGGCGGAAACGGTTCGTTGACGGGTCAACGGCCCGGCGGCGCGACCGGGAAGGGATTTGCTGTGCTGCCCGAATCAGAGAATGACCATACCTGACAAATCAACAGAGGAGGATCTGAAATATGAAACACCAAATGAACCGCCGTCACTTTCTAAGAACCTCGGCCTTTGCGGGCGGAGCGGCGCTGGCGCTGGGACGCCTGCCCTTCGCCAGCCGGGCGCTGGCGGGCACCGACCCTTGCCTGTATCGGAGCCAGGTTGCGCTCACGGGCGGCACCGACCACGTTGACAACATTTTCCAGGGCCTCCAGATGTTCAAAGGGAAGATTGCCGCCGCCATTGGCAATCGTCCGGTTTTGATCAAAGTCAACAACGTCAGCGGTGGTAACGTGAGCAATTCCGTTGCGGATGCGTCGGGCCACAGTCTGGCGGACACGCCGGTCCAGAGCCTGGAGGGGATTCTGGAGTTCTTGAAGTCCATCGGAAAGACGGACGTAACGATCGCCGAATGCGCCCTTCTCAACACGACGCAGGTGTCGTTTTCACTCAACAACTATTACAGCCTGGTCAAGAAATATCCTGTCCGTCTCAAAGACCTCAGCGAGGAAGGATATGAGACGCAGTATGTTTGGAATAGTACACTTGGCTCCAGCAACCCGTTGCAGCCGGTTCGCATGTCAAAGCTGCTCCTGCGGCCAGGCCCGGGCCTGCCCAGGAAATACTTCGTCATTTCCAATTGCAGGCCCAAGACGCACGATCGTGTCGTGGCGACGTTCTCCCTCAAGAATGTGGTGATGGGGTCGGTGCAGATTGATCCGAACTTCTACTCCGGCCTGGGTGGTAACTCTCAGGACGACAAAGGAAACATGCACGTCGCCCAAGGCTCAAACTCCTCCGGCGGCAGCCTGAGCGATCAGGACCTCAACGACACCCTGTACCGGATGGCCCGGTGGGAAGCGCCGGACTTGTCGGTGATTGACGGTTACCAGGGCATGCAGGGCAACGGGCCTCTCAGCGGATCGGCGGTCAACCTGGGTTGCGCGGTCACGAGCCTGGATTGGCTTGCGGCCGACCGCGTCGCGGTCGAGTTGATGAATATCAACGCGGGGGTGACAGCTTACGTTTCCAACTCGACCCCTTACGGCACGGAGACTAACGGCTGGCCGATGTTCCCGCTATACCTCAATTATTGCGGCCAGGATGGCACTCTGGGGCAATACGATCTGAACATGATTGACGTGCTGGGAGGGAAGATTAGCACCTATCAGCAGACATTCGGGCTCCACTCCAATGCCAGCAATGGTCTCACCAACCAGCTTTATGGCATGAGCCTAAATCCGCGCACGCAAGACCTGGACTCGCCATCCTCACCCTCATGAACTTTAAACACTTCATCGCTATGAAAAACTCAACTCACCGCATGCTGCAAGCTGTCAAGTGGTCCTGTTTATTGGGTGTGATTTTGCTCGCCGTGTCGTTATCTCAGACCGCGTATGCGCAAGTACCGGTGTTTTTCGACACTGGTTTCAACAGCAACCACCCGCCGACGCCAGGGCCGAACGACATTTACCAAACCAACGCGCTGTTTGAAGTCTACAGCAGCAGCGGAATGACATATTCCACAGACCAAAGCCCGCCTCCTGGCGTCACGTTTGTCACGCCGCCGTCCGGCACCCTGTACGCGGTGACCAACGTAATGATAGGCACCTCCGGTCTTGCAAGCGACTACGGCACCAGTGGCGCCGGCAACGGCACCCCCACCAACGACAATCAGTCGTACGTGCTGAGCTTTTATCAGATTGCAGGGACATCCGCCGCGAACGGAATTTCCACCAGTGCGACCTTGATAGCCAGCGTTGTTTCGTCCAATGGCCTGGTGCGCACACCGGGTGACTGGATGAGCTTCAGCAACTTTGCGGTGTTTTTGGCTCCCGGCACAACCAACGCCTTCGCCTTGAGCCGCCTTTCGTACAACACGGGCAACAACAACGGCAGCGGCCTGACGCGCTTCGAGGGCGAGGGCTGGATGCACTTGATGGTGGTAACCAATAATATAGGTGGAACCGGCGCCACACACTACTTTGGTACGGGTGCGGGCGGCTCTGGCACCAACAACTTCTACAATGGCATGACCTGCATGATTACGAACACTTCCGCCATCAGCTACGGAGTCGGGTCAACGATTAACAACAACGTCCCGCGCACCAACGCGAGCACGGTATTCGATGTCGGAATCAGCACCAGTTTTCTGCCTGCGGTGTTCCTGGCACAACCCCAATCCTACCAAATCGCCAACTCCTGCGTTGCCACTGCCACCCTGGTGGCGACCGGCGCCGGCAGTTCCAATTCGGCGTACGGCATTGGCGGCTATTGGGTGTTGACCAACACGGCGAACCCCTCCGGGCGTGTTCTTGCCAGCGGCTATCGTGCCAACGGCCTCAGCCTGGGCTCCACGAACATCACGACAACCATCACCCCCAGCCCCATCGGAGCCGCCGGCGCCACCGTTACTTCGACTTTGACAGTGTCCAATTACAGGTCCGCCGATGTCGGCAGCTATGTGTTCATTATCACCAATTCGGCGAATGGAACGACGGTGCTGTCGTCCGCCTCCGCCGTGGCCACGCTTTCCTTCGTCGGAGTCCAGCCCAACAGCTTCGCCGCTACGGTCATCAGTAATGGTTATGGGGCGATCGCGTATTACCCCCTCAACGAGACGGTGGACCCTTCCACAGGAATCGCCGTGGCTTATGAGCTTATCGGTGGGGCGAATGGCATTTACGCTCCTGCGGCCAACAATGGCGCGGGCAACTCGGCTGAGAGCGGCGTGGGACAGACAGGTTGGGGACCCGTTCCTGGTCCAGGAAGTGGAGCCGCCCCTCTGAGCGGCCTGCCCGCGCAGGGTGCTTTGGGAAGTCTGGAGAACAGCTTTGTTGACGACTATGTGGTCGTGCCGAACGGCCCGACCAACACGGCCTCTGCGACGGGGATCGCCAACTCGACCAACGTCACGTTCGTCGCATGGGTTTACGACAATACGTTCACTGAAACTGGCCAAGCCGGGATCGTGTCTTATCGCAGCAGTGTGACAGGCACCGGCGCCGATGCATTGTGCGGCGCCAACTCGCAGAATAATGCACTGGGCTGGGTATGGGACAACAACAACAGTTCAACTTATAACTACGCAGGTGGTCCGGCCCTCTCCAGCAACGTATGGAGCATGGCCGCGCTTGTCGTCACCCCGGCCAATACGGTCTTTTATTTCTGTAACACCAACGTGGGCATTGTCTCGGTAACTCAAACCATCGCAAACCAGTGGCAACCCCTGGGTGGCAGAATGTGCATCGGTGCCGAGGAATATCATCCCTACGCTTGGCCAGGCTATATCTCGTCCGTGGCCATTTTCACCAACTCCCTTTCCGCCTTGCAAATCGAGGCTCTCTACCTTGCCGGTGAGACGCAGGACAAGCCGATGGTTCTCAGCCAGCCCGCCTCCGCGGCCGTTTATCCCGGAGGCAGTGCAGTCTTCACCGTCAGCGCCCTTGACCCCAACACAATGTATTATCAGTGGGAGGCGGGGGCGGTGGGCAGCGGCGTCTATACCAACATTTCCAATGGCGGGGTCTTTTCCGGGGCCAACGGCCCAACATTGACCATCACTGATCCCAGCCAGTGCAACATAGCCGATTACGTTGTGGTAATCACTGATTCAGCCGGACAGACTGTCGCCAGTTACCCGGCGACCATGAGCCTCCTCAATTGGGAGCAACCCGGGCAAGGAGGCATTGTCACCGCCGTTGCAACCTCGCCCGATGGCGACTGGATTGCCTCGGGGAGCGATGACGGCACTGTCAAGCTGTGGCGGACGAGCGATTACGGCTTTGAATGCACGCTGGGGGCATCCGGGCTGTTTCCAGTCAGCGCGCTGGCTTTTGGGCCTGTCGGCTCCAACACCGTGGCCGTGGGCTATTACGACGGCTCGATGCGGCTGTGGAATACCGCCAATGGCGCCCTGATTCGCACGTTCAATCTGTCTTGGGCCACGCATACCAACTATCTCGCAAAAGTCAGTTCGCTGGCCTATTCTCCCAATGGCCAGCAACTCGCCACCGGCAATGGCGACATGTTCACGCGGATTTGGTCGGCATCCACCGGCGCGCTTTTGAACAGCTGGTCCAAAATTAACGGGGAGGTGCGCGGCACGGCTTATTCTCCTGACGGCACCCTGCTGGCCATCGGCGGTGAAGCTACCAACCTGATTAAGAGCATCGTTGTGTTACACACCGCCGATTGGAGCACCGCGACCAACTTGTACGTGGGTTCCAACAGCGTCGCGCAGGGTTCCAACAATGTTACTTCCCTGACTTTCTCACCCGATGGCACGATGCTGGCTTCGGGCTGCCTGGACCAGACGATCTGTGTTTGGAACACATCGAGTTGGGCATTGCAATCCGCCATGACCAACAACGGGCTGGGGATCACCGCGCTGGCGTTCACCCCCAACAGCCAGACTTTGTTCGCCGGCGATCTGGGCGGAAACATCACGCCGTGGTCGCCCTCATTAGGGAAATCCAACGCGGGCTGGCCCGCCCACACAGGCCAAGTCTGGTCTCTGGCTTGCACCGTTGACGGCACCAAACTGGTGTCCGGAGGCGACGACCATTTGGCGCGAGTTTGGCAAACTGCCAATGGAGCGTGGGTGACCAATCTTAACAGCCACACGACAGACATCAGCAGGACCTGCTTTGCCCCGGATGGCTCGCTGATTGCCACTGTCGGCAACGATGCTTCCCTCCGCCTCTGGAAGGCGTCAACGGGCGCCCCAGCCTATGCCCTGGCGCCGCACACCAACCAGATCAGCGCCCTGGCCTTCTCGCCGGATGCGACTTTTCTGGTTTCCGGCGGGGGATGCATGGACAACCAGATTTGCCTCTGGAACCCCACCAATGGCGCGTGGCTCCAGACCATTCCCTCGCTCTTCACAAATGGTGTGACAGCTCTGGCCGTATCCCCAGACACAACCCTGATTGCCTCGGCAGGAGACAGGTATGAGCAGGTCATCAAGGTTTGGAACCGGTCGGGCGGAACCCTTGCTGGCACTTTGGCCGGCCACACCAACGGCACGTCGGTGCTGGCTTTTTCGCCGAATGGACGCTACCTGGCTTCGGGCGGGATGTTTTATAGCGGATCCATCAAGCTGTGGGATATGAGCAACAATGGCAATCTTGCCTACACGTTTAATGGCCACACCTGCGCTGTGGTGTCCATATCATTCAATCCCACCGGCACGTTGCTGGCATCGGTGGGACAGAACGACGGCCAGATCTGCGTCTGGACCAATGGAGCGACGACGCCGATTTGGTCGAACGTGATGTCCGCCGAAGCGCGGGCGGTCGCCTTCTCGCCGGACGGCACCCTGCTGGCGGCGGCTGGCTCGGACATCATCCAGATGTGGCGAACCTCCAACTGGACGCCGGTTTGGACCTGCACCGCCGAGACGGTGGGAATCAACTCCATGAGTTTCTCGCCCAATGGCACGTTCCTGACCTATGGCCGCGATGACGGCACGGTCTGCCAGATGTGGAACCCGCAGGCCGCGCCGGTCCAGTTATGGCTGGGGGCCACGCAGGCGGGCCGGTTCACGATTGCCAATCCGTCTTACAGCCCGTTCCTCTCGGTGCAATCCTCCTCCAACCTCTCGCAATGGAGCCCGCTCACCAACCTTGTGGCCGGCACAAACGTGGTCCAATTCGCCGATCCGTCCCCGGCGCCCAAGGAACGCTTCTATCGCGTCACCACGCCACAATGAGAGCCAAGTTGGAGGAGGTCAGCGGCAAGGTGGAGATATTTTGCATCGGAACCTCGGCCGAGTGAAAAAAATGGCGTGACAATGGCTGGCGGCGGCGTATATTGCACCACTTTTCGGTGACCCTATCGTCTAGTGGTTAGGACATCGCCCTTTCACGGCGGTAGCAGGGGTTCGACTCCCCTTAGGGTCGCCATCTTGATTTTCAACCAGTTTCATCGGCCCGCCGCATGGCTATGGGAGCCTGGCCCGGTAAAAGCGCCATCGAGCACCGGAGGAGGCAGGATCGCGGAAGGAAAATGGGCTGCCGCCAACGGTGTTCGTGAACAGCGGGGTCCAGTCAACCAGATTGGTCGAGCCATCCACAATAATAGTCTGCCCGAAGGCGCCGCTGAGATTGAACCCGAACTGGCCCGACGAAAATCCGAAACCGGAGCTATCGGCCATGATCTGCGGCGCCGTGAGGGGAACATTGACGACGAGCGCCGCGACCGCGCTGGTGACGCTGCCGTAGGCGTTGGTGACTACAACAGAATAGCTTCCGGCATTGCTCGCCAGAACGGGAGGCAGCGTGAGGGTATTGTTTGTGCCGCTCTGAAGCAGGTTGGTGCAGGCGACGTACCACTCATACCCAAGCGGCACCGAACCGGCGGCTGCGACCGTGAATGCGGGACTGCTTCCCGCGAGTACCGTCTGGTTTGTTGGTTGAGCGATGATGACGGGGGGATCTTGCACAATGGTCGAAGCGCTGGTGAGCGTGATGTTGTCGTAGTGTACTTGGCCGACTCCGTTCTGGCCCAGCCGAATCTCCAGGGTTCCCGACGGAAAGCCGGCGGCCCCCGTCGTGTAAGTGATCGCCCACGGAAGAAAAGTCCCCGGAGCCGGATGTGGCAGATCCCAATTATATGCTATAAAGACGCCGCCCGCCAGAATGCATACGTAATCGTCATCGCTGTCCAACAGGCCATTCCCATCCCCGCGGTTGCCGATGGCGCCGCTGAAGGTGTAGGTCTGGTTGGGTGCCAGCGTGTTGGTCAAGAACTGCGCCAAATAGTTGCCCCCTTGAATGAAAAGCACCTGCGAACCCTGGGCTGGCGAAGGCAGAACGTCATTGACTTCGTTGGCGTAAAACCAGTCCGGCGGATTATATACCCCATACGGGTTTCCATCGGACGCGATCCAGCCCCACGGCGCGCCCGCCACCGTTCCCTGCGCCCCGGCCGGATATTCAAAACTGGGGTTGACCAGGGGGATGGATACCATGCCGCTGCTGACTGTAATAATCTGCCAGAGCACGCTGGAAATGCTGGCGGCGAAGGTGTTGTCCCCTTCGTAAGACGCCGTGATGGAATGGGGCGAGCCGCTGAGTGACAGCGCGCCGGTGCTCACGCTCGCCATGCCCGAATTGTTCAAGGTCGCGCTGCCCAGGTTGTTGGTTCCATCGTAGAAGACCACCGTTCCCGTCGGCGTGCCGCCGCTCCCGCTCACCGTGGCAGCAAAGGTCAACACGGCGCCGGCCACGGCCGGGTTTTGCGACGACGCCACTGCGGTCGTGCTCGCAATCCCAATCGAATTCCCACCGTTGAATAGCGCCAGAACGCGAGGCGCGGAAAGGGCGACATTGTAAATGCCAATTTGCTCGTAAATGCTCCCATCCGATGCCGAGCCTGTGCCGTCCGTGCCAATCAAAAGCGGCGCGCCCGATGTGGATGCCGGGGCATCCGAACCGTTCCCAGCAATCCAACCGCCGGGAACCGCCGCGCCATCCACATAGAGAACGCAGGAGGAGGCGATTCCGTAGGTATATGCGACACAATAGAAATGCCAGTTGGCTGTGTCTGTAAAGGGTGCGGCCGAGGAGTACATTTCCCAGCTCGTTCCCGTGCTGTTCATAAAAACAAACAGCAGGTGATTGTCACGGTCAAAGATCATCTCATAATTCCTGTGATAGGGCGGGCTGTCATAAAGAATATCCTTGGCAACCACCGAGCAGTAGTTGCCAAGGGAAGCCGGGGAGCGCTGCACCCAGGCGCAAATCGTAATGTTGCTGCCAATCCCCTGGTCGGCCAAAGTGATGCTGTCAGGCACCGAAACATAAGCCGATACCGCATCGAATGGGCCTGGAAACTCCAGCGCGCTGCTGCCCGCCCGCCCGGGAACCCACTGCGGCGAATTGTAATTGTTCAACATTCCGGTGTTTCCGTTGCCGCTGGAATCCGCGACCGTGGTTCCGGATCCTTCATTGAAGGCCCAACTTGCGCTCAAGCCGTTGGTGGCTGCACCCGCGGTGCTGTTGGTGATGATTTGCGATAGCGCGCTTGAAGTGCTGTTGCTAAATGCACTGTCGCCTCCGTACACCGCCGTAATGGAATGGGGCGAACCGTTGACCGAAAGCGCGGTGGTGCTTGTGGCCGCCACACCCGAACTGTTTAAAGTCGCGCTGCCCAGGCTGTTGGTGCCGTCATAGAAGACAACCGTGCCGGTGGGTGTGCCGCCGCTCCCGCTTACCGTGGCGGCAAATTCCACCACGCTGCCGGACGCCGCCGGATTCTGCGAAGAGCTGATCGCTGTGGTGCTCGGGGCGAGGGTAATCACTTGTGAAAGCGCGCCGGAAGTGCTTCCACTATATTTGCTGTCCCCGCTGTAAACCGCCGTGATGGCATGAGGCGAACCGCCGACTGATAGCGCGGCGGACCCCAAACTCGCCATGCCCGAGTTCAAAGCCGTGCTTCCCAGGTTGTTGGTTCCGTCATAGAAGCTCACCGTTCCCGTCGGTGTGCCGCTGCTCCCGCTGACCGTCGCGGTAAAGGTCACAGTGCTTCTGGCCGCCGCAGGGTTCTGCGACGAGCTGATAGTGTTGGTGCTCGGGGCGAAGTTGATAACTTGCGAAAGGACACCGGAAGCGCCACCCCCAAACATGCTGTCCCCGCTGTACACCGCCGTAATGGAATGGGGCGAACCGCCGACTGAAAGCGCACTGGTGCTTATGGCCGCCACGCCCGACGTCAAAGCCGCGCCGCCCAGGTTGTTGGTTCCGTCATAGAAAACCACCGTTCCGCTCGGCGTGCCGCCGCTCCCGCTCACCGTGGCCGTAAATGTGACAACACTGCCGGCCGAAGCCGGGTTCTGCGAAGAGGTGATGGTGTTGGTGCTGCTGTGAAGGACAATAACTTGCGAAAGCGCGCTAGAAGCGCTGTTGCTGAACGTGCTGTCGCCGCCATAGGCCGCCGTGATGGAATGGGGTGAACCGCTGACCGAAAGCGCGCTGGTGCTTAAGCTCGCCACGCCGGAACTGTTCAAGGTCCCGCTGCCCAGATTGTTGGTACCATCATGGAAAACTACCGTTCCTGTCGGTGTCCCGCCGCTTCCGCTCACCGTGGCCGTGAAGGTTACCGCGCTCCCCGCAGCCGATGGGTTTGGCGAGGAGCTGATCGCGGTGGTGCTCGTGGCGAAGTGAATAATTTGCAAAAGCGTCCCGGAAGTGCTGCCGATAAACGTGCTGTCCCCGCCGTACACCGCCGTTATGGAATGCGGTGAACCGCTGACCGAAAGCGCGCTGGCCGCCACGCTCGCCACGCCCGAACCGTTCAAGGTTCCGCTGCCCAGATTGTTGGTGCCATCATAGAAGACCACCGTTCCGGTCGGCGTGCCGTTGCTTCCGCTCACAGTGGCCGTGAAGGTCACGGCGCTTCCCGCGGAGGCCGGATTCTGCGAAGAACTGATCGTGTTGGTGCTGGGGCGATAGGCAATAAATTGTGAAAGCACACTTGAAGTGCTGTTGCTAAACATCGCGTCCCCGCCGTACACCGCGGACATGGAATGTGGCGAACCGCTGACCGAAAGCGCGCTGGTGGTCAAGCTCGCCACGCCAGATCCGTTCAAGGTTCCGCTGCCCAGATTGTTGGTTCCGTCATAGAAGACCGCCGTTCCGGTCGGCGTGCCACCGTTCCCGCTCACCGTGGCCGTGAAGGTGACTGGGATCCCCGCTGCCGACGGATTCTGCGAAGATCTGAGCGTATTGGTGCTGGGGCGGAGGGCAATGACTTGCGAAAGCGCGCCGGAAATGCTGTTGCTAAACAGGTTATCCCCGCCATAGGCCGCCGCGATGGAATGGGGTGAACCGCTGGCCGAAAGCGCGCTGGTGCTTAAGCTCGCCATGCCCGAACCATTCAAGGTCCCGCTGCCCAGATTGTTGGTTCCGTCATAAAAGGCCACCGTTCCCGTCGGCGTGGCGCCGCTCCCGCTCACCGCAGCCGTAAAAGTCACAACGCTGCCGGCCGATGCCGGATTTTGCGAAGAAATGATCGTGTTTGTGCTGGGGCGAAAATTAATGATTTGCGTAAGCGCGCTTGAAGTGCTGTTGCTAAACGTGCCGTCCCCGCCATAGACCGCCGTCATGGAATGAGGCGAGCCGCCGGCTGAAAGCGCGCCGGTGCTGAAGCTCGCCACTCCCGAACCGTTCAAAGTGCCGCTGCCCAGACTGTTGGTTCCATCATGGAAGACTACTGTACCGGTCGGAATGCCGTTGCTCCCGCCCACCGTAGCCGTGAAGGTGACAACGCTGCCGGCCGACGCCGGGTTCTGCGAAGAGCTGATCGTGTTGGTGCTCGGACGGAGGGTAATAGTTTGCAAAAGCACACTGGAAGTGCTGTTGCTAAAAGTGCTGTCCCCGCCATAGACCGCCGTGATGGAATGGGGTGAACCGCCGACCGAAAGCGTGCCGGTGCTGAAGCTCGTTGTGCCCGAGTTCAAAGCGCTGCTGCCCAGGTTGTTGGTTCCATCATAGAAGACAACCGTTCCCGTCGGCGTACCGTTGCTCCCGCTCACCGTGGCCGTGAATGTGACAATGCCGCCGACCCACGCCGGGTTCTGTGAAGAAATGATCGCGTTGGTGCTTGGGCGAAGGTGAATAGCTTGCGAAAGCACACTTGAAGTGCTGTTGCTAAACAGGCTGTCACCGCCATAAACCGCCGCGATGGAATGAGGCGAGGCGCCGGCCGAAAGCGTGCTGGTGCTTATTCCCGCCATGCCATTACTGTTCAGGACGCCGCTGCCCAGGTTGTTGGTTCCATCGTAGAAGACCACCGTTCCCGTCGGCGTGCCGCCGCTCCCGCTCACCGTGGCGGTGAATGTGACAACGCCGCCGACCAATGCCGGGTTCTGCGAAGAACTGATCGTGTTGGTGCTGGGGCGCAGGGCAATAATTTGCGAAAGCACACTTGAAGTGCTGTTGCCAAATGTGTTGTCCCCACCGTACACCGCGGTCATGGAATGGGGCGAACCGCTGGCCGAAAGCGCGCTGTTGGTTAGGCTTGCCACGCCCGAACTGTTCAATGCGCCGCTGCCCATGTTGTTGGTTCCGTCATAGAAGACCACCATTCCCGTCGGCGTGCCGCCGCTTCCGCTCACCATGACCGTGAAGGTCACCGCGCCGCCGACCCACGCCGGGTTCTGCGAAGAACTGATCGAGTTGGTGCTGGGGCGGAGGTTGATAATTTGCGATAGCACACTGGAATTGGTGCCGATAAACGTGCTGTCCCCGCCATAGACCGCCGTGATGGAATGGGGCGAACCGCTGGCTGAAAGCGTGCTGGTGCTGAAACTCGCCACGCCCGAAGTGTTCAAGGTGTTGGTGCCCAGGATGTTGGTTCCGTCAAAGAAGACCACCGTTCCCGTTGGCGGGCCGTTGCTCCCGCTCACCGTGGCCGTGAAGGTGACAACGCTGCCGGCCCACGCCGGGTTGGTCGAAGAACTGAGCGTGTTGGTGCTGGGGCTGAAGGCAAAAATCTGCGAAAGCACGCTGGAACTGCTCCCGGCAAAAACGCCGTCTCCTTCGTAGATCGCGATGATGGAATGGGGTGAACCGCTGTCCGACAGCGCGTTGGTGGTTACGCTCGCCATGCCTGAACTGTTCAAGGCTTCCGTGCCCAGGATGTTATTTCCATCAAAGAAGACCACCGTTCCGGTCGGCGTGCCGCCGCTGCCGCTCACGGTGGCCGTATAGGTCACCACGCTTCCGGCCGACGCCGGGTTCGGCGATGATGCGAGCGCCGTCGTGCTCGCAATCCCGGTTGAAATCCCGCTGATATAGTGCGCGAGCACTTGCGGCTTCGAAAGCAGGATGCTGTAAATGCTGATCCCCTCGTAAACGCTCCCATATGACGAAGTGCCGGTGCCGTCTATGCCAATCATGAGCGGACCGCCCGACGTGGAAGCCGGCGCATCCGAGCCGTTGCCGGATATCCAACTGCCCGAAACTGGCGCGCCATCCACGTAGAGTGTGAAGTTTGTGGCCGTGCCATATTCGTATGTGACGCAATAAAAATGCCAGCTGGCATAGTCGGCATAGGTATTGGATGAGGAATAGATTTCCCAGTCCTTTCCCACACCGTTTCGGTAGATAAACAAAATGTGGTTCTCGGTGTCGAATAAAAGCTCGTAATTCCTGTGGTAGGGGAACGTGTCGAAGGGCGTGTCCTTGGCCAGCACGGCAGAGTAGTTGCCAATGGAATCATATGACCGCTTCACCCAGGCGCAGATCGTGATGTTGCTCCCGATTCCCTGGTCGGCCAATGTGATGCTGTCGGGCGCTGAAACGAACGCCGCGCTGGGGGCGGGTTGGCCTGGAAACTCCAGCGCGACGAAATTGCCTGGAAACTCCAGCGCGTTGCTCCCGTTCAATCCGGATACCCATAGCGGCGAGTAGTTCAGCGTCCCGGTGTTGCCATTGCCGCTGGAATCCGCCACGTTCGTACCGGAACCTTCGTTGAGGAGCCAGCTTGCACTCAGGCCGTTGGTGGAAACGGCCGTCTTGTTCGTAAAGACCTGTGAAAGATTGCTGGAAGTGCTGCCGGCAAAAGCGCCGTCACCGCTATAGACGGCTGTAATTGAGTTGGTCGAACCGCCAACCGAGAGCGTCGCGATGGTTAAATTCGCCATGCCCGAACCGTTCAAGGTGCCGATGCCCAGGTTGGTGGTTCCGTGATTGAAGACTACATAACCGGTTGGCGTGCCACCGCTCCCGCTCACGGTTGCCGTAAAGGTCACGCCGCTGCCCGCCTGCGCCGGGTTTTGCGAAGAGGCCACGGTTGTCATGCTGGGGCGGGTTGATGACGCCGGGGCAAGCACCATCACGGTTGCCGAGTAAGGCGGGAAAGAGTAACTGAAATTCGTTCCCGTCCCGGAAATGTTTGTTTGAATATCCTGCGTGTTTTGAGGGCCACTGATTTGCGCCGCAAAATCCTGCGGAATTCCGTAGGAATAGACTGTCATGCTGGAAGCCGGGGTGAAGCCTGCCAACGACAGCTGGGCGGTGTTGGTGTTCAGCGGGTCCTTGTTGATGGCCAGCAAGGTCAAGTTGCCGTTCTGCCTCCGGACCGCATAGACAGAGAGTAGGGAATAATCGCTGGCGGCGGCAACCACCGTGTCGCCACCTTGCGCGAAACGCCGAATAAGTTCCGATGTGTAATAGGTCGGATACAGGTTCGTGTAAGCAGTCGCTCCGTTCGTGAGAGTCGCCACCCCGAAATCTCCATAGAGTCGCCAGCCATAGAGATTTGGACTCATATTGCCGTCATATTCAATGGCGCCATCGCGGAAATCATGCCAGAAAAGCCCCTTGAACTCCGTTTGCATCATTTGCCCCAGAGTGTCTGCTTTGTAAAGTCCGTTGACCAGGCTCACGGATTGTTTGCCAGGCTGGGCGACGTCCGAGTTGTTTTCAGTGCAGACCAATTCAACATTCGTGCCTTTGGCGCCCAAAAAATCGTTGATTTGGCTCCGCAGATCCGCCGCATTGGCGGCCCATCCGCTGGTCACGCCTGACAGCAACAGCCAGTCGTTCTCGAATGTCGGGTTCTCCGGATAACAATGGGTAATGGCCATGTCCGGCGTGACACCCAAGCCCGCCAGAGTCGCCAGCATCACTGGCGTCCAGCCGTAATCAATCTGATGGGTGACCGGGTCCACCGCCGGATGATTGGCATTATTGATAAAGTTGCTCACCCCGGGGATGGCCACCACGCCGATTTTGATGGTTGGGTCCACCGCTTTCATCAGCCATATATATTGCTGTGCGCGCACCGCATACGTGTAAGGATCGTGAGGCACGAAATTGGTGTCGGTTTCCCAATAGCCGAAAACCTCATTGCCAATCTCCCAATACTTGAAACCCAGCGGTTCCGGATGCGAGATGCGCAGAAAATTCCGGCCGTCGTCCCCGGCCAGCGGCGCGGCTGCGCGCAAGGAGGCCCAATATCCTGCCGTTTGCCAGTTGACGCCGCTTGAATCCACCCCCAGATACTGCAGATTGTTTGTCGTCGCATTGAGATAGGCCACCCATGCCGCTGCTTCGCTCGGCGTGCCCGACCCATAATTGACGGTGATCATCGTTTGCGCATTCAGGTTGGTAACCAATTGTATAAAATTGGACAGGCTTGGGCCGTATTGGAACGGGGCTTTCCCGGCATCGTTGACGTTGTCAAACCAATGAAACTGGTCGGCAGCCGATCCGCCTGGAAAACGCAACGCTTGCGCGCCCATATTTGTCAGAAAGTTCAGTGTTTGCGGTGTGTTGGTGAGATACTCGTCCCAAATCGGCGTGCCGATGCCAAACCAGCGCGGGTCAGCCGTCCGAATCGGCTGGCCGGCATTGACGGTGAGCTGCGGCGGTGGCGGCGCCGGCGCGGCGCTGCTGAGCAGTTGGACGTCGTCCAGGTAAAATACAGGCTCACTCCCGTCGGCGCAGTCCTGGATGGCGAACCCGGCGAGGTTCGTCACATTGGCCACACCGAGGCTCGCAAGGGGCACCGTGTAATGCTGCCAGGTGTTGGAAGCCGGCGCGTTCAGGAAATAGCGGGCAGACTGCGGGGCCTGCACCCCGTTCGCCAGACCGAGAATCCCATACATTTCCAGATTTTGCCCCCCGCTTGGGCCGCCGTTGAGCCAGAAGCTAATGCTGCCAAAGCTGGCGTCGTTCGTAGGGGCATGGAGAAAATCAATCCCGCCGTAGGCGTTGGTGATGGTCGCGCTGATGCAATTCTCGCCGTCGGATGGGACCGCGGAAGAACTGGCGTTGTCCTCCCCCGCGCCACTATTGCCAGTGTCCTGCCAGCCGTTGACCAGCCCTGTGGCACCCGAATAAATCGTCATATCGGATTGCGCCAGCGAAACCGCCGGCGCCGCCAATATCAACAAGCCCAAAAGGACATAAATTGATCCTCCCACGAAGGTATAGTTTAACGCATATCACCGGCTCAGTCAAGACCAACAATCCAACCCAAATCCTCGCCTAAGCGCATGGCGACAAAAAAAATGGCCGGTGTGGCCTTGGGCGGACTCCAGTTTCTTGGCGCAACCCTCAAAATCCTCGCCTTGACCGCCCAAATTCGTCACAAGTCA
>Ga0182030_10010510_pt1 | contig 18788 bp, 8 predicted proteins | sample 812S3MmetaG_FD_121299 | JGI IMG/M metagenome (GOLD analysis project Ga0182030, IMG submission 121299) | Permafrost microbial communities from Stordalen Mire, Sweden - 812S3M metaG (Illumina Assembly) | ecosystem: Environmental > Terrestrial > Soil > Wetlands > Permafrost | place: Sweden...
CGGCGTCAAGCAGAGCAACATCGCAGTCACATACCGCTTCAGCGAGCCCGACTTGCCGATGCCCGTCGTGCTGACGCAGTCTTACGGTAGCGTCAGGGTGATCCGCATTCCGACACAGCCGCAAACCGTCGGGGACCACATCCGGCTGCGGCGCCTTGGGTTGAAGATGCTCCAGCGGGAGGTCGCCGAACAAATAGGAGTGGAGGCGACAAGCATCTTCAATTGGGAGGCGAACGCCGCCAACCCAGAGATCAGGTACATGCCGGCCATCATCCGGTTCCTCGGGTACAATCCGTTGGCGGAGGCGAACGGCTGGGGCGACCGACTCGTCCGGCATCGCACGACCTTGGGCCTCTCGCAGAAGAAAGCGGCGGTGGATCTGGGAGTGGACGCGAGCACGCTGGCGCGGTGGGAACGGGGGGAGTCGGAGCCGACAGGCAAGTGTCTGGAGCGAGTAGTACGCGTTCTTGGAGATGAAGAGCCGCAACACTCGCGCCGGGTCGGGTAGTGTCTAACGGGAACAGTCGGGACAGGCGAGATCCTGCTGTCGAGTTTTCCGGAACTCCGTAATCAACTATTCCCTGACCGCTTCCGACGTTTACACCATCACTAAGGTCACCGAGCAGAATACGATCGTCCAGATGCGGCGGCAGGAGGAACTGACCCGCCGGATTCAGGACAAACGGGCGAAGGCGGCGAAGCGCAGCCAGGGACTTCAAATCGCGGAGAAAGACACCCCCGCGTGACGTTCAGGAGCGCTTGCCCAACAAGCCGCTGTGCGCGAGGACTGTCCGGACCGGGGAATGCCAGGCGCAGAACGCGGCGCGGCAAACGCTGATCGCCGCTGCTCAGGCCGCGATGGTTTCGATCCCGTAGACGAGCGCGGTGCATCGCACAACCTACCAACGCCGCCCGGGCTTCCTGCCTGGACGACGTTGGTGCGTTCGAAGGGCACGATTGAAGCGTAGCGCCTTGATGCTAAGCAGCGAGGAACCGTGATCATCGGTCAGAAGTCGTTGTGCGAGAACCAGCCGGCAAGTTTGCCGGCGAGATTGATTTTGTCCTTGACGCTGGACAGGACTTAGTATACAAAGAAGCTTCTGGCAGATTATCTGGTTCGCCGGCAAATCTGCCGGCGAATGTATGCTTAGATTCTCAAATGTTCGTCCGGAGCGGACCCTAGACTCCCTCCTCGGCTTCCGGTTCGGCGACAAAGGCACCCACACCAGCCGGACCATGATGTTCGCAGAGCTTGTCGCAGCTCTCGCCGCGGTCCCTCCAACTGGCGCTCGCGAAGACTACGTGGCCGCCGTGGTGGAGGGCAATTGCCTCCGAAAGCCGACCACCTCCACCCGCCGCCTTACTCTCCAGCGTCTCAGCGAACTGTACGGTTTAGACCCGGACCTCGCCATCTTCCGCGTCCTTCGCCGACTTTGGGACTCTGACCCAGCCTCTCGTCCCCTTCTCGCCTTGCTCGCGGCACTCGCCCGGGATCCACTCCTTGTTGCGACCGCGCAGGCCATTCTCCCCCTTGCTGTGGGAATCGAGATGCCCCGCAAATCGATGGCTGAGCAACTCAGGGTTGCGGTTGGCGGACGGTTGAGTGACGCGACCTTAGACAAGGTCATTCGGAATGCAGCAAGTTCATGGGCGCAGTCAGGCCACCTCATCGGTCGTACATTCAAAGTTCGCCGGCGGGTTCGTCCTACTCCCGCGACGGTCGCATTCGCCCTCTACCTCGGAAGCGCAGTTGGATTCCGCGGCGAAGATCTCCTCACTTCGGGCTGGATCAAAGCCTTGGACTGCACGCCCTCGCAGGCGCTGGATCTCGCCCTTGAAGGCAAGCGACTGGGCCTGTTGGATCTCAGGGTGGCGGGCGACGTTTTCGATCTCAACTTGGACAGGCTTGATCCGCGGTCGGCAGGAGGTGCCCGATGAGCCGAATCCAGCAACTGGCGAAGACTTACGGACAGCACATTGCGACTGCTTGGCAGCGGACAATCGCCGATTCCCAGCGAGTCATCATGATTGTTTACGATAAGGAGCTCGAGCGAGACATCCTAGCTCACAAAGACGAGTTTGAGATCGTCACCAAGCAGGCGAATCATAGCTGGTCTGAGATCAACGTCGCACCCGCGTTTGCCGAGTGGATCGCCGCCGCCGAATATCGTGACGCCTACTTCGCATCACCTGACGACCTCCAGTTGCTGCTCGAATCGGAGTTTACTACGTTCGTCGCCAACAAGATCCGGGTGGTCCTCGATCGCGAGGACGTGTCGGACCGCACCGTCGTAGCCGTCTATGGCGTCGGCGCCCTGTTTGCCTTCACCCGGGTCTCGCAGATTCTGAAGATGGTGGAACCATCGATCCGCGGTCGCCTCGTCGTCTTCTTCCCCGGCCAGTACGAGCAGAACAACTACCGTCTGCTCGATGCCCGCGATGGCTGGAACTACCTCGCCACTCCGATCACCATAGACAGCGCAGGACTTGCCTAATGCTCATCAAAGACGTCCTTCTTCGTGACCCGTCCACGAGCCCACTAGCGAACAACGGTCAGGCTCGAATCCAGAATGAAGCGGCGGATGAGAAGATGCTGGCGCAGTTGCGCGGCGAACTCTCCAGCTTCGTCTGCAAAGGCCAGTACGGAGACGGCATGGCCCGGATCCTGGAGTCGTTCCTGGGTGGACTGTCGCAGCCCAATCAGAAGGCGGCGTGGGTCAGCGGCTTCTACGGCAGCGGCAAGTCGCACCTGCTGAAGATGCTCTGCCATCTCTGGCGGGACACCGTCTTCCCCGACGGCGCCACCGCCCGCAGTCTCGTTCCGGAGCTGCCAGACGACGTCCGTCACGCTCTCCGCGAGCTCGACATCGCGGGGCGCAAGTGCGGGGGGCTTGTGGCGGCTGCCGGGACACTGCCGTCCGGCACATCGGACCTGGTCCGCCAGTCGGTCCTGGCAATCCTCTTTCGCGCGGTCGAGCTACCAGATCAGTATCCGCTCGCACTGTTCCAGCTCTGGTTAGAGGAGCAGGGCTACCTCGACACCGTGAAGGGTGCGGTGGAAGCTGCCGGCAAGTCGTGGCAGAAGGAACTCGGGGCACTGTACGTCAGCCCGATCATCCGTCGGGCAATGCTCGCGTGTGACCGGCATTTCGCTTCAAGCGAACAAGAGGTCTCGGAGACGCTCCGAAGGCAGTTTCCCGCGCGGTCCACTGACATCTCTTCTCCCGAGTTCATCGCCACATTCAAGCAGGTGCTCAAGCGCGAAGGCAAAGGCGGCAAGCTGCCCTGCACGATCTTCATCCTCGATGAAGTGCAGCAGTACATCGGGACCTCCGTGGACCGCTCGGTCACGATCACCGAGATTGCCGAAGTCATCTCGAAACAGCTCGACAGCCAGGTGATGCTCGTAGCTGCAGGGCAGTCCGCGCTCACGGGCCAGGAACTGCTCGCGAAGATGCTCGATCGGTTCCTCATCCGAGTCCAGCTCTCCGACACTGACGTCGAAGTCGTGACCCGCGAAGTTCTGCTTCAGAAAACGCCGGCGGCGCGCGGCGATGTTGAGAAGATGCTGAGTCGTCATGCCGGCGAAGTCTCCAGACAGTTGCAGGGCACCAAGATCGAAGAGCGCTCGACGGATCAGGACATCATCGTTGCCGACTATCCTCTGCTGCCCGTCCGTCGTCGTTTCTGGGAAGAGTGCTTCCGGCAGGTCGACGCCATGGGCACTCAGAGCCAGCTGCGCTCCCAGCTCGGCATCATCCATGAATCGCTCGAAAAGCTCGCCAGAGCTCCCCTCGGCACGGTGATCTCCGCTGACCAGCTTTACGCCGTGTTGGCGACAAAGCTGATCGGCACGGGCGTTTTGCCTCGCGGAATCTATGACCGCATCGCGGCACTGCCGGACCAATTGGCCCAGCGGATCTGCGGCCTGGTCTTCTTGATCGGCCAACTCAAGACGGAGGCCGGCGCCGACATCGGCGTTCGTTCCACCGCTGAGCACATTGGCGACCTGCTGGTCGAGGACCTTACCGCCGACAACGGCCGGTTGCGCTCTGACGTCGCTACCCAACTCGACAAGCTGGCGGCCGACGGCGTCTTGATGCGAGTTGGTAACGAATACCGCATCCAAACCGAAGAGGGACGAGCCTGGGACGCCGAATACAGCAAGCGCGAAGCTAAGTTCAGGAACAACGCGGCGGACTTCGATGAGCAGCGCGACCAGCTTCTCGCGGCGGAGGTCGACCGTGCGCTCAAGGGAATCAAGCTGATCCAGGGCCAGGCGAAGGTGAGCCGTTCGCTCGTTACTCACCGGGGTCAAGACGCGCCGCGAGTCACGGGCGATTCCATCCCTGTTTGGATTCGTGACGGCTTCTCCTCCAGGGAGAAGACGATGACCGACGCGGCAATTGCCGCCGGCATGGACTCGCCGATCATCTACGTCTTCATTCCGAACAAGTCTAGGGACGAGTTGCTGAGCGCCATCGCCTCTTACGAGGCCGCCCATCAGACGATCCAGGCCAAGGGTGCGCCGGCGACCCAAGAGGGCGAGCTCGCCAAGAGCGCGATGGAGAGCAAGAAGAAGCTCGCGGAGACCTCTCGCAACAATCTGATCACGGACATTGTCGGCGCAGCGAAGGTCTATCGCGGCGGCGGCAGCGAGGTGTTCGGCCCGACTCTTGATGCCAAACTCAAGTCGGTCGCGGAAGACTCGCTGGTGCGGCTGTTCCCGCAATTCAACAAGGCCGATGCGCCGGCGGCTGCCTGGGAAAACTGCATCAAGCGCGCTCGTGCTGCGCACGAACAACCATTCCAGCCTCTCAACCATGAGGGCCCGATCGAACAGCATTCGGTTTGCCAGCAGGTCCGCCAGACCATCGGTTCCGGCAAGACGGGCACCCAGATTCGCAAAGAGCTTGAGGCCGCGCCCTTCGGGTGGCCTCGAGACGCCGTCGATGCTGCGCTGATCGCACTCCACAGCAGTCAGCAACTGATCGCAACGCTGAACGGCGCGGCGGTGGAACGCGGGCAGTTAGATCAGAATCGCATCCCCAAAGCGGAGTTCCGCCTCGAGAAAACGAACATTTCGGTCGATGACCGGCTGAAGCTGCGCAAGCTCTTCCAGGCCCTGGATGTTCACTGCAAGTCCGGCGAGGAGAGCGAAAGGGCGGCGGATTTCCTTCGGGCGGCTCTCCGACTGGCCGAGCAAGCGGGTGGGGACCCACCACTGCCGGCTCGTCCCTCGGTCGCCGACTTGGAAGATATCCAGAACCAGGCTGGGAATGAGCGACTCGCCGGCCTTCGCGACGCCGCGGAGTCGCTGATAATTCGGATGGTGAACTGGAAGAAAAGCAAGGCGTTAGCCGATCATCGGCACCCGGCATGGAGGGTTGTCGAGCGACTCGCCTCGCACGCTGCTTCAGTGAGTGGGTCTGAGTCTGCGCGGAAGCAGGTTGAGGCGATCCGCACCCAGCGGTTGCTATTGGACCCGACCGACCCCGTCCCACCCCTCCGCTCGACATTCACGGACATTCTCCGGCAGGCGCTCAACGACGCGCATGCTGCACACGACGCGGCGTACGCGAGCCGGATGGCCCAGCTCGAGGCCAACGCGACGTGGCAACGATTAAGCCAGTCGCAGCAGGAGAAGATCCTGGGTGACGTCGGTTTGGTTGCCCCGTCGAAGCCTGACACGGGTTCTGACAGTACGATCCTAACCGCGCTCGACGCGCGGAATCTGGCGACTCGACGAGCAGAGGCTGATGCCGTTTCTGGTCGGGTGGCGAACGCGCTGCAAGCGGCTGCGGTCCTGCTTGAGCCGCAGGTGCGCTCTGTCGCTGTGGAGCGAGCGCTTCTCAAGACTGCCGATGACGTGCGCAAGTGGGCAGAGCGTCAGCAGAAGCAGCTCCTGACTGCGATCGAGAAAGGCCCGGTTCAGGTTCAATAGCCATGCCAAGTCTATCCAGGGAGCTTCGCCGCCAACTTGAGAAGACAATCGCCGGCAGGAATGGTGCTCGCGAGATCGCCGAGGCTGGCGCAAGAGAGTCGCTGCAGCGGTTGGCCATTGATCGCCATGAGCCGCATGGCTCACTGTTGCCTGACGAATGCACAATGAGGATCCAGCTCCGCGCACATGGTCGACAGTTGGGAGATAAGCGTGATCCGCAGCGCGGCACACAAACTATAGATCACTTGATGCAGGCGGTCGCATATGAGCACTGGCACCGAATGCTGTTCGCACGCTTCCTCGCTGAAAATGACCTACTCCTCCATCCACTACACGGAGTCGCGCTCTCGCTCGACGAAGTGGAAGAGCTGGCGCTTAGTTTGAAGCGGGATTGGATAGAGCTGGCCGCGGAGTATGCCCAGCAGATGTTGCTGCGGGCAGTCTTTCGTTCCGACGACCCGGCACTGCGAGTCCCACTCTCGCCCGAGAAGCGCCGGGATTTGGAGGCGAAGCTCAATTCACTCCCGAAAGAGCTGTTCCTTGCCGACGACAGTCTGGGGTGGGTGTATCAATACTGGCAGAGGGACGCGAAAGAGGAAGTGAACAAGGCTTCAACGACGATTGGTGCCGATGAGCTGTCGCCGGTAACACAGCTTTTTACAGAAGACTACATGGTCTTGTTCCTGCTTGAGAACACGCTTGGCGCCTGGTGGACTGCTCGGCACGGCACGCAGGAACTACCGGGTTACGAGTGGACCTATCTCCGACTGAATAGTCACGGGGCTCCAGTCGCAGGCACCTTTGACGGATGGCCGAGACGTGCCGGTGAGTTGAAAGTCCTCGACCCGTCGATGGGAAGCGGTCACTTTCTCACATTCGCGTTGCCCATCCTGTCCCGCATGCGGGCTTCGGAAGAAGGCCTAGCGCTCGATGACGCAATCAACGCGGTGCTGAGAGACAACCTATTCGGGTTGGAGCTCGATCCGCGATGCAGCCAGATCGCGGCTTTCAACCTTGCTCTGACTGCTTGGAAGCTGGCCGGACGCCACTTCGAGCTGCCGGCGCTGAACCTCGCGTGCTCCGGCCTAGGAATCAATGCGAAGGAAGAGGATTGGGTGAATCTCACCGTCGACGACGGCCAAGCAGCTGAGGGTATGCGCAGGCTTTACTCCATGTTTAAGGATGCGCCGATCCTAGGAAGTCTCGTCGATCCGCTGCGCTTCAAGTCCGACCTCTTCACGGCAAGCGTCGATCGCCTCATGCCCTTATTGGAGGAGGCTCTCAAGAAGGAAACATCGACTGAAGAGGTCCGCGAGCTCGCTGTCGCTGCACAGGGCGTGCTGGCGGCTTTCAGGATTCTCAATAGTCGTTTCACGCTCGTCGCCACCAATGTCCCATACCTGCTAAGGGGTAAGCAGTGCGAGGAGCTGCAGAGTTATTGCAGAAGCTATGCATTAGACGCAAGTGCTGACCTCGCAACAGTCTTTCTAGAACGTTGTACAGCTTTTTGTAGCGCTGGCGGGACACATGCCACAGTAACGCCCCAGAACTGGCTTTTCTTGAAGTCTTACTCCAGTTTTCGCAAGCGCTTGCTGCAGGACCATCATATAAACCACATGACAACTGTCGGTTCAGGGGCCACTGCAACTGTGAGTTGGGACGTTGTTCGAGCACTTGCTATTGTTTCAAAGGCAAGAGTGAGTGGCGAGTACACCGTAACGGGATTCGAAACCGATGCTGCCCAAGAGGAAAGGCGCGCCGAAGATATTCGCCTGAAGCCTGTACTTTCAACCCGCTCCTCTGCAATTCTTCTTCAACCTAGCTGTAGAATCACTCTGTCTGCAGAGTCATCAGGCGCGCGTCTCGGCGCCTTTGCGGATTCGCTTCAAGGCTTGGCGACAGGCGACAAGCCACGATTCCAAGGTTGCTTCTGGGAGTTCAGCGACTTCGACCACACTTGGGCTTTCCAGCAGGGCCCGGTTCCGACTACCAGCCTGTACGGTGGCCGCGAGCGGGTGATCCGCTGGGAGGCCGGCGTCGGAGATCTCACGCGCAGCGACGGGGCAAGGATTCAAGGGCTTCAAGCCCTTGGGAAGCGAGGCGTCGCGGTTACCCAGATGCGCAGTTTGCCGGCATCCGTATTCAGTGGATCATTTTTCGATAACAATGTCGCTGTCATCCTCCCGAGGAACGACGATGACTTTCTTGCAATTTGGTCCTACTGCTCATCTGAGAGTTTTAGAGAAAATGTAAGGCGCATTGACAAAAAACTTAGCGTGACTAATGCAACATTTGGCCACGTACCATTCGACCTCGCCTATTGGCAGAAGGTAGCTGAAAGGGAGTACTCGAATGGTCTTCCGGCACCGCTCATCGCAGATCCTACCCAATGGCTGTTTAGTGGAGACCTAAAGAGTGCATCTCATCCGTTGCAAGTTGGCGTATGTCGTCTCGCAGGATACTTGTGGCCTAGAGAACTCGGCTCGTCGTTCCCAGGCTACCCGGCGCTTTCAAACGACGTATTACAGCATCTTGCAGATGACGAGGGAATTTTATGCCTCAGCTCCTTATCTGGCGCTCCGCCTGCCGCTGAACGACTTCGTTCCTTGTTGGCGGCGGCGTTTGGTGCGGAGTGGTCAGCTTCTCTGCTTTCCGAACTTCTGGGAGAGTTTAGGTCGCTTGAGGAGTGGCTGCGAGACGGTTTTTTTGAAGAGCACTGTGCCGTATTTCAACAACGTCCATTCATTTGGCACATTTGGGACGGTCTCCAGGAGGGCTTCCATGCAATTGTTAATAGCCAGAAGCTGGATCGCCGGAACATGGAGAAGCTGATCTATTCTTATCTTGGAGACTGGCTCGCACGCCAGCGCCAGGACGTGCGGAATGGAGTGGAGGGCGCTGACACACGTCTCGCTGCCGCCGAACATCTTCAAAGCGAATTGAAGAAGATCCTGGAAGGCGAAACGCCCTACGACATCTTCGTGCGCTGGAAGCCGCTGGCCATGCAACCGATGGGTTGGGACCCGGATCTAAACGACGGCGTCCGCGTGAACATTCGCCCGTGGATCACGGTCGCCACTGTCTACAAGGGCACCAAGCCAGGGATTCTGCGAAGCACACCGAACATCAAATACGCCAAGGACCGAGGCAATGAGCCGGCTCGTGATCCGAAAGAGTTTCCGTGGTTCAGCGGGTCACAGGACCGCATCAACGATCACCATCTCACTCTGGAAGAAAAGCGTCGCGCGCGAGGGCTTTCATGAAGTTGCTCGACAAACTGAGAGAGTCCCTCGCGAAGACGCTTCGCGTTCCGGAGGGCCAGGCCCCGCCAGCAGCAATCGTCTGGACTGACGCAACCGGAGAATGGTCGCCGCTGGTCCCGATGCTGCGAGTCCTCATTCCCGAGTTCTTCATTCTCGGGGAGTACCAACCCGGGGAGCGAACCGGACCGGCGATCTGGCTCAAGTGCATCGTGGACCAGACTCTGCCCGAAGCTCCGCCAGCGGGCACGACACCGGTGCTCTACTTACCGAATGTGAGTCGCCAGACGTTGCGCGCGGCCGCGGATTGCCCGCCCCAGTTGGCTCCGCTGATCGAATTGCAGTATCGCGGCCGAGTCTGGCACCAATCCAACGGGCGCGACTGGACCGTGATGGCCTTCCTGAGTTCGGCCGAAGGGCTGGGGCTTGAAATCGCTCAGGACCGCAGGACAGAGGAGGCTCTCGGCCGGGCCTTGCCTCTCCTAGCGGACGTCGACGTGAGTTCGTTCGTAGGCCGCCGGCTGGATGCGGACGATTTCGACCGGCTTTCGGTCGCCGATCCGGTCCGCGACTTGCTGCAGTGGCTGAACGGCCCGGAGCGCTTCGAGCAAACGCAGGCCGGTCGATGGGTCTCCTTCCGGAATCGCTGCCAATCAGAATTTACCATCGATCCTGCTGACGGCCCGGACGCCGCGATCAGGGCACTGGCCGAGGGCCAACCGGCGTTGGATTCGGTCTGGCTGCGGTTCTGCGAGTCGCCTGCGGCGTACCCAGGTGTAGCCAAGCTCCTGCGGTGGCCGAATACCCTCGCGATTGATCCGTCGAGGAACCCGGCAATCAACGAGTCGGATGAGGAAGAGCTGAGGAAGGCACTCGACGGCGTGGCTGTTTGCGATCAAGCTGCGGCTGCGGCGAAGGTCTTCGCTCTGGAAGAACATCACGGCCCGCGACGCGCCTGGGTGTGGGCCCGTCTGGGACAGAGCCCGTGGGCCATGGCGCTGGAGCCGTTGGCGCGTTTGGCGAAGCTGAGCAAGTCCCCAATTGGCGGCGCGACGGTCTCTGCCGCCGCCTCGGTGTATTCGACCGATGGTTACCGTTGCGACCAAGCCGCCCTGGACGCACTCGCGTTGTTCCGCGAGACCACGTCCGACGCCGTGATTATGAAGCGCGCCGTGCGCGCGCTGTACGAACCGTGGCTCGACGCCTCCGCCAGACACTTTCAAGAACTGGTTCGCAAAGCGGGAGCACTGGCATCGCCGCCGCTCAACGGCGTGCGCGATTCGTGCGTCCTCTTCGTTGACGGACTTCGATTCGACGTCGGCGCCGCCCTCGCAGCCGAACTGGAGCAGCGCGGGTTGATCGTCAAACTCGGATTCCGGCTCTCCACCCTCCCAACCGTCACGGCAACGGCAAAGCCTGCGGTCATGAAGATCCCCGGCGAGTTGCATGGCGCGGCGCCGGATGATTTCGCGCCCTTGTTGGGGATCAGAATTGCGGCAGCGCCGGTCCTACGGGATGCGATGGCGCAAGCTGGGATCGAAGTTATCGAGGGTGCTGACAATCTCTTCCCCGGCGGCGGCGAGCAAGGTGGATGGGCGGAGTTCGGCCAGATCGACGGTTACGGCCATGCGCACCCGGACGACTTGCCAGCCCGAGTCCGCACGGAAGTGATGAACGCGGCCGACCGCATCCTGCAACTCCTCGAGGCCGGCTGGAAGAAGGTAAGAGTAGTAACGGACCACGGATGGCTCCTGATGCCTGAGGGGCTGCCCAAGGTGGAGCTGCCGGCCTACTTGGCCCCGACCAAGTGGTCGCGCTGCGCTGTGGTGAAGGGCGATGCCGCGGTGCCCTCCTATCCCTGGCATTGGAACTCGGACGTTCGGATCGCCTCGCCGCACGGGATTGCCAGCTTCCGGGCTGGCGAGAAGTACGCCCACGGCGGCGTGAGCCTGCAGGAGTGCGTGGTGCCAGAAATCACAGTCGAGCGCGGCGTTGAGGCCGTGAGCGCGTCAATCATCTCCGTGGATTGGCGCGGCATGCGGTGCAAAGTAAAGGTCGAAACGAACGACCCAGCGGTGCGAGTTGACCTTCGGACGAATTGGAAGCAGGCAGGGTCGACGATTGTGGCGGCAGCAAAGGAAGTCGGCAGCAGCGGAGAGGTGAGCTTGGTGGTGACAGATGACCGGCACGAAGGCACTGCAGCCTCCGTTGTCGTGATCGATGCCGGCGGCGCGGTGCTGAGCCAAAAGACCACATCGGTAGGGGGTCAATGATGAGCCTTGAACTAGACGCGCTTGATCGCTTGGCCGCCTCGGCATACGACGGTTACCTGGTCCGCAAGGACCTTGTGCGCAAGTACGCGCGCCAGTATCCGGTACCCACCTACGTCGTCGAGTTCCTGTTGGGTCGTTATTGCGCCAGTACCGATGAGCAAGAGATTCGCGAGGGGTTGGCGATCGTTGAGAAGCAACTCCAAGACCGGACGGTCAGGACTGGCGAGGAAGAACTATTCAAGTCGAGAGCACGTGACAGCGGGCCGATCAAACTCATCGACATCATCAAGGCACGTCTCGACGTCAAGAACGACTGCTATGTGGCCGAGCTGCCCAGCCTGGCCATCCGCGACGTGCGCATCAGCGACGAGCTCGTGCGCGATAACGAGCGGATGCTGACCGACGGCTTCTATGCCGAGGTGACGCTGTCGTACGACGGAATCATCTCCGAGGAAACCGGCGGGCGGCCTTTCCGAATCGAGAGCTTGCGGCCGATCCAGATGTCAAAGGCCGACGTGCTCGATGTCTTGGCTGCCGGGCGAGAGCGCTTCACAACCGCGGAGTGGAAAGCCCTCCTGATCCGCTCGATCGGACTGGAGCCGGCGGCCCTCGATGAGCGCGCAATGCGGGTCGCGCTGCTGCGCATGGTCGCGTTCGTCGAACGCAATTACAACCTCGTGGAACTGGGTCCGCGCGGAACGGGCAAGAGCCACCTGTTCCAACAGATCTCGCCATATGCCCACCTGATCTCAGGCGGCAAGGCGACGGTCGCGAAGATGTTTGTCAACAACGCCAATGGGCAGCGCGGCCTAGTGTGTCAGTACGACGTTGTTTGCTTCGACGAAGTCTCGGGCATCTCCTTCGATCAGAAGGACGGCGTGAACATCATGAAGGGCTACATGGCGTCGGGCCAGTTCAGCCGCGGCAAGGACAACATCCGCGCTGAAGGCAGCATCGTAATGGTGGGTAACTTCGACGTCGACGTGGAGCAACAGCAGCGCGTGGGCCACCTGCTCAGTCCAATGCCTCCGGAGATGCGAAACGACACAGCGTTCATGGATCGGTTGCACGCCTTCGCTCCGGGTTGGGACTTCCCGAAGGTGAGCCCCGCGGAGCACCTTACTGATCACTTCGGCCTCGTGAGTGACTTCCTGAGCGAGTGCTGGACCAAGCTGCGGTCGCAGAACCGAGGGAACGACATCCAAGGCCGGGTGTACCTGGGCGGCGCCCTGAGCGGCCGCGACATCGAAGCCGTCACGAAGACGATTAGCGGGCTGACCAAGTTGTTGTTCCCGAAACAGGGCATGCCGATCCCCGACGAGGATCTGGAGTGGATTGTCAGGCTGGCATTGGAGTCTCGCCGGCGCGTCAAGGAACAACAGAAGCGGTGCTTCAAGAGCGAGTTTCGGAACACGCACTTCAGCTACACATTGGGCCTGGAAGGAGTCGAGCAGTTCGTCTCCACACCGGAGCTGCACAGTGACGAGGCCATCGAGACGGACCCGCTTCCTCCGGGCCAGGTCTGGGCTGCGAGTATGGGCACACCCGAATCGGGTCCTGGCCTCTACCGGCTGGAGGCAACGAGTGGTCCGGGTGGCGGCGTAAGGATCCTCAACCAGCCGCCACCGCAGGCGTTCCGAGAGAGCGTGAAGGTCGGGGAGCAGAACCTCTACCAGCGCGCGAAGGAACTGGTCGGCGACCGCGAGCCGCGCGAACACGAGTTCTCAATTCAGATGCGGGCAATGGACGCGGACAAGACAGGCGTCGGACTGGGTCTCCCAGTGCTGGTGGCGCTTTGCGGTTCGCTGCTAGGCAAGAACACTCGTGGCGGCACAATCATCGTGGGCTCGCTGAACCTGGGCGGCTCAATCGACATGATCCCGAACGCCGTTCGCATTGCGGAACTCGCCATTGACAAACAGGCGCAGACGCTGCTGATGCCCGTCTCCGCGCGCCGGCAACTGAACGACTTGCCGGATGACCTGTGGACTCGGGTCAGCATCGAGTTTTACAAGGACGCGGCCGACGCGGTGTTCAAAGCGTTGGTGGAGTAGCACATGAGCGAAGAGATCGCCGGTTCACCATGTCGCGCCGTCATCGTCACGGCTTTGCCGGTCGAGTTCACAGCAGTTTGTGAGCATCTGGTTGATCGGCATGAAGATACCCACCCACAAGGAACGGTCTACGAACGAGGGTTCTTTCGCCCGACCGGCGGTGCCGAGTGGGAGGTAGTCGTTGCGGAGATCGGGGCTGGAAACGCCAGTGCGGCCGCCGAGGTCGAGCGAGCAATTAGCTACTGCAAGCCCAACGTTATGCTTTTCGTTGGCGTCGCCGGCGGCGTGAAAGACGTTGCGATCGGAGATGTTGTTGCCGGCAGCAGGGTGTACAACTACGAATCTGGCAAAGAGTCCGGGAGCTTTAGACCCCGGCCTTCAGTACACGAATGCAACTATCGACTCATTCAGCGAGCCAAGGCGGCGGCGCGTAGCGGCGCGTGGCGGCAGCGGATCGTAGGCGGAACTGTCGGCACGTCTCCGCGCGCACTCGTTGGACCAATTGCAGCCGGCGAGAAAGTCATTGCGGATACCCAGTCCACAGGCAGCCAGTTAATCGCGGACAGCTACAGCGATACGCTTGCAGTCGAGATGGAGGGCTACGGCTTTCTACAGGGGGCTTACCTCAATCAGCACCTTGCTGCGCTGGTCATACGAGGAGTTTCTGATCTTCTGAAGGGGAAAGAGAATGCGGATCGGGCGGGCTCCCAGGAGCGTGCTTCGCGCAACGCGAGTGCGTTCTGCTTTGAGGTGCTGGCTAAGCTCGGAAGCTGTCCAGGCGATAGCGAGCGCGCCCCCAGTGAGGATGCGTCGTATCCGGAAATGCTAAACGACATACAGCAGACTCTTGGTGTTCACGAGAGCCGATTTCAAAACATAGAAAAAGCACTCGGAATCCGGGCTATTGCAGACGATTCACTCGCTGCGTCCGCTGACAACCGATACGTCGCGGAGATGAATTCCGCTCGGGACCTTCTCAATAAGGGACACGGCCATGCCGCACGGCTCCTGTTGGAGCGTCTTAGCGGCGAAGCTGGAGAAGAAGACTTCACCGTCGATCTCCGTTTCCGGCTTGAAACAAATCTTGGCGGTGCCGCACTCCTCCTTGGCGAGTACGAGGTGGCTGAGAGGCACTTCGAGGCAGCGCGATCTCTGAGACCGGCGGATGCGAAGGCGATTGCCAACAGAGCGCAAATCGCACTCGTGCAGGATCAACTAGAGCTGGGGCTTGACTACGCAACCAAGGCAAGAGCTCTTGATCCGAGCGATCCGCACGTGATCAGCGTGTATATGCGCGCTCTCGACTCTTCTGGCGATAGAGCTGCGGCTTTGAACATGGCCCAAGAGTTCCCTTGGATTTTGGAGAACGCCGAATGCACTTTCACTCTAGGGCTTATCGCTTTCGAGGAATGCCGGTATTTAGACGCTGAAGGACTGGCCCGGACCAGCCTTATTCACGAGCCGGCCGACGCTCAGGTGCTTGAATTCCTCGCGAGATGCATCGTCGTTCCACTCCAGACCGAACTCGACCAGAATCCTCCCCTGCCAGGTAAGCTACCTGAGCACGTCACAGCGAGATTATCGGAGGCAGAATCCCTTTACTCCCATGCCATCGCGATTCTTGAGCATCAGGACCACAAAGAATTGCTAATTGCGGCGCTGGCTAATCGAGGGATGGTATTTAGCTTTCTAGGTCGAAACGAGGAAGCCTTGCTCGACTACGATCGGGCGCTCGCACAAAACCCCAGCAAGAATCTCGTGAAGGCAAATAGGGCGCGACTGCTACTCGGCATCGGGAGACCTCACGAAGCCCTCCAGGAGTTGCAGTCCCTCGACAGCACAACGCGTCAGAACACTTGGCATCCGCTATCCTTGGCGTATCTTGCGACCGGCCAGCCTCAAAGGGCCCTCCAGATCCTCCTGCCATTATGGACGGGGCGTTCAGACCCCCTACAGTCAATCCGTGTAGCTGAGTTGCTGCTCCAAGCCTATTCAGACCTTGGCAGATCCGAAGCCGGCGATGCGGTTGCGGATGCACTGGAGGTTGAGTTCCCGAGTGATGCCGAGGCAGCCGCAATCGCAGCCGAATGGCGAGCCTCAAAGCCTGGCGATTTGGATCGTGCGCTGGGCTTGTTCTATGGAGCTCTGGACAATGCCGTCGATGGCAGGCAGAAGGACAGGATCGCGTTATCGCTTGCTGACGTGTACTACCGGAATAGGCGTTTTGCGGAATCCGCTGATCTATACGCCAAGCTAACGCCCTTCTTTGATCACCCGAGCTTGTCAAGGCGGTACTTGCTGAGTCTCTATTACAGCGGAGCACACCGTGAAGCTCTCAGGGTTGCGCAGAAACAACGCGGTGGTGGGCCGGCCATTCCGATCGTTAGCGCCATCGAGGCACAGCTGCTTGAGGAAATAGGTGATCTTGAGGGCGCCAAGAAACTACTAGCCGAACTAGTCGAAAAAGAACCCGAGAATCCAGACCACAGAATCCAGCTCGCCTATCTGCGCTATCGAGGCGGCGACTGTGAGGGCGCAAAGCAGGCCGTGCTCGGCATCTGCATTGAAGAGATTAAAGGGAGCGCCCACCAGCTATTGGCTCTTGCGAAGGTCCGGGCTTGGCTCGGTCTAGATGGCGTGTTGGAGCTGGGATATCGAGCGAGGAGGCTTGGATTTGGTGAAGCGGACGTTCACCAGGCCTATATAAGTCTGGTGTTGAATCGAAAGCGGGATCGAGATTCGGAATTGGAGATTAATCGTGTGCAGCCTGGCGCGACCGTTCATCTCGAAGGTGATGACGGCCGGAAGCAGGTCTTCACGATCGTGAATGGACTTGATGCAGATCTCCGCCGTGGAGAGCTGCTCCCCAGTGACCCCGTAGCAGTCAAACTGCTCGGTCACTCTGCCGGTGAGTCTCTTTACTTGAAGGAGTCCGAACTTGAAACCGTGAAGTTTCGAATCTCTAAGGTCGAGAGCCAGTATGTATTCGCTTTTCAGGAAACGCTGCTCAACTTCGCGACTTGGTTCCCCGAGAATCGCCAAGGCCCAGAAAGGCTGACGATAGGATCCGACGGCATCGGTATCGACAAGATGCTTGAGCTGGTTGGCCGACGACAAACCCACGTCGAAGCGGCTCTCGAAATGTATCGGACGAGTCAGATTACGCTCGGCATGTTGGCGCAACTCGTTGGTCGATCCCCAATCCAAGTGTGGGCCGGCCTGCAGGATGATGACAGCGCCCGAATTGTGGCCTCGACCGGCGCGGAGCCGGCTGCTTTGTCTGCGGCGAGCCGGCTAGCCTCCGCGGAGGCTCTAACTCTTGAGCTTTCTGCGCTTCTTACCTTCGGAGCTTTGGGGCTCTTGTCGGCTTTGAAAAAACGGTTCAAGGAAATACTCGCCGTCCAATTCGTGATGGACGACGTCAATGATGAACTGACTCTGGAACGAGCTGGTCTCCGAAGTGCTGGAATCATCTACCGCAGCGGGGATCGTTATGTGATGCAGGACGCACCGGCGGTCCAGAGCATAGAAAGACGAGTTTTCCTTGAAGGGCTTTTGGCTTTCTTGAAATCCAATGTCTGTCTTCTGCCCACTGCGGACATCCTAGATACACCTCAACGGGGAGAAAACAATCCGCTCGGCCGATCGGCGCTCGCGTCGATTCTACTCGCCAAAGAGAAACAAACGCTGCTGTTTTCGGACGATCTAGTTCTTCGTACTATGGCGCAGAATAGCTGGAGCGTCGCCGGCGTTTGGTCGCAATCCGTAATCATGGAACTTCTCAGAAGCGGCCATATTTCGGAATTGGAGTACCACCGTGCGGTCATGGAATTAATCCGTCGTAACTATAGCTTTGTAAAAGTAAACGAACGCGACTACCTATGGTTGCTTCGAGAAGAAGGACTGCGGATCACACCGACCTTTTTGGGGGCTATGCGGGTTCTCTATGGGCCTGAGTGTACTGAGGATTCGGCTGTCCTGGTTGCTGGCGCCCTCCTGCGCAACGTGTGTATGGAGACAGAGCTCAGGCGAACTCGCCATCTGATTATTGACGCGTGCGTCTCTGCATTGAAGCACGAACGCCAACCGGGCATTGTGTTGTCAAAGCTCGATGCCCATGTACAGAGACTGATGATAATGAATCCCGAGGGCTTGTCCGAGGTCCGACAGACGATCGCCCTCTGGAAGCGTGAACCTGACTTGATGGAGGAGAGGATTCACGTCGGCGATCGCCGATCTCGCGGCTGGAGCGGCCAAGGACGGTAACCTGATTCATGCAAATATGGAACTGGCTGCGACCGGGAGGACTAGCCAGGTACGAATGGCGCGCGAGCGGAGGACTCACATCACTCGGTCGACCGATACTCGCCGTGCGACCTCTCCTGCGTGGTTAGCAGCGCGGATAACCTCAGCCAGGTCATGCTCTCCAAACGCCGTTATGACCTGTGTTCTGCTCGGGGACGCGACAGCGACGAAGTCGGCGGCCGCACAGTGGCGGGTCCGCCCTCAACTTGAATCGCCCGGGAGTGCTGAAAGTCCTGGCCGCTGCGGCCGAAGGCCGCATTGATCTGGTGATCGTGGAAGACCTGTACCGGCTCGCGCGTGATCCCAAGGACCTTCGCGGCATACTGGACATGTTGAGCAGTCGCGGGATCATCGTGATGCGCGGCGACATGTGATACATGGTGCGCCCTGCGGATGGGAGTCTGGGCGGAAACCTGGAGTCTGAACCGGTGGGACCACGCGGAGAGATCCTGGCCGCCCAGCGAGGAGGTGAAGGCGCCAGTGGGCCTGGTGGACGAGGTGCCGTTCACCGGCTCGGTCCAATAGCAAACCGAGGATCGCGTCCAACGTCGTGGTTGCGACGGGGAAGCTACGCGCAATCAGTGCGATACGTGAGGTTTACGGCCAGTAGGGATCGGGCGAGGTGACCGGCAGCGCCGCCTCATAGAGATCGGTTTTCGACATAATCATTCTGCACAGAATTGTTTTCGACGCTCATGAATGGATTTCGGCCCAAAGCTGTGTTATTGTTGATTTCGACGCATAGCCGTCCTGTACGGCTTTTTTCGACCGTTATGAAGGGAATTCGACATGAAGCTGGATGTCAGCGACGTCGACGTGTTCCAGGAAAAGACCGTCCCGAATGGTACGATGCTCGCGGGCTGGTCCCTGCTCGTGCGCTCACTTGCCATCGCCGGACCGGTTCGCCACCCGAGCTGTGTCTCAGAGCAGCACGTCCGCGGTAGCCGCCGCC
>Ga0182030_10010511_pt1 | contig 18787 bp, 19 predicted proteins | sample 812S3MmetaG_FD_121299 | JGI IMG/M metagenome (GOLD analysis project Ga0182030, IMG submission 121299) | Permafrost microbial communities from Stordalen Mire, Sweden - 812S3M metaG (Illumina Assembly) | ecosystem: Environmental > Terrestrial > Soil > Wetlands > Permafrost | place: Sweden...
GATGACGCCACATCCTCCCGGCAAGAGAAGTGGGACCTACTGACGCAAAAGCAAAGACAGCTAACGGCCTTGCTGCTGGAAGGTATGCAGTGCAAGGAAATCGCGGCTCAACGCGGTACGACGTGCCAAGTCATCAAAAACAGCGTCGTTCTGATCTACGACAAGCTCGGTGTGCGAAACCGTTACGATCTGCTCAAGGCTCTTCTGGAGTCTCCGCCGACCTGCGAACGTGCCTCCATAAAACCTCGCGCACACAAGAGGTAATCACGTAACGCTCGATTACTCCGGTCGATCATCCTCCGGTCGACCGGAGCACATCCCCAGCAGCACGCCAACATTGTTTGGTAGCTCCAGCTTCGCTCCAACTTGTCTTCCCGCCCGGACGGCAGCTTCAGCCGCGCAACCCTCACTTCAACATGGTTACTACAAGTCCAATGGCCGCCGCGAACATCGCCGCCGTGGTGAGCCAGCCGAGAACATTCATCGCCCGATTGTTAACCCACTTGCCCATGATGCGGCGGTTGTTGGTGATCCGCATGACCAGCAGCATAAGGAACGGCGTCGAAAAGCCCTGCACGATTCCGGCGAAGACCAAAGCCTTCATCGGATTGATGCCGAAGAAGTTCAATCCAATGGCCAGCAATGTGAATACCACGATTGCCCCATAGAACCCCTTCGCCTCGCTCGTTTTCGCGTGCAGTTGATGCTTCCAGCCGAACGACTGGCAAACATCGTAGGCAGCACCGATGGTCATGATGGGAACCGCGAGGAACCCGACTCCCACCACCCCGATTGCAAACAAAAGTCCTGCGGCATTGCCAGCCAGAGGTCGGAGGGCTTGCGCTGCATCAGCCGCCGTGTTGATGTCGGTCTTGCCAGCCTTGAACAGCGTGGCGGCGGTCGAAAGGATGATGAAATACATCACCAGATTTGAGAAGAACATGCCAAAGGCGACATCGCGTCTGGAGTGCCGCAACTCCTCCTCTGTAGTGCCCATGCGATCGGTCAATCGTCGGCGTCCCATCGAAATATCTTCTTCCACGTCCTGATTCGACTGCCACGAATACAGGTACGCGGAAAGGGTGGTTCCTATGACCGCCACCAGCATGGCAAAGAATTCTTTATTGAAGTGAATAGTAGGGACAAACGTTCCTCTCAACACGGGCAGCAGTTCAGGCTTGGCGAGAATGGCGGAGCCGAGATAGGCCAGCAGGGCGAGAGCCAGCCAGCGGAATATGGCACGAAGGAGCTTGTAGTCCCATAGCTGCAACGAGAGCACAGATACCCCGAGGACCACGACCATGCCGGAGATAGGAACCGGGACAATCACATTTAGGGCTGCTGCCATGCCCCCGAGATCAGCCCCTGCCTCGATAATGTTTCCGGCCACCGCCGTCACCAAGAAGAAGTAGAGCAGCCATTTGGAATAGTTCTGTCGGATGACCGCAAACAGTCCCTGCCCCGCAACCTGCCCCAACTTCGAGCATAGATAGACGACCGCAAACATCATTGGGAACGTTACAGGCGCGGTCCACAGGAACGCTGGGCCGAGCGAAGCTCCTGCTGCGGCATAAGTACCGATGGCCGATGGGTCGTCATCGGAGGCACCGGTAATGAGTCCCAGACCATGGGAGCGCCCCGTACCTTTGGGCACGGGCCGGTTTTGCTCCGTCTTGTATCGTTCGGCGAGTGTGGGGTCGTACTTGCGTCTTTCTACGGGTAAGGCAACTTGAGTAGCCATGATCTCTTTCGGAGAACGCGCAAGAAAGCGGCGGCGTTCGAAATCATAAAATTAGAGGCAGAGCAGCCGAGGCGGGTTGGGTGCGGACGGGGTTTCGCCTCAGAGTTCTTCACCTCAAGACCTCCAGCCCAGGCTAGTACCGGATGATTGTATCGACGGCAAACGTAAACTGATTCTTCTTCGTGCCCAAGTCGTAAGCTGGCATATTGTAGGCCCGCTCGAACCTAAGCTCAGGACGGAGCGTGACCACGTCCGAAAGCCAGTGTCCCCACATAAAGGTGTGCTCGGTGTACCAGGTTTTATAGCCGGTTCGCTGGCCCTTTTGATCATCGAGGAACTCGTTGCGAATCGAGATGTAGTCCTTCCTTGAGAACTGCTTCTGAAGGTAATTCACCGCCGACCACACCCCGGCGAAGCATTTCTGCTGGCCCGGAGCACAATACGCGCCGTTGGCATTCGGCACCGTCGGCAAGCTACCGAAGATGCTGGGCACATCTCTCTGGTACTCGTAATATCCTTCGGTCGCCATGTGCCAGGATTCGTTGAACTTGTGGTACCAGGTACTCACATAGAACTGCACGTTGTTGTAGGCGTACTTGCCGCTGTTGGTGCCGCTCGCGCAGGGATAGACATTGTCCTTGCCATGATTGAAGGTGTAGCTGACGCAAGCGGTAAGCGAGGGCTTGGCCCCCCGTGCCCACGGAGCGATGTCATTGCCCGCCGATATGCCAAGGTTCACCAGCCAGCGATCGTTCACCTTCAAAGTGTTGATCACACCGGTCTGCGTGAAAGGGTCATAGGAGTAGAGCAAAGAGTGGCTGTACGTGTAGTTCTGGGGCGATAACTGCGCTTCGATATCGGGCAATGAAATATAGCGGCCGAACCTTACGTTGAGACCTTGCGCCACCTTCGGAAAATAGACCTCGCCATAGAGGTTGACTGGATCGTCGCCGTAGAGGCGGTGCTGTTTCAGCAGTTGTTGACTCAGCCAGCCTTCGGCAGTGGTGAAGTGATAATCGATGCCGAAGAAATTCGCTGCCCGGAAGCCCCAGTCGACGTGACTGGTCTGCACCGTGTCCGGTACGCGCTCGATGTAGGTCACAAATTGATCAAGCTCGGCGCGGTTGGGAACAATGTCATAGCCTGCGGGAAGATTCGAGTGCTTGGAAGTGCTGAGGTTGAAGCCTGGATCGATCCATCCGTACACCTGCACCCCACTCGCTTTCCAGGCTTCGCCGTTGGGTCCGGCATAGATCGCCCGCATCAATGGATAGTTGGTGGTATTGGTCGCCCCAATCACCGTCGAGCCCCCATAATTCCAGTCCGCAGTCGGAAACGGCGGCGAGCTCAATGGCGATGGCGGGATGCGTCGCTGTGCTTCCGGATCGTTCGTCCCATCCTCTTGTAACTCTTGAACATAGGCGCCATACAGCCGCTTGAAAAACCCTCCCCGCAACGTTGTGGATGGGGAGGGCGTGCTGGCGGGCGGTTCGGTCGCTAGCGGCGGATCGGAGGCGGCGGCCTGGGTTGCCTCGACGTCCGCTCCCAGCGGCGGATCGGCTGCGCTCTGAGCCCTTACCATGGGCGCGCACAGGAACGCCAGCAGCAGCCATGTCACAATTCTGGATTGAGTAAGGACGGGACGGACCGCAGACAACCAGCTCAAACTGTTCTCCTTGATCGCAGCGCCGCCTGGAGTCGCACGAACGCACGTAAGAAATAGAGGAGCTTTGAAAGTTGCGAAAGGTTGTCCGGAGCTGCTGCTCGAAGCACTGCGTTCAGGAACTTTTAAGGTAAGAGGCCTAGCTGGCGTTGTTGGAGACCGGTAGAAGTCAGCAGCGCCGCAACTCTGGCTCCGCATGGCCGGCGACCCTCCAGAATCAGAATGGAAATGGCAGCGAGAGCGGCGAAGGAATCTGCCCAAGCAATGCGGCGGCGTTGAGGACGAGTCCGGCCAGAGCGAGAAGGGCGAGATAGGCGCAGGTGACGGACCGGATTGCGTCTGCTGCAAGCGCGTTGTTGCCGGTTCGGTGCGAGGGGGCCCATGAGTTTGGCTATATTGAAATGATGCTTCGTACCGCAGAAGTGCCAGCGGGCACGTCTGCGAGGCGCGAGAATTACTGGAATGGCACATTCGTGAGCACGTGCTCGATCCCAAAGGCCCGATTCAGAGCACCCAGCAGCTGCCGCGGTGTGCCTATTGAGGGAAAACGGAAGGGGAAGATTGCCGTAATCGCCACGCTTATTCGCGACGGTGTCAAGTCCGGGATCGGGGACAATCTATTTGTGCCGATCCGAGAATTGGCGAATTCTCCGTGGTGAAGTTCGGGCCTATCCCCGAATTTCCGCCGTCCTACATCCATGAGGAGTGGGGCGAGCATTTCTGCTGAGCATTCGGGCTTTCCCGCCGGGGTCATGCCAGCCGGTGCGGTTTGGCATTGCTGCTGAAAACTCTGGTTACCCGGATATATTCCCAACGGCATCCCTCAGATTGCAGCAGCCTCGCTGCGCGCGTTCGTCGCAGGCCAACTGGGACTACTTTGGGAGCAATCCGAGCAGTGTCTTTGGGATGGACCATGCGGGATTAATACGTGAACTAGCGACGAACAGTCATGGGCAACCGGAGATCGTGACGCTGTCTCTTCAGGTGCAGAACTGCCTGCTGCGGGCCAATACCCCTGTGGTCGAGCGCACTATTGAGCGCGAAAACGTATGGGAGCGTTTGAGCGCCGCAGACCGCTGGGCCTTGACACTGATGTTCCACGGGCATATCAATCCGTATGGGCAATTTGAATCGAACCTGGCGGCCGGAGGAGGCCGCCTGATACTGTCACAGACACACCCTATGCAAATAACGGGGAAGATTGTCCGGCTCATGCGGGCCGAGCGTGCGATGAATGACTGTATTGCGTCGTGCAGCAGCGTCCTTTGTGTTATTACCCCACAAATTGGTTTCCCAATCACAAGGAAGAGGCATGAATAGAAGCTTTAGTTTGCTTCATGAACGATGGATTCCGGTTCGCATGGTCGATGGCCATCTGCGTGACGTTGGTCTAGTTGACTTGTTTGAGCAAGCCAATGAGATCAGCGCGCTGACCGAGACCTCGCCGCCGTGTCTGATCGCCCTCTACCGCTTGCTCCTGGCCATTACTCACCGTGCTCTGATTCGCGATCAAGGAACATGGCGAGACCAAGATCGCGCAACCTGGTACCGCGAAGGATTACCGCAACAGGTATTGCAAGATTATCTTGAACATTGGCGAGAACGCTTCTGGTTGTTTCATCCTGAACAGCCATTCATGCAGGTCGCAGCATTGGCGACCGCAGAGGAGATCCGGGACAAAAAACCTTGGACTCAGATTTCACTGGCGAGTACGTGTGGCAACGCTGCGGTCGTGTTTGACCATTCCTATGACGCAGCACCGTCGCGGATCACACCACCTGAGGCGATACGTACACTGTTGGGCTTCTTGCAGTTCACTCCAGGTGGTCTTATTAGGGTGATTCGAGGTTCCGACAAGGCTGGTCCGTTGGCAAACACAGCAGCGGTTTTGCCTATCGGTCGCACGCTGAATCAGACCCTATGTTTAGCTCTGCATCCAGCGACCTCAGCGGCGAAGGACGATTTGCCGAGCTGGGAGCAGCCTGTCATATCGTTGGAGAATCTCCGTGCCGCGCCGTCATTGGCCACAGGTCCCAATGACCGTTATACCCGGTTGTCGCGCGCAGTCCTGCTTGACCCAGCAGAGGACAGCAGAATTCAATGGATCCGTTTTGCGGCTGGCGTTGCGTTGGCCGAGGACGCCAGTGCTCCAGATCCGATGGCCAGCTATCGTGAAGGCGGCAATAGACATGTGCGCATCGGTTTCAGGGAGGGAAGGGCTTTCTGGCGTGATCTTCCGGCCTTGGTTCCGGATCCGGCAGGCAAGCCGTCCCAACCGGCGTTTGTATTGGGCTGGGCTGCCACCCTTCGCGCGGACCTGGGAGATTTACTGGCAGACGAAGTTCTTCTGATTGCAGGGGTAGCTAGCGATCAAGCCAAGCTCTTGCGTTGGCGATCAGAGCAGATTGTCCTTCCCGCCGTGCTATTGGCTAACGTAGGTCTGGCCAGCCGCCTCAGGTTGGAAGTTCAGCGGGCTGAGACCGTGTACTACCAACTCCGAGCCATTGCTATTATTATGATCGCTGCGACCATGCCCACCGCAGCGAGCAAGGACACACGCGCCCGTGCGCGTGCCGTATTTGTTGCAGGCCCCGCCGCGGTAACGTTCTTTGCGTCCGCAGAGCGGGCGTTGCCCCGTTTACTCCGTGAAATCGCTGAAGAAGCAGGCGAAGAGGCACGCATGCATTGGGCTGAATCTCTGTTGCAATCCGCGTGGGATACTTGGGACGCGTTGCGGAGAAATCTCGGCCAATCACCTGTCGCGCTACGCGCTGAAGCTGAAGCCTTTCCTCGTATTTCCGCCCTATTGCGCACCCTGCAACCGGAATCGTCTATTGTTGGATCTCGGGAGTCTCTGCCATGAGCAAACATGCTTGGGTTTTTATCACGTATCTCATCCGCTTACGCGAACGGGATCGCGGTGCCATTGCAGTGCTGCGGCGCAGTCTCAGTTTTCCGCCGGGTGAGTATCCGCCAGCATATCCTTACGTCGAGCGTTTTGTCGGCGCTGATTCGCATGGAAAGGATCCGTTCCGTCTCGCTTTGTACTTGGTGGCGGGGCTTTTTGCATTACATCCACACAATACCCCCAATCGTTTAGCTGCGTCCTTGGGCAAACTGATGTTTCGTCGCGGCAGTGACAGCATTGAGAAACGCTTCATCGCTCTGCTCGGCGCCGATGAAGACAATATCGAAAAATACCTGCGCCAGATTGTCACCCTGCTTGCGGCTGACGATTGCGGGTTGGATTACGTCGCATTACTCAATGATCTTCCGTACTGGCTCAATCCTAATGCTACAGAAAAACACGACCAGATCCGGCAACGTTGGGCACGAGACTTTTATGGCGCACTGATCGAAGAGGATGTAAACGCAAAGACCACATCAAAACCCGCCATTAACAATTGAGAGTGAGACCATGAGCCTGTTCATTGAATTTCATCTGATTCAAAACTTCGCGCCTTCCAGCCTCAATCGTGACGATACTGGCGCACCAAAAGATGCAATGTTTGGCGGATATCGCCGCGCGCGGGTAAGTAGCCAGTGTTTCAAACGGGCAATACGTCGGGCAGTTCGACAGCAAGGATTGATCGAGCCAAGATTCCAGGGGGTTCGTACCAAGAAGCTCAAGCAACTACTGGAGGAGCGTCTGGCTGTACTCGGTCGTCCTGATGCGGAAAGCAAAATTATTGCGGCATTGAGTGCTGCAGGGCTCAAACTCGGTGATGATGGAAAGACCGAGTACTTGCTATTCCTCGGCGATGCTGAGATCGCTGGTTTCGCCGAGCTCATTGATAAGCATTGGGATGAGCTGGCATATGCAGTTCTAAGCAATGAAAAGAAAAGCAAAAAAGAGGCCAAGGCCAGCGCTCCTGCTGAAGTGGTGAAAAAGGCCAGGGCTCTGCTCGATGGGGGAAAGGCCATAGATGTCGCCCTCTTTGGACGTATGCTCGCTGACTTGCCGGAAGCGAACCAGGATGCTGCCTGCCAGGTCGCGCATGCCATTAGCACCCACCGTGTCGAGCGCGAGTTTGACTACTTCACTGCTGTTGACGACCAGAGTGGTCCGGAAGAAGCTGGCGCTGCCATGATTGGCCAGGTTGAGTTCAACTCTGCGACCTTTTACCGCTATGCCGTAATCGACGCCCACAAGCTGTTGGAAAATCTGCAAGGGGATAAGAATCTCACGCTTCTGGCTGTGGAGGCTTTTGTGGAAGCCGCAGTGCGTGCCATTCCCACCGGAAAACAGAACACTTTTGCTGCGCACAATCCACCTAGCTTTGTCGGCACGGCTATACGCCACGGCGGGCCGCTGAATCTTGCCAATGCGTTCGAGAAGCCTATTGCGGCGAATAGAGACAAATCATTGACGACCCTGTCTGTTGAGGCTCTGACCAGCTATGAGTCGCGGCTTGCCAGCGTGTATGCCAACGGCAGCGATACCTGGGGTTACCTCGATCTCACCGGCGCCTGGCCTAAAGACAAGGGTGTTGCGCACGCAGACCTTGCCACGCTTGCTGCCTGGGTGAAGGAACAAGTAGCCCTTCAAACGGAGGCGTGATATGCCCGCATTGCTGTTGCGTTTGCAGGGGCCATTGCAGTCATGGGGAACCACCAGCCGTTTCGACGAACGCGACACGCAGCTTGAGCCATCGAAGTCGGGTGTGCTCGGTCTGGTCTGTGCTGCGCTCGGTAGGGACCGCAGCGAATCCGTGGACGATCTCGCTGGCCTGCAATTGGGGGTACGGGTCGATCGCGAAGGCGTGCCGATGCGGGATTACCAGACTGCCACCGGCGTCGTGCTTGCCACCGGAAAAGTTGACCGGGAACGTACCGTCGTCGGCCCGCGGTACTACCTCTCGGATGCTGCGTTCTTAGTGGGACTGGAGGGGACAGATTCGATATTGCTGGAACGCATCCACCAGGCGCTGCGATCTCCTGTCTGGCCGCTATCGCTTGGGCGAAAGAGTTTTGTGCCCGGTTCCCCACCGTACTTGACTGATGGCTTGCGAGAACAGGGATTGTTAGAGGCGCTGGAGAGCTATCCTCGGTTGGCATCACCACAACGTAGTCAGAAAGAGGGAATGTTGCGTGTGTTACTGGAGGATGCCAGTGAAGGTTCTATACGTCTGGACCAACCAGTAGCGCCCTTTGCCGAGCGCCGCTTTGGGCCGCGATTCGTGAAATCGGGAGTGATCCGTGTACCTGACAAGATTAACGCTTGATTTGCGCAGCAGTCAGGCTCGTCGTGACCTTGGCGATGCTTATGAAATGCACCGCACTCTCGTACGAGCTTTTGTTGATGGCCCACAGAGTCAACCACCCCGTTTCCTCTGGCGCCTGGAAGCAGGCAAGGATTCAGTTTCCAACCCAACCGTGCTGGTGCAATCGGAGGTTGCGGCAGATTGGTCGGTTCTGGAAATGATGCCCAACTATCTTGAACGTCAAGCCGAGAGCAAATGCGTAGCTCTGGATGAGCTGATTCGTTCGGAATCTTGTTACCGTTTTCGCCTGCTCGCCAATCCTACTGTCACCAGGGAAGGGAAGCGTCATGGGTTGCTCAAGGAGAGCGAGCAATACGCGTGGATCGAGCGCCAGGGCGAGCGCCACGGGTTCGGAGTGCAGGCACGCCGTGTTACCTCTCAGGATCTCTTCAGCAGCGGCGAGATCGGAAAGCCGTCTGTCTATATCCATCGTGTCTGCTTTGAGGGGCTGTTGAGCGTGCAGGATGAAGATGCGCTGAAACGGGCGTTGGTGGAAGGAATAGGCCCCGCAAAGGCTTTCGGTTGTGGACTACTCAGTGTGGCTCCATGCTGACGCTCCCCACCATCCAGCCATCGCCAGAGCAGGCATGGACCTGTGATTCCGTGACCTGCATTGCAGTTGGAACCGGGGACCTGGTCCTTGACAGCTGAAAAACTCGGCAGAAGAGTATGAAGGGATTTTGTGCTTAGATATAATCAGTTGCATTCCCCACAACCGCGGGGATGAACCGCTGCGCGATGCACGCTTCCATTGCGGCAAGCTGTGTTCCCCGCACCCGCGGGGATGAACCGGTGTACTTGGCACGAGCACCAAAGTGGTAGTAACGTTCCCCGCATCCGCGGGGATGAACCGAAGTCGTGATTCGAACCGTCGTACCGGTACTCGCGTTCCCCGCACCTGCGGGGATGAAATACATCCGGCTTCTTTTGGCGAATCTTGGGGGTGGACCGTACATTTCCGCGAATCTTTGCGAAATCTATGAGACACACTTTCCTCCAGCAGGATTTAGGATTTACGAGAGTACCTCGCATGAGCCGGTCATCAGTTCGCATTTTCAATCGAGTTTGGACGGGAGCATTCAGCATGATCAAGTCGATGTTTGCAGTCCTTCTTCTCGCATCCGTTTCACTTGCCTCGTCAGCCTCCGCACAGAATATGCTCGCGGACGCTTCAGGGGCTTCGGGTTGCGGTGATCCAGATGTCAAATTCCAAGTGAAGACAGACAAAGCTAAGCACCCTGCTGAGCTGGAAGCGGGGAAGGCGCTGGTGTATTTCATTCAGGACGATTCAGGTTTCACCTCGACCCCCAAACCTACGACCCGGGCGGGCCTTGATGGTAAGTGGGTGGGAGCGACGCATTCCAATTCCTACTTCTACTTTTCTGTTGACCCCGGTGTCCATAATCTTTGCGCGAGCTGGCAATCTGCGGGATTCGCCGGACACAAGAGTGCTGCGGCTCATTTCACGGCAGACGCTGGAGGAGTCTACTACTTTGTGGTGAAGAATACGTGGCTGCGTACTCACACGGGAGGTATAAGTTTGAACTCCTTGGATAGTGATCAGGGGCAGATCCTGGCAAACTCGTTCTTATTTAGCGCTTCTCGTCTGAAGCAGTGACATAGGAACAACCAGCACGGGGCTGTTTGCGCCCTCTTTGAAGATGACTTCTCCTGTTCTCCTGCTAGAGATCCCGCCCAGGACTGATTCGTCCCACTATCCACTATGTTGTAAGGCTGCGGCTGGTGGCCCAGGATGCTGCCATTTATCTTCGGTAGGGCCTTTGCGTCCAAAAGAATACTCAAGACGCGATTTGTAAATGAGACGGTCTCCAGCTGGTGTCAAGTCAACGCCGACGGGTGATTCGTGGGAGCGACCGGCCCTTCGAATGAATCCGTGCCAATCCCGACGAAGTTGAAATGTCCCTCCAGAGTGAGCCCGCCTGGGGCCAGCTGCTCGTACTCGTAGACATCGATCTCAAAAGGATCTTGTGCTCGTGCAGTGCCCGTATAAACAAGGAATTGAAGAATTCCCGGGAAAATGGTATTCGCGAGGGTCTTCTTCACCCTCATGCGCTATCGAGCCCCTCTGCCGGAAGTATAACAAATCAAACTGCTCAGCGCCGGACACCCCCGCCCTGATGGGTACCAAGCAGGTCACCGCCTCGCCGTAATAGAGCCGCCTCCGCTACCTGATGTGGGGCACCTTGTGCGTCTTCTCTCCCTCGCCCCTCGAGTCTTTCATTTAGGAACATTTTAGGTACTCTTTATAAATGCTTTAGGCAGGACGATATCAAATCAAGTAGAAGGCTGGACGCGACAGAGTTGATGGCTCGCGCCTGGGAGGTTCGTATGTTGGTCCTGGCGATGTTTATCCTGATCTGCCTTGCAGCCGTTCTCTTCCTGCTTCGGTTCCTTTTCGCGCTTAGTTCCGAAATCAGGTCTGAACGTAAGCGCCCGAAGGCGAGCGTTGACCACATCACTACCTATCGGATTCCATACGGAAATCGAGTCCAGGATGCTGCTCGTGTTCTCACCACGGTTCACCCCAACTCGTGGCAACATGACGCTCGCATGCATCCGATTTCCATTGATTCGCGCGGGAGAAATTCTCAGATAAAGGAAGCGTAAGAAGAATCATATATCTGTCTCGATTCTCTTCGCGACGCACTATCGGTGGACGTGCCCCCTGTTACCATGAGCCGAAATGATGATGACCGCCAATGACGCACAACGCAACATCCTAGTGGTGGACGACGAGTCGCAGGTTAGCCGTGTGCTCCTGACTGCGCTTTCCGGTTATGGCTACAGGGTGAGGACTGCACGCGACGGCGATGAAGCCCTGGAATTGATGCGGCAATGGACGCCAAATCTGGTCATCACCGATCTCTCGATGCCCAGCATGGGAGGGCTGGAGTTGTGCCGGAGAATCCGAAGCAACTCCCCGGTTCCCATTATTGTGCTCTCGGCTTGTGGCGAGGAGAAGAGGAAGGTCGAGGCTCTTGATTCGGGAGTTGACGATTACGTAACGAAGCCTTTCAACGTGAATGAACTAGTGGCGCGAGTCCGCGCCCGATTGCGGAGAGCTGCGCCGACAGACTAGCCAATTAGTGAGCGAAGGTGGGCCAAATCAGACGCGCACAAGTGGGCGGCGGGGATGAAGTCAGAGGTGACATTCACTTGCGGATTGCGGCAAAGCGGCTGTGCGAATACCATCCGTCGTCCCACCAGTGCAGGTCGAGGTAGCGCGCCTCAGACGCCTCATACAAGCAGGGTACGTTTCGGTAGCCTTTGCGATCCTTCCACGCGGAACCGAGACCGACGACGGAGAACTGGCGCTGCACCTCGGGGTAGGTCGCCCCAAAGGCAAGAAACTCGGGCAGTTCGGCGGGCCGATAGCCATCTTTGTCTAACCGAGCTAGAACCTCTTCGGAAGCCATGCGCCCGTCGTAGCGGAGGAGAACGATATCCACTTCTGCCTGGCCGTGCCTGGTGGAGGGAAAATTCTCGCTCGTAATGGAGACATTCACTCCCTGATAATTTCCTGCGTCGATCGCCTCTCTTAACGGGAGGTCGTAGTTCACCGACACTGGAAACGATTCGCCTGGCTTGCGCGCTTTTTCTGCAATCGCGTCCGCAATCTTGTCGAGGACGACCTCACCGCGTGCGTCTACGGCCCGAGCGATGTCATCCTCGGATCGGCCACGCTTCTTTAGTTTGTCGACCAAACCCTGAATGATCGCAGATATGTCCCTTGCCATTCCCGTTCTCCTTGCGCCACCCGCGTCGATGATAAACCCGGGCGCCTCTTCGAGCGAAAACTCAAGCAGCACCCCCGTGTTGATTTAACTATCTTAATCCGGCAGCGCGACCGATAAAATATCCATATGTGCCCCATAGAAAAGATTGATGGGTTGCCGGTAAGAAGCAACTCACGGTCAAGCCAGCTTTCTTGGTAGAAACGATATACCAATTTAGAACTGCTGGTTTACCGGAGAATGTCATGTTCACATTGCAAGGGAACTTCCCTTCGCTCAGCCGGGGGGCGCGCTGGAGCTGCCTCTTATTACTGCTGTTCTTTGGTTTGACGCTATGCGCGCAAACCGTCTCTCCTCAGCAACTTGCAGACCTGCAAAAACAGGTCACCGATGCCCGCAGCAACGCCGACAACGCGTGGATGCTGGTAAGCGCGGCCCTTGTTCTGATGATGACCGGGCCAGGCCTGGCGCTGTTTTACGGCGGCTTGGTTCGCAAGAAGAATGTCTTGTCCACCATGATGCAGAGCTTTGCCATGATGGCCGTCGTGACCGTGATCTGGGCCGTTGTCGGGTTCAGTCTCGCCTTCGGTGCCGGCAACAGCTTCATCGGAAATTTTCAGCACCTCTTTTTGCATGGCGTAGGCGCTGCCCCCGATCCCGACTATGCCGCAACCATTCCACTGCAGACCTTCATGGTTTATCAGTTGATGTTTGCCATCATTACTCCGGCGCTTATCTCTGGTGCATTCGCCGAACGCATGAAGTTCAGCGGCATGGTGGTCTTTCTTTCTCTGTGGTCGCTAGTCGTCTATTCGCCGATGGCTCACATGGTCTGGGGCAAAGGCGGACTGCTCAACGCCTCGCTCGGAGGCCGCTTCCCATGCCTTGACTTTGCTGGCGGCACGGTCGTGCACGTCACCTCTGGCGTTTCAGCCCTGGTGTGCGCTCTATACCTCGGCAAGCGCAAAAACTATCCCACTGAGATATTTCGGCCTCACAGCGTGGTACTGTCTTTTGTTGGCGCCTGCATGTTGTGGGTGGGTTGGTTCGGATTCAATGCCGGTAGCGCGCTTTCAGCCGGAAGCCTTGCGACCAGCGCTTTTGTGGCAACGCACTTTGCTGCTGCTGCCGCTGCGCTCAGTTGGATGGCGGCCGAGTGGATTCTGAAAGGGTATCCCAGCGCGCTAGGTGGAATATCCGGCGCAGTCGCCGGACTAGTGGCCATCACCCCGGCAGCGGGCTTTGTCGGTCCCATGTCGGCGCTGCTCATCGGCCTCATCGCGGGCGTGGTCTGCTACCTGATGGTGGCCAAGGTCAAGGCTTGGTTTGGCTACGACGATTCGCTCGACGCCTTTGGTGTGCATGGCGCGGGTGGCACGCTGGGAGCAGTTTTGACAGGCGTCTTTGCAAGCCGTTACGTGAATCCGATGTTCAAGGATGCCCAGGGCAACGTGACCGGCTCCGGGTTGTTCGACGGTAATGCCCACCAGTTGCTCAACCAGGCTACAGGTGTTGTGATTGCATGGGGCTTGGCTGCGGTTGGGACGTTGGTCTTGCTGAAGGTGGTCGACCTTACGATTGGTTTACGCGTCACCGAGGAACATGAAGTGCAGGGCCTCGATCTGACGCAACACGGTGAAGAAGGATACTCCATGGAGTGAACAGGTGCTGCTGATTGATCGATTGGCCAGCAGGACTGGAAGAGACGAAACATCATGACGAAACTTGAAGCGGTCATTCAGCCCTCCACGCTTGACGCCGTAAAGCAAGCTCTCCTAGAAATGGGCATCGAGGGACTTACAGTTCTGGAAGCGCGCGGCCACGGGCGGCAAAAGGGTCGTCCGGAGCTATATCGCGGACGCGAATACAGCCCCGGCCTTCTTCTGCCTAAGATCAAGTTGGAGATCGTGCTGCGCGACGAGGTCGTCGATGACGTAGTCAAGGCGATTGTCAGCGCGGCGCAGACCGGCAAGATTGGCGACGGCAAGATATTCCTCTCGCACATGGACGAAACCGTCCGTATCCGCAACGAAGAACGCGGTTCGGAAGCACTTTAGCCTCCGAGGGGTGCCATGGCATTGGGGCGCTCGGGAAGGGGCTGAAACGCCGAGAACCTCGCTGGCTCGGAGCTTCTGCGGTCGAAGTTCGAGGAGACGCGCGAGGGCGAAATGCACGGATGGATATGCTCGCCCGCGTATGAAAAATTTCTATGGACTACATACAACTTATTTATCAGGCGCGCGAGTCAAAGGCACCGGCCGTGCGCTGGCGGGCCATCGCACAAATAACTGGCGGCACGTAAGTACCTGTCTTTCCAGTATCAGGCTTGCGGGCGCGGTAATCGATAAACATGCGTCCGATCTGTATCTGACGTCTACTTTCCAGCCGGTCCTCTCTGGCATGGCCCTTCCCTTGGCTGCGGACTGCAGGCTGGTTTAGGAACTCTTTAGGTTGGATTTATGGCGAATCATTTAATGTGAGAACATCCACTTTTCGGAGTCTACGCCTCAGCTAATAAACTCAATGAGTCTGGGCTGACGTGCGGGTGCTCTGGGCTGACGTGCGGGTGCGGTTCCGTACTCCGGGGAGTGTGAAGCTAGATGGTTCGCGCGGTCGAATCTGTGAGCGAGATTGCTACAGGCATCGTGAGCTCCACTGCTGCATACAAGCAATTGATACATACGGAATTGAATGGAGTGAAGGATGCAAAAGCTGCGTTTGCTGTGCTGCACACTTGTCCTGTTGACCAGTGTTGGCGTTGTGGCTCAGACGCCGTCGCCGATGACGTGGGATCAGGTGCGCCACCGCTTTGAACAGAACAATCCAACCCTGCTGGCGGGCCAGTTAAACATCGATGAATCCAAAGCACAGGAGATTACGGCAAATCTCCGGCCCAACCCGCAATTCAGTCAGTCAACGGATGGGACTCAGATTGCTCCTCACAATGGTGTGTGGCAGCCGTTCACGGGCACTCTGTTCGTTAGCAACTTCAGTTATCTGCACGAGCGTGAGCATAAGCGGGAGCTACGGCTGGAGAGTGCTCAGAAGGGTACGGCGATCTCGGTTTCAACTCAGGCTGACCTGGAGAGGTCGCTGCTGTTCAGTTTGCGTAGTGCGTTTGTATCGACCTTGCAGGCCAAGGCGGTGTTGCAACTGGCGAAGGACAACCTGGCCTACTACGACCACGTACTCGACATCAGCCGAACCCGTTTCAAGGCTGGCGACATTGCGCAGATCGATCTGGACCGGCTGGAGTTGCAGCGGGTGCAGTATGAGTCCGACCTGGAAACCGCCGACGTCAACCTGCGCACGGCAAAGATAACTCTGCTTACGCTTTTGAACGATCGCACTCCGATTGATAAGTACGATGTCAGCGGGACGTATGATTTCAGCGAGCTTGAGAAGTCGCAAGACGAGTTCCGGAAGATTGCTCTGGAGAACCGCCCCGACCTGAAGGTTGCGTTACAGGCCGTAGATAAGGCCCAAACCGACCATAAACTCGCGGTGTCGAACGGCTCAACCGATCCGACCTTCAGCTCTTGGTATACGTGGAACGCCTCGACCAATAACCCGAATGCGCGCCAGACACTCGGTCTCAGTGTTAGCATCCCTCTCCGCGTCTTCGACCGCAATCAGGGCGAGAAGCTGCGCACGAAGATTGACATTGCGCGCGATGAGAGATTGCACGACGCCGCCGAAGCACAGGTGTTCAGCGACGTGGACTCGGGCTACGCCACCCTGGACAGCACTGTGAAACTGCTGACGCCCTACAAGGCCAAGTACCTGCAACAGTCGGTACGGGTGCGCGACACGATCTTTTTTTCCTATCGCAATGGCGGGGCCTCCCTGCTTGATTTTCTGAATGCCGAGAGCGACTACCGGGCCGTGCAACTGGCTTACGTGAATCTCGTCGGCTCTTATTTAACGGCGGCAGCGCAACTGAATATGGCCGTGGGCCGCGAGGTGATCCAGTGAAAAACAAATTTGCAGGCGTGATTCTATTTGCGGTGCTTACGCTGCTCCCGAGTCTGTTTGTGGTTGGTTGCAAGGAAGGCAAGGCGGACCCGAAGGCCGAGGCTCCACCGCAGACCACCGTGGTTCCGGACATGGACGCCAACAACTTCAAGGTCGATCATCCCGATCAGTTTCCGCTGGCCACGGCGGTCGAGCACAAAGCGGCTCCGGAGTTGAACGTGACCGGCGTGGTGCAGCCCGACATCGCGCGCGCGGTGCCGGCAATCTCTTTGGCGACCGGCCGCGTGGTGGAGATTCATGCGCGGCTCGGCGACACGGTGAAGAAAGGCCAACTGTTGCTGAAGGTGCGGAGCAATGACGTTAACGGCGCCTTCCAGACCTATCAGAAGGCGGAGAACGACGAGCGCCTGGCGCGGGTACAGTTGGAACGCGTGAAGACTCTTTATGAACACGGCGCTGCCGCAAAGAGCGCACTGGAACAGGCTGAAACCGCCGCGCAGGACACCAAAGTCGATCTGAGTACGGCAACCGAACAGTTGCATCTTCTCGGCGTGGATAAGGATCATCCATCCGGGATCGTCGATGTGGTTGCTCCCATCTCGGGCATCATCACCGACCAGCAGGTGACGAATGCTGCGGGCGTTCAGGGACTGTCGGGCCCCAGCCCGTTCACTATCTCCGATCTGAGTTATGTGTGGATCATCTGCGACGTGTACGAGAACGATATGGACGCGGTGCACGTCGGCGAGACCGCGGACATTCATCTGAACGCCTATCCCAACAAGGTTCTGAAGGCTCGCATCGCTAACATCATGCCGACGATGGATCCAACCATCCGCACCGCGAAAGTGCGTTTGGAAGTTGCGAATCCCGGAATACTGCGGATCGGGATGTTCACCACGGCGACCTTCTACGGCAAGCAGGCCGAGACCAGGGCGGCGGTTCCAGCGAGCGCGGTTCTGCACATCCACGACCGCAACTGGGTCTTTGTGCCGACGGGCAATGGGGCTTTCAAGCGGTCGGAAGTCATCTCTGGGAACATGCTGCCCGGAAAGATGCAGGAGATCGTCTCGGGGATCAAGCCCGGCGATCAGGTGGTCGAGAATGCCCTCGTCATGCAGAACACGGTGGAGCAATAGATGATCAAGCGAATCGTCGATTCCGCACTCGACCAGAAGCTTCTGGTCCTTGCGCTCACTCTGCTACTGATCGCATTCGGAGCGGTCGCCTTCCACAATCTTCCCGTGGAAGCCTATCCCGACGTAGCCGACAACTACGTCGAGATCATCACCCAATGGCCCGGCATTTCAGCGGAGCAAATGGAACAGCAGGTGACGGTGCCGCTGGAAGTTGCCATGAGCGGCATTCCGGCGGTGGTGCATCTGCGTTCCTTCTCTCTCTTCGGCCTCTCCGACATTAAGTTGATCTTTGACGACAACGAAGAGAACTTCAAGAATCGCGAGCGGGTTCTCGAGCGGCTTTCTCAGGTCACCCTGCCAACCGGCGTCGTGCCGCAGATGGGAACTGACTGGAGCCCTGTCGGGCAGATATACTTCTTCTCCCTGCACAGCACCAATCCGCAGTATGACGTGATGGATCTGAAATCCATCGAAGACTGGACCGTCGAAAAGGGCCTGAAAGCCGTTCCGGACATCGTCGATGTTGCGAGTTTCGGTGGACCGACGCGCGAATACCAGGTTCGGGTTGACCCCAACAAGCTGATCTCTTACGGCCTCAGCCTGAGCCAGGTGGAGCAGCAGCTCACCAACAACAACACCAATGCGGGCGGCAGCTTCGTGGAAGCCGGTTTGCAGCAGATCAATGTCCGCGAAGTGGGCCAGATCAGGAACGTAGCCGATATCGAAAACACGGTCATCCTGACCAAGACCGGAACGCCGATACGCGTCAAAGACATTGCCGTGGTTGCCCAAGGCCCGAAGATCCGCCTCGGCCAGACCGCGCGATCGATTCATCGCGAGGACGGTACAATCGTCGACAACGACGATGAAGTTCACGGCGTCGCGCTGTTGCGCAAAGGCGCCAATGCGGACGCGGCACTGGAAGCGCTCCATGCAAAAGTGAAGGCGATGAACGACCATATCCTGCCTCCTGGGGTAAAGATCGTTCCATTCATCGACCGCAGCACGCTGCTTGAGTTCACCACCCATACGGTGATGCACAACCTCGCCGAAGGCTTCATTCTGGTGACGCTGATTCTGTTCCTGTTTCTGGGGAACTGGCGCGGCGCACTGATCGTTGCGCTGACGATTCCGTTCTCCCTGTTGTTTGCCTCGATTTGCCTGGGCTTGCGTGGTATCCCCGCGAATCTGCTCTCGCTCGGGGCGCTCGATTTCGGCATGGTGGTGGACGGCGCGGTGGTGATGGTGGA
>Ga0182030_10010512_pt1 | contig 18786 bp, 7 predicted proteins | sample 812S3MmetaG_FD_121299 | JGI IMG/M metagenome (GOLD analysis project Ga0182030, IMG submission 121299) | Permafrost microbial communities from Stordalen Mire, Sweden - 812S3M metaG (Illumina Assembly) | ecosystem: Environmental > Terrestrial > Soil > Wetlands > Permafrost | place: Sweden...
GAGCCGGGCGCAAATAGCCCGGCTGGGGCGGTGGCGCGCTTAGCTCAGTGGTAGAGCATTACCTTCACACGGTAGGGGTCGTAGGTTCGAAACCTACAGCGCGCACCATCCTCGGTTTGCCAATGGACCGGGCTGTGCGTTGCGAGCCGGGTTGAACCGGCGGCCGCATTCCGGTTGCTTAAACCCGTCGGCTGAACCACAGTGACGATATGGATTCTGAAATCTTTCGTGCCAGCCGCTTGACGAGCGGAAATCATCTCTTTCCCACGGTCATCGAGGTGACCGACCGGGCCGTCATCCGCCACAAGCGTTCGTGGTTCCGCAAGGACCTGATCAGCATCAGCATCAGCAAGGTCGCCTCCGTCCACATTAAGACGGGGCTCGTCTGGTCGGACATCCTGATTGAATCCAGCGGTGGCACCGACCCGCTGACCAGCCACGGCCACACCAAGGCGGACGCCCAGCGCATTCGCGCGCTGGTGGAGGAAGCCCAGGGAGTTCAGAGCGCCCCGGGGAAGATGCAGCCGGAGCCAGGCAGTTGAAAGAGAGCTGACCAGGGATGACGCGGATTTTGGAAAAAGCTGAGCCAAGCTAATCGGTCGTAATCCGGAGCACGGTGACCGAATTGCCGGGAAAGGTCTGCTGGATGGCTGATCCGGTAAAGGCCAGCTTCAACTTTTTGGGCGAAACCTTGAGGGGCTGTTCGAGGGTGTTCTCATCCCGGGGATCCGCCGAGGTCAGCACGGTGGCGATGGCGGCGCCGCGCCAGTGGTTGGTGCCGCTCAGATTTAGCGCGGTGGAAACGGGCTGGGCGGAGCCGTTGACAATCTTGAGGATGAGGTCGCCGGAACGGGTTTCGCGCGTCGCGCTGGCGAACAGGCTTTTCAGCGGCTGATAGGCCACGTCGTGAATGAGTTTTCCATCGCGCCAGCATTGAATGTGGTTGCCGTTCACGTCCAACCGGAGGTCATACCAGCGGTTGGTTTCAATCTGGCCGTCGGTGCGATCCATCACTTTGTCCCCGATTTCGACGGCATCGGTGGAATTCTCCCAGCCGCCCAGGTTCCACCAATGCTTGACCTCGTCGCCGCTCATGCGGAAAAGAATGAGGAAGCCTTCGTGGCCGGAAATTTTCCGGGCCTTGAGGGTGAGGGAATAATTCTTCCAGGACGGATCCCCCGCCAGGGCGCGCACATTTTCAGCCAAGTCATCCTGGCGCAAAGTGCCGTCCACCGCGTGCCATTGTCCGCCGGTCAGGCGCCAGCCGGCGGGGCCCTGGCTGAAATCGGAGGTGAACAAAATCCGGCCGTCCGGCGAGGTCACTTTTATGTCCCGGTATTCGGCCACCGTGCGCCAGGTGCCCACGCCGATGCCCCCGGCGCTCAGGCCGTCCTCCGACGGCGGGGCGTCCACCGTGACGGGCAGGACCACATCCCCACGATTCCGGGCGAACATCTGCTGCACGTAATAACTGGGAATGCCGTACCACTGCGCGCTGTCGAAGTTGATGAGATCGGGGTTCCAGGCGCGGTGGTTCAGGTTCACAAACAACGGCGCGTAGCTGGCCATGGCGACGATGTCCGCGTTGCGTTCCAGGCCGGTCATGAACGCCGCCTCGCCCACCGCGGCGCGCAGGTTGCCCTGACCGGCATTCTGCGTGACCGCGTACTCCCCGACAAAAATCTTCGGCCCATGGCGGTCGTAAAGATCATACTGATCCGCCCGGTTCATGAACGATTCCGGGGATTCATAATAGTGTTCATCAACGAAGTCCGGTTTGGGGGCGGACGGATACGGCCGGCCTCGCAGATCGGTGGTCATGATGAGCTGCATTGCCGGGGCGTGGGCGCGGATGGCGTTGGCCAGCAGCGCCCAGCGTTCAGCGTACTCGGGACCGCCATTCTCATTGCCAATCTCCATGTACCGCAGATGAAAGGGCGCCGGATGCCCGGCCCGGGCCCGCTGGGCGCCCCAGGGGGAGTTGGTGGGGCCGTTGGCAAAGTCAATGGCGTCCAAGGCGTCCTGCACCCACTGGTCCATCCGGGCCAGCGGCACGCTGTCGCGCAGGGACATGCCGCAATTCACGCCAAACAGCGGTTCCGCCCCCAGGTCCTCGCATAGTTGCAGATATTCAAAAAACCCAAGCCCCTGCGTGGTGTTGTAACCCCAGGTGTTCCAGAGCGGCTGGCGTGCATCCAGCGGGCCGACGGTCGTCTTCCAACGATACATATGCGCCTGGTCATCGCCTTCAATCCAGTTGCCGCCCGGGAACCGCAGGAACGCCGGCTGCAGCGCAGCCAGCGATTCGCCCAGATCGGTCCGCAAACCGTGACCCCGCCAGGTGCTTTCCGGCATCAAGGAAACCATGTCCAGAAAAAGCACCCCGGTGCCATCGGAAGAGATTTGCAGCCGGGCTTTGGGGTCGCCGTCCGCCGCCCGCAGTTCCAGGGTGTGATACGCCCATTGGTTGGAAAGTCCCTGAATGGAGCCGGAAGCCAGTTCCTCGCCCGTGGGAGTCAGCAGGGTCACATTCAGCGGGGTGTCAAACCCGGCTTCCGTGCGCGCCGCCAGGGTCAGCCGGTAAACGCCGCCCTTGACGATGTTCATGCCCCAATAACCGGCGTTTTCCAGACTGAAGGTGCCGTTGGCCTGGATGCGCAGACTGTGGGGGTTGGCCGGATTCAGGGGCTGGCGGCTGTCAATGGCGGCCGTGCCGCCGCCCCCGGGCGGAGTGATGAAGGTCCAATATTCCGGCCGGTCGGAATCCTCGAAGGACCGGTTGCGCACCAGTTCGGGATACAACCCGCCGTCGGCGGATAGATTGATGTCCTCAAAGAAGATGCCCCATAACAGCGGTGAGACCGCATGGCCCGGCTGATCCGCCGCCACGGTGATGGTGGCCTGGGCGAAAGAAGTTTGGACCAGCAGGCAGCCGGCGGCCGCGGCCGCCAGGAACAATCCGGCAGGATTTGATGGACTCATAGGTGATCTGTTATTTCAAACACGATGGTTGGCGGTTCAATGGAGAGTGTGGATCGAAATGATCATGGGTTCAAGGATGCTCCAGGCGGAAGAACACCGCACCGTTAAGAGGATTGACCGGCTCAAACATCAGGTTGGTGGCGGCGGACCCCGCCAGGTTCTGCCAGTTGGTGCCCAGCCCGACATTCAAGCCGTTCGTTTGCGCCTGTAAAATCCAGCCCAGATGATCCGCCGGCCAAAACAGCTGCACGGTGTTGCCGCCCACGACACTCAAAACGAGGTTGGTCGCGCTCACGGCCAGCGGCGTGGCCGTGACTTCGGATGAAAAGGCCGACTCCACGCCAAACGTGTTCATCGCCGTGAGGACATAGTAATAAGAAATACCGTTGGTGACAGCACTGTCAATGTAACCGTCATGGATGAGGGCGTAGGCGATGCGGGCGTAAGGGCCGCCGGTGACGTTGCTCCGATACACGTTAAAATACGGCGCGCCGCCGCCGGTCCAATCCAGGGTGACATTCCCGTCCCCGGGCCCGACGGCCAGAATGACCGGCGCCGGCGGAATGTTCGTGTTGACCGTGACCGGCTGCCAGGGCTTGACGAAACGCCACTCGGTGGCGGTGGTTTGCGTCGAAGAACTTACCAGGCTGAAAGTGACGGCCCCGGCGCTGCCGGCGCCGGCGAGGTTGTGGCCCTGCGCCGGATTGCTGATGTAATAGTAGCCGCTGCTGTTGGGTCCGGTGAAGGCCCATTCCACACTGGTCCCGGTCGTGCCCATCGGGGCCAGTCCCACCCCGCCGTTGGCGTCGCTGAGCCGACGGTAATCGTTCAAGGAGATGATGTAATAATTGCCATCGGCGGCGGCCAGCAGCGCCCATTCGGTGGCGGCATTGCGGGTGTAGATGGTGGCCGCCTGCGGGATGCCCAGGGTGTTGGTGTCAGCCAGGCGGAAGCTGGTGCCCAGATTGTGGATGTGGTAGGGGATCTCGGCGTGCAGCGTCTCATCGCCGTCCCAGGTCGCGTACAGTTCGCCGTAGGGGGACAGCGTGGCCCCGTCGGCCAGGAAGATATTGCCCCGATAACCATTATCCACCCAGGGTTCGTCCGCATTGGAGTTGCTGAAGGGGAAAACCGCGTACCGCACCAGCCAGTTCAAATTTTCCGCCTGCCACATAAACTCGGCCAGAAAATTGTAGTCGTCGTTCTCCGACCAGCACTGGCAGCCGCTCCAGTCCACGGGCGAAAATTCGGTCAGCCAGACGGGATGGCCGTAGGTGTTGTAGACGCTTTGCAGGTCGCTGATGAGCGAGCCGGCGTCCGGGAGGACATACTCATGCACGGCGGTGTAATCCACGCGATAGTTGTTGGCGGCGATGAGGCTGAAAAAGTTGTTTTCCCAGGCGTCTTCGGTGTTTTGCGTTCCAGGGCTGACCAGCGGCACGTTCAGGGCCTCGAGCCCCGGCCACATGCCGATCACGTCTGTGGCGCTCAGGTTCGCCTGGCTGGCGTTGTCCGGCTCATTGGCGCATAACAGGTATGCGGGTTGGCTTTGGTCAACCCAGCCCGGAGCCAGCGTCTGGGCGGCGCTCAAAGGCTCCCAATAGGTGGCGTCATAGACCATCGGCACAAAATCAAAATATGACGGCTCGGAGGCGCTGGTGCCGTCGTCGTAATTGTACGCCCAGGAGGTTTGCAGTTCCGACTGATAGGGCGGCCCTTCATATCCGGCGGTTCCCTTTTTGGGGAAATGGGTCTGATAAACAAACTGCCAGAGTTGAAAGGCGCTGGCGGAGGGGGGGCGCAGGGTGACCTTGGCCGGACTGCCGTTGTCCGTTTGCAGGACCAGATTGGTGGCGGCGTTAAAAATCCGGTGGTAACCGCCGCCGGCGTTCACGAAATACCATTGCTGCGAGGGTTGCGCGGTGTAGCTTGACACGGTGGCCACGGCGCTGCCGGGTGCCTTGGCGCCGTTGAGGGAACCCAGGCACAACCAACTGGATTCCTGGCGCAGACGGAAGGTGGCGTTGTTCAAGTTGTAGAGCAGTTCAAATTGCTGCTGGGCCGCCGTGTTGGTGGCCACCGCCTGGCTGGCGCCGCCGGGGCCGGCCACCAGATGGTTGCCATTCCCCTGGTTGACCACCGTCCAGAAACCGTCGCCGAAGGTGGTAAACGTGAATTGATTGGTGGCCAGGCCGGCCACCGCCACGCTTTGGGTGGCCAGCAAACCGCCATAGGCCGCGATCACATGGGCCGTGGCACCGGGGGTGATGGCGGTGACCAGCCCGGCGGCGGTCACGCTGAGCACATTCGTATTATCTGTATACACGGTCGGCGAACCATAAGTCCACAGGTTCACATTCGTGACATTCGCGAAATTGCCCGTGACCAGCGCCGATTGCGTGGCCCCGGCGGCCATCTGGTTGGTGACCGCCAACCGTACGGAGACCAGCGGCCCCGCGTTGGTGACGATCCGGGCCGCGCCGGCGGCGGCATCCAGCGCGATTTGCGGCGCGCTCAACACCCCGTTGTAGATGCGGAACTCATCCACCTTGATGGGGGCATAGGGGTCGGCGGTGTACAGCGACCGGCCGAGATAACTGTAAACATCGGACACCGCGCTCAGTGGCTCCGTTTCCGCGTTGTTCACCCCGGCCAGAACGCCGTTGGTGTAAACCGCCAGATCGCCCGCCGGTGGATTAAAAATGGCCACGACCTGCAGGTTCGTCCGGCCGGACCAGCCGCTGCAGGCGGCATTTTGTTCGAACTCCCAACCGGGATCCCCGTTGCTGATGGTAATCCGCGCGGCCTGGGGCGCGCAGAAGACGTAGTCTTCCCCGGCCCCGCCACTGTCGGTGTTTCCCAAGGAAAACAAATAACAATTCGCCGGCAGCGTGCCATAATCGGCCCAGGCCTCGAGGGTGACCGCCGCATAACCCGAGAGGAGTCCGGCCGGAAGATTGACGTAAGTGCCATTGGTGCCGTTCAGCACCACCTGGCCGCCGGTGAGGACGGCCCCGCCTTTGAGCGTGCCATTGGCCGCCGCCACCACATCCGTAAGGGTGGTGCTGCCGTTGGGCTCGTTGAAGGCGCTGTAACGGTGGGCCAGAATTTGGGCGGAGGCGGCCCACGGCGCAAACAACGAAAACACGGAACTCCAAAATGTTACCCGTCCTGCAATTTGGCTCGCTTTTTTCACATTATGCTTTCAATCACTGAAAAGTCACCCTTCCATCATCCTTCGCCCGCGCGCTTTGTAAATTCTCAATTTTCGTTCCAAACTCATTCGCTAAAAACAGGCGGGGACGTCGTCAGCAGAGACGACATCCCCGCCCTCAACCTGACCAAGGAGAACCCAGACCCCGGTCAAACCCTGTGCTTACGGATGACGCAGCCGGAAGAACACCGTCGGTTCCGCCGGATTGATGGTGATCACACTGCTGGTGCCCGCGGCGCTGCCGCCCACATCCACCCAATTCGTTGAGAGACCCACGCTCAGACGGTTGGTCTGCGCCTGGAGAATCCAGCCGAGATGGTCCGCCGGCCAGGTGATCGTCAGGGTCGTGCCATTGCCGGTCACGCGGGCTGTGAGGTTCGTCGGATTGCCGGCGATGGGCACCCCCACCTGCAAGCTGCCCGAGCCGGTGAGGTAGGGTGAACCCGTGGTGCTGTTATAGAACCCAGCAGGCTGGCTCACCCCGTTCAGCACGAGGGCCGCCACGGTGTTGGTCACCGCGAAGTTCAACTGCAACACCGCGCCACCGGCCACCGTCACCGTGGAACCGGCCGCCAGCACCGCCTGGGCGAGTTCCAACGTTCCGGCGCTGACGGTGGTGTTGCCGGTGTAGCTGTTCGCACCGGTCAGGGTCGTGACCCCGGAGCCGATGACCGTGAGCCCGCCGCTGGTGTTGGCCGTGGGCGCCGCGCCCGTGATGACGGCCGGCGTGGCGGCCCCGCCGCCGCTCACCAGGAACACCGGCGCCGCCGTGTAGTTCACCCCCGGACAGGTGATCACCACATTGGTCACCGTGCCCGTCAGCGGGTTGATTTGCGCAATCGCCGTCGCCCCGGTGCCCGTGGTGTCATTCACCGCATTGGTCACCAGGATGATCGGCGGGGCGATGTAGCCTGCGCCGCCGCTGGTGATGGTGGGCTTGGTGTTCACGCCGTTGCCGGTGGGTGCCAGCAGCGGTTCGACAATGGTGATCGCGTTGCCCTGATTGTCAATCGTCGCCCCCCCGCCGTAAATGTAGGCGCTCGTCACCCCAATAAACCCGGCGTTGGCCCCGTTGGCCTGCAAGGTGCCCCCGTTGAAGTTGACCGTCCCGGGACCAAACACCGCCGCCGCCTCCAGGAGACCACCGTTCAGGTTCAAAATCGCCGTGTCGGTCGCTCTGAAATTTACCCCGTCAATCGTGCTCGTCAGGCTGCCGCCCAGGACGTTGATGATCGAGGTTTGACCCGAACCGGACAACTGCCAGTTACAGCCGATGGCGTTCCCCGCGCCGCCATAGGTGAGGGAGCCGCTGTAAACATTCAGGATGCCGGTTTCGGGTCCGCCACCGCGCGCCAGCGTAATCCAGCCCGTGTTGTTGATGGTGGCCCCATTGACCTCGAAGATGCCGTCGCCGGTGCCCGTGGGCGGCCAGACGTCGGGGTTGCTTTCACCGCCAATGGAGATGCCATCCGTGTTCAGGGTCCCCTCGAGGGCGTCATAATAGCCATAGCTGCCCGTGACATTGCCGACGTTGAGCAGGTCGCCCGTGCCACCGGCCAGGGTCACCGTGCCGCCGGTTTGATAAACCGCGCCCGCGGCGCCGTTGACATTACCGACAAACAAGTTGCTGGCGGTGAGCGTGCCGCTGATGTTCAGCACGGCCTTGCCGGCGGCGCTGCCCACGGTGGCATAACTGGGACTGGCTGTCCCCGCAATGTCGAGCGTACCGGCGGCCACCAGCGTGGGTCCGGTATAGGTGTTGTTGCCGGTCAGACTCACCACGCCGCCGCCACCCTTGGTCAACCCGCCGCCGGCGTCAGCCACCGTCACGTTCAGGGTCTGGGGGTTGGCCGAGTTGTTAATGATCGAGCCGCCGCCGGAAATCGTGAGCGTGCTGCCGTTAACGGACCCGATGACAAAGCTGCCGGCGTTGTTGCTGAAGGTCAGCGACGGGACGGTGTAGTTGGTTTCCAAATTCGGCAGCAGTCCCGCCGAGCCGGCAAACGTCAGCGCGTCGCCGCTGTAGGCGGCGGCATAACCGCCCTGCCAGTTCGCCGACGTGCCCCAGTTCTCATTGCCACCGCCGCCTTTCCACACTTCCCCCGTCGTGACAATGGTCAGCGAAATGCCGGTCGAACCGGTCGAGGGCGTGTTGTCCGTCACCGTTACGGTCAAAGTCACCGGGCCGGGAGCGGCCGTGGGCGGGACGGTGATGCTGTTCGTGAAAGTATTGCTCACATTCGAGCGCACCAGCGAAACCACTGAGCCGCCCAGCGGACTCGCATCAATCGTGACCCCGGTGATGTTCCCGCTGCCCGGAATGACGTTCGCCGTGATCCGCGTCGTCTGGTAGCTCTCCAGCGTCGTCGGACTGGCCGAAGCGGTCACGCTCGGAGCCGAAACGGCCGCGTTGTAATGCAGCGTGACGGCGTTGGCGCCGGTCACAATCGAGTAGTGACCCGCGTTGACCGGCAAAACATCCCAGATCGGCGCGCTGGCAAAGCTGCCGGATACGCCGCCGGGAGCGCTGATCAGCACATAATCCGCCGGCGCCAGGCTGGCTGAAGTGCTGGGCGCCCTAAGATGGATGTTGTTGTTGTTCGCGGTCAGGGTGCCATCCACAACAATCTGGTCGTTCGGGCCGCCAGAGACCGTCCCCAGATTCAGGTAACAGGCCGCGCCGGAGACCAGGGTCAGATTGCTATTGAAGGTATTGGTCCCATAAGCCCCCGCCGGACCGGCGGCGATGCCGGAACCCGCCGTGGTGGTCACCGACCCGTTGACCGTGCCGTCGCCCGACAAGAACTGGCCACCGCCCAAGGTGAAGGCCGCCGTCAACCCCGAGACATCAAACGTCGCCCCGCTGTCCACCATGATGTTGGTCGAGTCGCTGATTGACCCCCCGCCGGTCAACAACAGCGTGCAATTGGTGATCACCGTGGCGCCCGTGTAGGTGTTCGCACCGGTGAGGGTCAACGTCCCGCCGCCGACCGAGTCGGTGACGGCCAGGCCGCCGCTGATGTTGGCCGTGGGTGCCGCGCCCGTAATGATGGCCGGCGTGGTGGCCCCGCCGCCGATCACCAGAAACGTCGGCGGCGCCGTGTAGTTAACCCCCGGACAGGTGATGCTAATGTTGGTCACGGTGCCCAACAGCGGGTTGATTTGCGCAATGGCCGTCGCCCCGGCGCCCGTGGTGTCGCCCACGGCATTGGTCACCAGGATGATCGGCGGGGCAATGTAGCCGGCCCCGCCGCTGGTGACGCTGGCGCTGGAGATGCCGTTGCCCGTGGGTGCCAACAGCGGCTGGGCGATGGTGATGATCTGGCCGTGGTTGTCAATGGTCGCGCCCCCGCCGAAAATACTGGCGCTGCCCACGGCGAGGAAGTTGCCGTTGCCCCCGCCCGCCTGGAGTGTGCCGCCGTTGAAGCTGACTTGTCCCCGGTTCACACCACTCCAAGCGCCGTTAATCGCATAGACGGTGGTCACACCGCCGTTGAGGTTGACGATGCCGGTGCCGCTCAGAAAACCAATGCCTTTGGTGCTGGAGGCCAGGCTGCCGCCCTGGACGTTGATGATGCTGGTCTGTCCCGAACCCCAGTTGCAAACCACCCCGTCGCCGCCGCTGCCCACGGTCAGCGAACCGCTGTAAACATTGAGCACGCCGGTTTGGGCGGAGCCGGTGCGCGAGATGACCAGCCAGCCGGGATCGTTGACCGTCGCGCCATTGATCTCCAAAATGCCGTTGCCGGCGCCGTTTTCGCCCGCCACGCCGATCTCATTCGCATTCAACGTTCCACCCCCGGCGTAATAGTAACCGTAAGCGCCGGCGGCATTGCCGATTTGAAAGTCGGTGCCGGTGGCCGCGGCGGTCGCCGTGACGGTTCCCCCATTCTGATAGATGGCCCCCACCGCATTGCTCACCGTGCCCAGGTTGAAATTAAGTTGCGCGAGGGAGCCGCTGTTAACCAGCACGGCATTGCCGGCGGCATTGCCCACGGTGGTGATGCCGGAACTCATCACCGTCGCCGTGCTGCTGACATTGAGCGTGCCCGCGCTCACGGTGGTCGGGCCGGTGTAGGCGTTGTCGCCCGCCAGGGTGATCTCCCCGGCGCCAGCTTTGGTCAGGCCGCCGCCCGTGTCCGCGATCGTCACATTCAGCGTTTGATTGTTGACGGAGTTGTTGACCAACATGTTGCCGCCGGTCAGAGTCAGCGTGTCGCCCTCGGCGGAGCCAATGATGAAGCCGCCCGCCGAGCTGTCGAAGGTGATCCCGGTGACCGTGTAATCCTGATCCATGTCCGGGGTGGTGTTCACCGTGCCGGCAAATTCCAGACTGTCGCCGACATAACCGGGGGCGGTCTGGTTGGTCCAGTTCCGGTTGCTGTCAAAGTAGGGATTCCCGCCCACGCCGTTCCACACGTCGTTGCCGACGACCACGGTGAGCGCGAGGTCCACCACACTGCTGAGCGGCACGGTGTCCGTCAACGTGGCCACCAAGGTGTGGCTGCCGGGGGCGGTGGCCGGGGCGACGGTGACGGTGTTGGTCCAGACATTCCGGCCGGCGTTGACCAGCACCACCGAGGTTGACCCGCCAATGGAGCTCGCATCCAGGGTGACGCTGTTCACCGTGCCGCCGCTGCCGTTGGTCGCGGTGACGGTGATGAACACGTTCTGGTTGCGCACCGCGCTGGCCGGGCTGGCGAAGCCGCCGCCTTTCGGCGCGGTGGAGGCCGTGTAGTGCAACGTGACCGTGTTGGCCCCCGTTACCAGCGAGAAATTGCCCGCGTTGACCGGCGCCATGTCCCAGACCAGACCGGCAAAGCTGCCGGAAATGCCGCCCGCCGCGGTGAAGAGCACATAATCCGCCGCCTGCAAACTGGCCGTGGGGCCCGGTGCCTGGAGATGGAGGACATTGTTGTCCACCGCCAACGATCCCCCCACGGTAACCAGGTCGTTGGAGCCGTTATGCAGGGTGCCCACGTCGAAGTAAGTGAGCGCGCCGGTCGCGAGGTTCAGGTCCCCGGTGATGGCGTTGGTGTGGTAACCGCCATTGGGGCTGGTATGGATCTCGGTGCCGGAGCTGGTGTAGATCGAGCCGTTGATCGTGCCGCCGTTGGCTAAAACCTGGTTGCCCGCCAGCGTCACCGATCCAAAAGCCGACACGTCCAAGGTGGCCCCGCCGGCCACCGTGATGTTCGGGGAACTGACAAAACCACCAGTCATGGCCAGCGTGCCGCCGTTGACTGTCGTGTTGCCGGTGTAGGTGTTCACGCCCGAAAGCGTGAGCGTGCCGGCGCCAACTTTGGTGAGGCTGCCCGGTCCGCTGATCACGCCGGAGTAGGTCGTGCTCTGCCCGTTGTTCCCAACCGCCAGCGCCACTCCGTTGCCCAGGGAAAAAGCCAGGCCGCCGCCCGAAACAACTTTCGTGTCGGCCAGGACAAAATCGCCGCTGCCGGAAAGGCCGCCAATCGTCGTGTAACCCACGCCGTCCAGATTGGTGCCGGAACCGAAGAGCAGCGTCGGCGCTCCAAAGCGCCCGGTGCTGGCGCTGTTGTCGCCCGTCAAGTTAATCGTCGCATTGGCCAGGGCGTTGGTGCCGATCAGGTAGAGGTAGCTGCCCCCATTGGCGAAGGTGTTCACGGTGATGGTGCCCGCATAGGTGTTCTGCGCCGCGGTGCCCTCGCTGGTGAAATAGACCGTGGAACTGTTCCACGCATTGCCCGTGCTCAGTTTGCTGTCCTGGACCGTCAGATTCCCCGAACCGGTCAGCAGACCGTCCACAAATATGCCCTTGGCAAAACCGTTGTCCAGCCCGTCGGAATCATTGTCAAAGGTCGAGCCCAGCGCGCCGCCGCCCGGGCCGATGTTCAGGGTCCCCTGCAGATGTTGGAAACCGTCAAGCTCATAGATCACCCCGTTGTTCAAACTGATGGCGTTGGGATAATCGTATTCCGCAAACGCGTTGCCCACGTTAACCCCCAGTTGAAGCTGCGCGCCATTGTTCACATACACCGTCCCCGCGCCGAACGGGGTGAGCCGTCCGGTCGCACCGTATCCCTGCCCGTATTCCGCGCCGGCGGTGACCGCCAGGATTCCCGCATTGACCACGGTGCCGCCGCTGTAGATGTTCTGATTTCCCAATTTCACCAGGCCGTTGCCATCCTTGACCAGCGTCACCGGCGTCGCCCCATTGTCCTCGATGATGGGCCAGAGGGTCCAGTTGTTGGCGTTGCCATCATTCTCGGGCACATGCACAAACAATTCTCCCGTGCCCGCGCCCGAGGTCAGAAAACTGGTCGTGGCGCTGCCGCCTGTCATCCACCGGCTGATGCCCGAGAGAATGAGTCCGCCGTTGCCCAGCGTCAGCGTCACATTGTTGCCGACCTCAAAATCCCCCTGCTGCACCAGCGAGTTGACGGTCGCCGACTGGCTCAAGGTCGTGACGTAGTTGTTGCCACCAAATGCGCCGCTGATCCAGTTTTGCGTGGACGCTCCCGCTCCCGTTTGCGTGCTCGACGCCGACGCCGAAACGGCCGTGTAGCCCGTGTAGGTGATGATGTTGCCGCTGCCATCGTTGGCGGCCCAATTGGCCGCCGGGCCGGCCGTGTCGTTTACCGTGGCCCAACCGCCGATGACGCCGGTGGCATCATTGGCCAGCGCGGCGCTGGTGGTGGTGATTCCGGGAATCGTAAAATCAACGGACGCCCCCGTGCTCCGGCTGATCACGCCGTTGACCGCCAACGTGGCGCTCGAACCGGCCTGCCACAGTTGTTGCGCCGCCAGCAACGCCAGCGGGGTGCTGAGGGTCGTGGTTCCGCTGCCCAAAGCGCTGGCGTTAATCCCGCCATTGAGCGCCACGGTGCCCGATCCGGACAGGGTGTAGCCGGAGGTGGTAAATTCGAGATTGAAGGCGCTCAAGCTGGTGTTGAGGGTGACCGTGCCGGCGTTGCCGTCGAACACCGCCGTGTTGGTGGGCGAGGTGAGGCTGTCCGCCCAAGGAACATCGGCGGAACCGTTAAACCAATCGACGGTGGTGAGGTTCCAGGCGCCGGAACCGCCGGAACCGCCGGTTATTCCCGGATCCCAATTCAGGGTGTTCTGCGCCTCAGCGGCGGCCAGGCCGGCGACCGCCATCAGGCTCACGGCCAGTTTTTTTATTGCCCGCTGCCCGATCCCACGGAGTGTTCCTTGCGTTTTGGTGCTGTTTGTTTTCATGGTTTGGACTGGTTTGTTCAATATTAATCGTAAAATAAATCATCAACGTCTGGCCGGCCGGAACATCACCTCCGGAACCCCGGACGTTTTTTCGTGGTGAGAGGCTGATCGCGGCAACCGGTGTTTCATAAGCAAAATTTTGGCTTCACTGACTAATGCGACGTCCCGCCCGCATATTCCGCCAAATATTTTTATGATTCCGCCATTGCGCCCCGGCGAATGGAGGCTCTTGAGAAACTGGGGAGCGCGCCCGCCCCGGGCGCGGCGGCGGACGCCCTCGTCCGCCGCCGCGGGCGCGTCAGCGCGAGCAGGCACCCGTGTTTCCTCCTTGAAAACAAATTGCCGCCCGGCTTGTCCGCCGTCGCCTTGGCGCTGGCGCAGGGCGGATTCAAGAACCGGGGTGGGGACGGCTCGTCCCCATCGTTTGTTTGATGATTTTTCTATTGCACGGTTACGGCCGAAGGCCCGTCAATATCGGCGACCGCCTCGCGCGCCAAAATCTCGCTCAGCACCCAGTCAAACCAAAACCCTTGGGAATCATCGCCCACCACCACCCCGGCCTGGGCGTGCTGGTCGATCAGCTCACGGCCCCGCGCCAGTTCGGCACGCGCCTCGGCGGTCCGGCCCAGTTGCTGGCAGCTCAGGGCGAGGATCACCCGGGCCGTGGCCGTGCAGGCCAATCTCCCATCCTCATAGGCGAGACAGCGATGGCCCCAATCCAGGGACCCCGGATAATCGCCCGTCCGATAGTCATACAACGCCAGTGACAGGCAACGCCAGGGCCACATCCACGCCTGGGTGCCGGGCGCATTGGTCTGGGCCATGGACTTTACCGCCACCTCGCTCATCGGCGCCAGCGAGGCCAGCAGCCCGGCGTCCGGCGCCCGCAACAGGCTGTTCTTGACCGTGCGCTCCGCGATCAAGGGATCCGTGGTCCCCGCAAATTGCCGGACCGCCTCGCGACAAAACTCCGCGTAAGCAGTATAATTGTGCAGCTCCATCAGCGCCACCGCGCACTTGGTGTGATCCAGCGTGGAGATTTCCGAGGTTTCAAACTTGTCCACGCTGACCAGAATGGAAAGATAGTCCACCGCCCGCCGCCAGCGGCCTTGCAGCGCCGCCCAGTCGCCCAGCGGCCGGAACACCGCCTCGCCCACCAGGGCCGTGCCCGACGTGGCCGAATTCCCCACCAACTGGTCCGCCTCCACCAGCCGGTTCTGCTCCACCAGCAGCACGGCCTTGGCGATTTTCTCCCGCGCCTCTGACTGCTGGCGGAGCAACGCCTCGTTGGCGCGGCCGCGTTCCGCCTGCTCCCGCAACTCCCGTTCCTTGAAGTAAAGCCAGGTGGAGGTGCCCAGCCCGATGACCAACGCCGCCACCACCGCCCCCGCCGCCACAAACGTGAATTTGTTGCGATGCACCAGCTTTTGCAAACGATACAGCCGGCTGGGCGGGCGCGCTTCCACCGCCTCATTCTTCAAATACCTTTGGATGTCCATGCCCAGACCGTTGGCCGTCTGGTAACGGCGGTTCCGATCCTTTTCCAGCGCTTTCATGACGATCCAATCCAGGTCCCCCCGCAACAGCAGCTTGAGTTTGGGCGGATCGATCTGCCGGTGAATGGCCGTCTGCGTCAATTCCTCCGTCGGCATCCCGTTGAGCTTCGTGGAGGGCCGCTGCGGCTCCCGCTCCCGTAGCGTCCGCCGCATCTCATCCAACCCCGATTCCATCAACTCGCTCTGGTTGAAAGGCGTTTGCCCGGTCAGCATCTCGTACACCAGCACCCCCAGACTGTAAATGTCGCTGCGGGTGTCGATGTCGTGTTCTTTCATCTGCGCCTGTTCCGGGCTCATATAGGCGGGCGTGCCCAAAAACTGATTGATGGGCGTGAACAAAGTCTTGTCCGTCAACCGTTCGCCGCCCGTGGCCTTGGCGATGCCAAAGTCAATGACCTTGGGCACCGGCCCCCCGTCACTCAGGGTCACCAGCACGTTGGACGGTTTGATGTCCCGGTGAATGATCCCCTTCTGATGGGCATGCTGGATGGCGAGGCAAACCTGCACCAACAGGTTCAGCCGCTGGCGGGTGTCCAGCCGGTTGTCATCGCAGTAGGTGGTGATTTTGATCCCCTGCACCAGCTCCATCACGAAATACGGCCGGCCCGTTTCGGTCGCGCCGGCGTCCAGCACCCGGGCAATGTTGGGATGATCCATCATCGCCAGCGCCTGGCGCTCCCCCTCGAAACGGGCGATCACATTCTTGGTGTCCATGCCGGGCTTGATGACCTTCAGCGCCACCCGGCGGCGCACCGGCAAGCTCTGCTCCGCCATGTAAACCTCGCCGCAACCCCCCTCCCCGATCTTCTGCAGCAGCTTGTACGGCCCAATCCACTGGGTCATTTCCAGGTCGGACCACCCGCCGGCGCTGTCCGCCCCGTTGCCGGCCGCCGTCTCGCAAGACCGGCCCAGCTCCACGGACGGGGTCAGCGCCGGAAGGCTGTCCAAAAAGAAGCGGTCCGCCTCCGCCTGGGAGGCCAGCATCGTCTCCACCAGAATGCGCAGGTCCGGATCCCCCGCGCAACTGCGCTCCAGAAACAACCGGCGCCCGGCGGCGTCCTTCATCTCCAGCGCGGCATAAAACAAATCCTCGGATCTTTGGGTTCGCGGGTCAATCATGGTCGCGTCATTATTCCATGCGCCGACCGGGCCGGATTTCCGCCAGGAATTTTGCCGGTCATAGCTGGGCTCGCACTCGGCGGAACAACCACTCTTTGGCGCACACCCAGTGCCGGTCCACCGTGCGTTCGCTCACGCCCAGCAGTTCCGCCGCCTCTTGATTGGTCATCCCGCCAAAATACTTCAGCCCCACCACCCGGGCTCTTTCCGGATGCTCCGCCTCCAATTGCTGCAATGCGTCATCAATCAGCAGCACCTTTTCATCCGGCGTGGTGTCCGCCAGTTCCATGTCGGCGATGTTCACCCGTTCCAGCCCGCCCCCATGCCTGAGCCGGGACTTGTGGCGGGCGCTTTCGATGAGGATGCGCCGCATGGCCTCCGCCGCCGCGCCAAAAAAGTACGCGCGATTCTTCCAGGTCCGCTCCCCGTCGCTGACCAGGCGCAACCACGCCTCATGGACCAGCGCCGTTGGCTGCAGCGTGTGCCCGGCGGACTCCTTCGCCATGCGCGCCGCCGCCAGCTTTCGCAGCTCCTCATAAACCAGCGGCAGCAGTTCTTCCAACGTCCGCTCCTCGCCGCGACCCAGGGCCTGCAATATCACGGTCACTTCACTCATGAAATAAATTTGAACCAAAAACTTTGATGATCACTGAAGTTCGTCGTGCTTCATCGTGTTGTCAATGAGAATCAAGACGGTCCATCGCCCCCGGTTGAACCACCCGGTCGGGCGCTGCTGCTGCGGCGCCCTGCCTAAATCCCCGCCTGCATTCGAGTATGGCCCCATTGAAGCATTCACCCTTCAACGCCTTAATTGTTGCCGTTGAATTCGGGGTTGGAAATGCTTTATGGTTGAAAACCGGTTGCTTTCCGAAATACTCCGGCCATGGAACCGCGGTTTTTAAAGTTCATCCATGTTCGCATAATCGGAGAAAGTGGTCCGCTTGGCTCCCCATTCCGAACTCGGGTGACCCGGCTCCTGTCAGCCACGGTGCTCCTCGCGGGTTGTCTGGCCCTCGCCGGTTGCCGCCTTCCATCCACCAGCGCCATCGTCCGATTCCCGCCCCACGAATCCCCGTTGATCGCACCCTCCAGTTCGGGCGACTTGGCGAAAGTGGCAGCCCTCTTGCAGGATGGTGCCGATGCGAATGCCCCGGGCAAATTTGGCGGAACCGCGCTCTCATTTTCCGTGAGCGGGCGTCACCAAGACGTGGCGGAGCTCCTCCTGGATCATGGTGCCAATGTCAATGCCACCAACAGCGCGGGTTGGAGTGCTTTGTTCTACGCGGACGACGAACGCATGGCGGAACTGCTCATCGCCCGCGGGGCCGATGTGAACGCCAAAGATCTCAGCGGCGTGACACCTTTGTGGGATGTGGCGAGGCCTGAGCTGCTGGGTGTCGTGAAGGTTCTCCTCGCCCACGGTGCTGATGTCAACGCCCGAAGCCGGTACGGGGACACTCCGCTGCACGCCCGGGGCCTCAGCAAAGACATGGCGGAAATCCTCCTCGCCCACGGTGCCGACCTCAACGCCAGGAACAACCACGGTGAAACCCCGCTCCAGACCGCCATGGCTCAACACAACGAAGAGACGGTGAAGTTCCTCCTTGCGCATGGGGCACGCTAAGCCGAAACCCGAAACCCGAGACATTTCCCCACCCGTTCGCGTGCCCCCCCGTTGATGCTTGTGACATAACTCCCATATCTCCCATAAATCGCATCATTTCCCCACTCGCTTCAAGCGGCCCGTAGCAGCCGACGTAAGGGCGTGTTGCCCAGGTCCCGGCGGGTGCCCGCCTGCCCGCTGTAGCTTCAGCGAAGGAGGGTCCTCGGGCACAGCAACGTTTAAACCGATAAAATTGCTGGGTCTTTCGTGTGCCCGATTGATGGAATGCGCGCTTTTTTTCCGTTCCTGTATTTGGGCAACACGCCCGTAAGGAGGCTCAAATTCTCATGTATCCCTGCTTCCCTGTACCTCTTGGTTCCACTCTGCGGGATCCCCTGTTTCGATTTCAGCATTTCAGCATTTCAGCATTTCAGCTTTTCCCCAAAAATCCGTGCCTCTGTGGTTTAAATCCCCGGCCTTCTGTAACCTTTGCCCCTCCGCCTGCGGCTTTTATAATTCATAATTTATACTTTATAATTTAGCCTTCGGCGTCCCATCCTGTAATCCGTGGTTAAATCCTCTCGTTTGCGTCACAACTCGCGCAGCGCCGAGGCGATGGGCAGGCGCGCCGCCCGGAGCGCCGGGAACAGCCCGCCAATCAACCCGATGATCAGCGCCCAGATCACCCCGCGCACCAGCAATTCCGGCGTCACCCGAAACGCAAAGGCGACCTGGCTGAAACTTTGGAAATTCATCGTCGAGGTGTGGAAATTGTTGAACGCCGCATAGGCAAGCGCCGCCCCCAAGGCGCCCCCCACCAGCGCCAGCGCCAGCGATTCCAGCAGGAACGCCACCACCACCGCCCCGCTCCCAAAGCCCAGCGCGCGCAGGGTCGCGATCTCGCGCGTCCGCGCCGCCACCGCGCTGTACATGGTGTTCAGCGCCCCAAACACCGCGCCGACCGCCATGAGCGCGGCGATGAGGACGCCCAGGGTCGTGATCAAGTTGGTCATGGTCGCTGATTGATCCGCATAAAACTCCGACTGCCGCTCGACCTTGACCGTGACCTGCGGGTTGGAGGTCAGCGCGTCCTTGAA
>Ga0182030_10010513_pt1 | contig 18786 bp, 23 predicted proteins | sample 812S3MmetaG_FD_121299 | JGI IMG/M metagenome (GOLD analysis project Ga0182030, IMG submission 121299) | Permafrost microbial communities from Stordalen Mire, Sweden - 812S3M metaG (Illumina Assembly) | ecosystem: Environmental > Terrestrial > Soil > Wetlands > Permafrost | place: Sweden...
AACTCACATTGCCGCGCTGCACCGGCAGGCTGTCTTTGATGCGTGCGTACTGCTCTTCGGTGATCTCCATCTATTAAACATTTTACCCTCCGATTGTTTTAATAGTGTGAACACGCCCTAGTACAATACATTACCTTCCGAGCGACTATCGGAAACACCATATAAGCCCCGTGAATGCAGCGACTTATTGTGTAACATCAATTTCGGCGGAGCCGATGCATAAACTCAGGTCTCGCGTTGGGTCGCAGACACGCCCTTGACGCAAGGTTTAGAGAGGGGTTCGGGCATGTCGACGGCGAATCTCGCAACACTCGCGGCCCCAATGCGGAAATTCCCAGTAGTCACGCGGTGCCCCGTCAAGAGCGCCACGATCCAAACCCTAGGTTGAACGCTGCGATGGCATCAGCTGCGCGCGTGAAGAGACTCGAGTCGTTACGTCAGAAACGGTAAGCGCCTAAAATAGCGGCGCGCAGGATTTTAAGCGTTCGGAGCCTCATGGATGGGAAGGTGCCGGGATGACCGACGGAGTGCGCCTAGACGCACGAGACGAATTTTGGCACGGCATTTAATTTCTGTCTCCGGGCCCGCCGGGAGGCTTTCCGACGGTCGTTCGCGGAACCGAAGTCGGGTTGGGACCTTGTCAAGCGAAAAAAACCGCTCCCTGGTTAATTGAATTAACTTAACTTGCCGAGGGACTTCCAGAAATGCCTCATAAGCCCCTTGAATCCGTCAATTTATCGTGTAACTTCAATTTCTACCCAGCCAATGCATAAATTCAGGCGTCTCGGGTCGGGTCGCAAAGATGTCTTTGGTGCAGGATTTGGTGGTGGGCCCGCGCGCGTCTGCCGGGAATCGGGGAACACGCGCTGAGTCTGCGCGAGCTACCAGTGGATACGCGCCGCGATGGCCTCCAGCTCGTTCGAGAGCGCCTAGAACAAACGTTGGATTGCCCGCCTTCGAATCGGTCCGCTTTGATGAACCATCGTGATGACCTGTGACCGAGCCGAGCGGCCCGGACCAAACCGTCGAAACGGCTCGCACCCCTGTTTTGAGACTCTACCAGAAATCAACAACTTCGCGTGTCACGCTATTTCCGCGATTTGTCGAAATACGCGTTACACGTTAAATTTAAGGCAATGCGTGGCTTATCCGCACCGCCGACCTGCCGTCCGCACATTATAGTAATAGTAATTAGAATTAGAATTTGCGGCTTTCTCGTCTGCAAGCGCCCCAGCCCTCGTCTGGATCACGTCCCCCGCTTTGGCGCCCCCAGTTGGATCCGTGCAAAAAAGATCCATCGGTCAACGATTGCCCCACGCGCCGATTCTAAACGCTCGCCCGTGAATTTAAATTTGTCTTTGAGTCGATTCTCATAACGCTTCACGCGGTCCCAGACTTCTTCGGCCCCCCACTCCTTGTCGGCCTCGCGGGAACCCGTCTTGATTCCTCTCCGATTCAGAGCCTGTGCCACAACGCTGCGCGCGCCGTGACACCTGGCTCGCCGCAGCGCGTGGTAAGACGCATAAATTCTCTCCGATAAATCATCGGCAAGCCGCGGCGTACCCGGGCCAACGACGGCCCTCGTTCTCGACGCAAGCTTGGGCTGAGAGAAGTACTCTGCGTCCGGGTCCGGTTCCTCCAATTTGCGCACGAGCTCAATCGTCAATTCGAACCGTGGATCGATCAAGTGCGTTGCGGCATAGCGAGAAACAACACGGCTTGCCGTTTGGAGGCCATCTCGATCGGCGCGGCCTGCAGCACCATGCGGCCCACCGCATCCGCCAATCGCACCAGCGCCTCTCGCTCAGCTCCAGACACAGATTGTGCCTGCGCTTTCAGGTAGCGCACCACGCGTGCTCCTTCGCCGAGCGTCACTGGCTTAGGCTTGACCGCGATGTCTCGAAACATCAGCTGCAGAAAGCCGTCCACTTCATCGCGCTCCAGGCTCTGCTTTGGAAACGGCGGGATCTTGCCGTTCAAAATCCATTCTGCGGCGTCGGGGCTATCCGGGGGCATGAACGCTCCAAATAATACGATTCAATCCCTTATCGTAAGCCAAGCACTATGGCATTCTGTTCTTGCAAGTTTGACCGGGAACCATGTCGCTGGATAACACCACTTTCGAAAAGCACTATCGGATTGGGGATCTCGCGCGGATCTGGGGTTTGGGAAGGGAGACCGTTCGCAAGTTGGTCAAGGACGATCCTGGCGTCATCAAGATCAGGATGGGGCGCAAGAAGGCGCATACGGCGTATAGCGTTCCGGAATCCGTAGCATGTCGGATTCACACGCGTTTGTTGAATGCTGTTTAAAACAGGAGGCTCGAAAATCGCAGATGTCCGCGCGATTTTGTTATGCGCGCTCTCGCGGCACGGCGATCAACCGCGATTTCGGCTTGTCCTCGAACGCTTCCTTGAGGATTTTCGTGAGTCGTGCTTGGCGCTCGGCAACCCAGCGCGAATAATGCTCGCGAATTGTTTTTTCGTCATCGCCCATCAGGTCGGCGACGTCCGTCACCGGCACACCGCGCTGGAGGAGAATGCGCGCGAAGGTGTGACGGAAACGGTGTGGTGTTGGTCGCTCATCGAACTTGCCGGAAAGCTCGAATACCCTGTTTATCTTTCTTCTCCAGATGTCGGTCATGGTATCCAGGCGGTGGGACCGGCCGACGACGAAGGGACGGGTGCCGTGGCGCTTGGCCCTTGCTTTGAGTCGATCAACAAGCCAATCCGGAATATATGTGAAAACGTCTCCGCCGTTTTTCTTCGCCCGCAGGAATACTTCGTTGCCGTGCAGGCGGTTCATGTTGAACAAGCACACATCGGAGATCCGCAAGCCCGTGTAAACCATGACCGAGAGGAAGTCCTTCACGTCTTCGCCGTTCCAGGAGCCTTGTTCCTGTCCGTTGGTCCACGTGATCTCGCGGAGCTTGTCGCATGCATCGAAGATGCGCTGGAGTTCCTGATCAGTGAACGGCGCCTTGTTCGCCACGCGATTGGCGCCCACGGGTGGTTTGATATCGGGGCTGACCGGGCTTTCCGGAATCCACTTGCGGTGAACGCAGAAGCGGAAGAAGGCTCGCAGTGTCCCGAGCGTCTTGCCCTTGGTTCGCGCGCCGAGTTTCGAACGACTGTAGAACACGTCGATATCACTCGAAGTGAACTGATCGAGCATGACGTAGCCCAGAGAATCGGCAAACACGATCAATTGCTTCGTAAACGTACTGTATGTGCCGAGCGTAGATCTTGCGATGCCCGAGCCTTCTCGGTGCCGAAGAAAATTACGCGTGGCGTCCATCACGGTCACGCGGCTCGAGGCAGCAGAAGCGGGCGGGGACGGCGGAGGTGCAAGCTTACCGTTCCAGGAATTGACGGCTTCCCACGATGCGATCAGGGCCTTGGCCTCATCCCAATCCGACGTTCCAGTTTGCTTTCGTTTGAAATTTCCGGCGAGCGAACCCGAGGCGTGGATCAGACACGAACACCGTTTCCAACCACGGCGGCCCTCTTCGAATTCACCGGAACGGCTATCTTCGGGGTGCCGACCTTCGCACTCTTTGCGGTGGCGATGGTAGAGCTTCAAGGCCATAAAACCCTGAGCTCATTCTAGCACCATTGCACGCTATTGCACGCTGGAATGGTCGATTCTCCGTAAAGTACTGAAAATAATGGCGGTGAGGGTGAGATTCGAACTCACGGAACCCGTAAAGGTTCAACGGTTTTCGAGACCGCCGCATTCGACCACTCTGCCACCTCACCGTCGCTTCAGTTTACCATTTTCCGTGGTTTGCGAACGTGTCACTATGCTTTTTTTCCTCTCGGGGTCATTGTCACTACATTGTCACTACCTAGCCCTCGCGCGCTTTCTTCGCGTCTGTGACTGAGGAGTTCAACCGCGCGCACTTTTGCATCGCGGTTCGAATGCGCATAGCGCATCGTCACCGCAATCGCTGAGTGCCCCAGCAGTTCCTTCACCGTAACCAGATCCGCACCTGCCGCGTTAGCCGCGTCGCGAACGTGTGCCGAAAGGTATGCCGCGTCACCCTTTCAATCCCGGCCTCGGGGCAAGCTTTTTGAAGACCCAAGCGCAGGTCTTTCCAGCGGCCACCCGTTGCCAGGTTATAGAACACATACTCCGACTTGAGGATACCGTGCCAGGACTGCACCACCGCCAACGCCTTCTCGCTTAACGGCACTTCGAGCGGGCGTTGGTTTTTCTGTGCGACGACTTTAATGACCCCGTCTTCCAAATCCACTTCCTTCCAGCGAAGATTAAAAATTTCAGTGCGCCGCAATCCGGTATGAATCGTGAAGACCAACAAGTCTTGAAGATAGAGTGAACAGCGCGCGCGCAGAGTTTCTTCCCCCGCCTCCCGAAGGAAGCGAAAGTGGAATTTGTCTTCGGCCAAGAACTTCACATCGCGCACCGGATTTCGGCCACGATAAAATTCCCACCGCTCCGCCAAATTGAACATATGTTTCAGCAAAGCGATTTCGCGGTTCACGATAGTGGGGCTCACGAATCCGATCCCTCTGCGGACTTGTACTTCTCAATCGACAGAGGACCAACGTCGCCCAGCAACACATCTCCGAAAAATCGCCTCAAATGACGCATCAACTGCTCATGGCGCTTCCAGGATCGCTTGCTCACTCGCGCATACTGCAAGTACTTCTCGCCGAATTCAGAGATCGTGATTTTCAGCGGCTTGCCGTAGACATCGCGCTCAGCCTCTGAAACTCGCAAGGCCAAGAATTTTTCCGCCTCGCGCCGGTTGCTCGTTCCCGTGCTTTCCTGGACCCCGCCTCTTGCCAACGTAATAATCCGCGTACCAGACTCGGCCCCTTTGGTAGAGTGCCATTTCGCTAGCGCCTTCTACCTCGCGAAAATCTTCAATCTCTATCAAATCGAAGCGGAGCAAACGCCCGAGTTTCACGCCTCAACCGGCAGGCCGAGGCTGTGGGAAAATGGCGCTCAAGTTTGCGCCGATCAAGATGGCCTCCCAGCAGGAAGCCACGACGTACTTGGCCCACCCGGAAATCGGAATTCTGCTGGAACTGGTTCGCACGTCCCCGCCGCCACGGAAAAGCAAATATCTTTCCCCACTTCCAGCGCTGGCTTCGAAATACAGAGCGGTCTTTGACCCAGCGGTGGCTCGAATTAGCGCCGATCTATCGGAGCGCATCTATGCGGCTTACCGTCGGCTGCTGCAGATAGCGAGCATTTACTCAAACGCCTGAGCAGGGCATTGAGATGCGTGGGCTACAGACATTTTTCCATGGTTCTGACCCCAATTTGGCATTTTTTACCCAACCAACTATTTCATGGAGGTATTTCCCGAATTTGCTCAGGCCTTTGCCGCACGGCGTGCGCCGCTGGATTGCTCGTTCCCAGATCATTGCGTAGGTTACCTGACTGTTTGACCGGTCGAATATTGCTGGATTGGGAAGTTTTGAGGATTCAAGGAGGAAATGATTGCGATTCCTGTTATGCCCCTTGCGGTTCTATCTCATTGATATCAGCAAGGGACCCTTCTTTGGCATTCCGTTTGCAGCATCGTCGGTATGTTACGCAATATCGCCCCCTCAATTCTGATCACGGCTCTCTTGCTTAGGGCGCAAGAGCCAAATCCTACGCACCAGCCGGCCGCCCAATCGCCGACGCTTGAGTCAACGGCGCCTCCATCCGGGCCCGCTCCCATTTTTCGTGTCGAGGTTGTCGAGCGCACGGCGCCCGCGATCAACTATTTGCATCGCGGGGGCTCGACGAGAGTTGATTTTCAGGGAACGTCATTGATGGCATCTTCCAAAGGCGAAGCGAAAGTGGAAAGTGAGCGCGGGGTGATTCGCGTCTCCGCGAAATTCGAACACATGGCGCCGCCGTGGAGTTTTGGTCCGGAATACTTGACCTATGTGCTATGGGCGATCTCTCCCGACGGCCGCCCTGTCAATCTAGGAGAACTCACGCTGAGCGATTACGGTAATGGCTCCAGCAGCAGCATTCAGGCGAACAGCGACATCCAGACATTTGGCATGCTGGTCACGGCGGAGCCATATTACGGAGTGACTCAGCCCAGTGACGTCGTCGTGCTGGAGAACAGCGTGCGTCCGGACACGCACGGTGTGGTCGAGACGATTAACGCAAAATACGAGTTGTTGCCGCGCGGGATGTACACCGCCCAGGGTACGGCGGCTGGTTTCCTGGCCATTCACGTGGACAAGAAGAATCCGTTCGAGTTGTACGAAGCCGACAACGCCCTTCAATTGGCGCGCATCGCGGGTGCCGATCGATACGCTGCGGATAGCTTTCAGCAGGCGCTGGCTGCCCTCGATCACGCGAATCAATATCAGTCTCAGAAGCCCGGGCAAAAGCCGGTCATCACGATGGCGCGCGAGGCGGTCGTCCGGGCCGAGGACGCGCGGGTGGTCGCCATCCGTCGTCAGCGTGACGAGGCGGAATCGGCACGTCTGAATGCGGAAAAAGACAAGACCGCGGCCGCACGTGTTCGCGCTGACGAAGAATCGCAGCGGCGCGCGCAAGCGGAAGCGGAGCGCACGGCAGCGGATGCAGCCAAAAAGGAAGCCCTTATGGCGGCGGATATGGCGAACGCAGCGGCCGCTGCGGCCAATCGTGAGCGAACTGCCGCGGAGGCTGCGAAGCTGCAAGCGGATGACGCTCGCCAAGCGGCGCTCGATCAACAGCAGCGGTTAGCCGCGGAAGCGGAGAAGGCGCGTCTGGCGGCCGCGGAGGCCGACCGGCAACGTCAGGGCGCCGAGGAACAGCAGGCTCAATTGCGGCAGCAGCTTCTTGTCCAATTCAATCAGATCCTCGAGACGCGCGACACAGCGCGCGGCCTCATCGTGAACATGTCGGACGTGCTGTTCGATACCGCTCAATATGCGTTGAAGCCCGGCGCGCGTGAGAAGCTGGCGAAAGTCTCCGGTATCATTCTGTCGCACCCGGGATTAAAGATCGACGTCGAAGGCCACACCGACAGCGTCGGTGGAAATGAATACAACATGGGGTTGTCGGAGAATCGCGCCAACTCCGTTCGGTCGTATTTGATGGAGCAGGGCGTCAACGGCGACGCCGTAAGCGCCAAGGGTTTCGGTAAGACCAGGCCGGTGGCTGACAACGGTACGGCCGCTGGGCGACAAATGAACCGGCGCGTGGAACTCATCATTTCCGGCGAGATTCTTGGCACCAGCATCAGTGGCGCTCGCTCGTCCAGGTAGCGCCTGCCTGAAACTCCGGTCCGGTGAAACAACAGGCTTTGGGATCGAGACTGACCGGTCAGTCTAGTGACACTTCAAGGAAGCGAGTATATATGTTGGGAAGGAGAATCGTAAATGGCCGCAGCAATGGTAGTGCGCGCTCAAGTAGAAGTCGACCACGGCGCCGAGGGAGACACTTTTGATGAGATTGTTGGCAGAAGTGCGGCCCTGAAGCAGGTTTTGGCACAGGCTGTTATTGTCACTCCGACCGACGCGACTGCGCTGATTCTGGGCGAGACCGGAACGGGAAAGGAGTTGATAGCACGCGCCATTCATCGATGGAGTCTTCGCAAGGATCGGCCTTTCATCACCTTGAACTGCGCTGCCATTCCAACCGGTCTTCTGGAAAGCGAGCTGTTCGGCTACGAACGAGGAGCCTTCACCGGCGCCTTAGGACAGAAGATCGGCCGGTTTGAAATGGCACACGGGGGAACCCTATTTCTGGATGAAGTGGGCGACATCCCGTTAGATCTGCAACCCAAATTGCTGCGGGCGTTGCAGGAGAAGACATTCGAGAGACTCGGCGGAACCAGAACGATCCCCATTGATGTCCGGCTGGTAGCGGCAACCAACCGGAACCTGACCCAGATGATGCGGGATAAGCTTTTTCGCAGCGACCTTTACTACCGGCTGAAAGTGTTTCCGATCACGTTACCTCCGTTGCGCGACCGCCCTGAGGACATACCTGCTCTCGCCGAATACTTCATGCGGAAGTACGCCCGGGAAATGAGCAGGCAAGTGGAAGTGATTCCTTCAAACACAATGCAAGAGCTGGCGGGTTGGTCCTGGCCTGGTAACGTGCGTGAGCTCGAAAACTTCGTTGAACGCTCGGTGATCCTCTCGATAGGGAGCACGCTCCGTGCCCCGCTGGGCGAATTGCGGGCCGACGACGTTCGAACTACCGGCACCCTCGAGCAGATCGAGCGCGAATATATTCTCCGCGTTCTGAAGGAATCAAACGGCGTCATCAGTACTGCGGCCAGTCGTCTTGGGATGCCACGCACCACTTTGAACGCCATGATGCAAAAGCTGGGAATCTCCCGCAAGGATCTCTGATTTCGTTTCGCCTAGCACTCGGTGGTTTTGGTTTGTCCGTTTCGCACACAAGTCCACACGCGAGGGGGCCATCATGTTTTACGGGACGTAAGTACCTTCGCAGGAAGACTATGCCCGTAAAAATGTTCCGGGCTGCAACAAATTGTAATGCCGACTGGCAAAGGGGAATCCGCATCGGCAGTCTGAAAGACGGTAAAGTGACCATGTTCATTCCCCCCCGCGTGACGCCAAATTCTCCGGACGGCGCCATGGGGGAAGGCATCGCCGTCGACGCCGCAGGCAACATCTAGTCCTGACCGCGATTCACCTGGCCGCCCGAATCATCGCACCAGTGCGGTGGCGAATTCCCCTCGGACTTCCGTCGATAGTCGCTCAACGCGGCGATGCTACTCTTCGAGTCGCTTCACTTCGCTTTCACGGGCGTGGCTATCAGGGTTGTTCTGCGGACAACGAAAGAGGCTTCCCGGAAGTCCTTCCTAGTACTTTCTTGATGATCGCTCCCAGCTCAACAAACTCGTCCAGGGATGGAGCCTTATGGAAATAATGGACCGCGCCGCGCTTTTCGGCGTCGTTTTTGTCCTGGAGAAGCACCGAGGAAGAAAGCGCGATCACCGGGATATGAGTGAGGGAATCATGAGAATTGAGATGGTCCATGATCTCAGTGCTATCGCGTTTTGGGACGTGTAGATCCAAAAGGATGAGGTCTGGCGAGCCGGAACCCGGATTCTCGGTCAATCCGTTCAGGTACGTGAAGCATTGCTCCCCATCCGTAAGAACTACACACTCCGCCTTCAGTTTATGTTCCCCAAGGGCGTATTGAATCAGAAAGACGTCACAAGGATTGTCTTCAACGATTAAGATTTGGAATGCCCCGGTGCCACTACCCACGTTCTCCTCCAGTCCGCTAATCGCAGTTGAGTCGATTATACAACCGTCGACCAATGACGTGGATGCTGCTACCCGGCTCACATCCGCATAAAAGGTATTTTCAATGAGATAACATCGGGCCGGCGTTAGCGTGAGGGAATCTTAAATCCATAGCGAGGATGGATGGAGCTCAGCGTGCAGCAGTTGTAGATGCAGAGAAGGGAGTGTCTTGTGAATAAGCCAAACAAATGCGATCATGCCCCGTGTTCTTGCCCGCCTTCCCCCTTATTCGGTGCATATTGTTGCAGCGGCTGCAGGGACGCTAGCGAGGCCACGACGTCCGGCGCGGAGCCGCTCACCGGATGCCAGTGCGGGCATGCCGATTGCGGGGGCGTAACCCAGCCCTTAGATGTCATTGAGGGCCTACTTGCCGCTTCAGAGGCTTTAGCGAATGGAAGTGTGAAGTGAAAGTATTCTTGCCGAGGCGGTTCCTTGGGAAGGCGTTGGGCTGGATCGAACGAGGAGCCTGGTTGCTGAGCTTGGGCGCGCTCACCTACTGCGGTGGCATCCTGGTGCAAGCAGAGTTGGCGCAGCGCCAAGGAAGGGACGAACTGCAAGCTGCTAAGATTCGTTTTGCTTCTTCGAGCGGTGTTTCGAGTGATGCTTTTGCCGCTGCATCTTTGCCCAGAATTGGTCCCGATCCGCGGGGCGCTCTGGGAAGCCTCGAGATGGCTGCGATCGGCGTATCGGGAGTGATTTTTGACGGCTCAGACGCTTTCACGCTGGCGCGCGGGATTGGACACGTGCCTGGCTCGGCTCTGCCAGGACAACGGGGCAACGTTGTGCTGGCGGGACATCGAGATACATTCCTCCGCAATCTAGAGCATGTAACTCTAGGCGAGAGTGTCACTATCGAGACGCCCATGGCAAATGCGACCTACACTGTAACGGCCATCAACGTCGTCGATCCGACGGAAACCTCGGTTATGCGTCCCACTTCTGATTTCAGAATCACGTTGATTACGTGCTATCCGTTCCATTTCTTTGGGCACGCTCCTCAGCGATTCGTTGTAACCGGAAGGTTGGTAACGAAGTAAGCGGGGTCTACTTGCACCGTGTTCGTCCGACGGAGGAACAATAGTCTCGAACCACGCGCCTCGCGCGTACGAGCCGGATGCGGATCGCGGTGGGACTCGCATTCTTCTTAGCCGCGATTTCACGTATCGAAGCGCCAGAGATGAACTCCTCGAGCAGTGTACGATCGCACGGACGGCATACCTTCAACAATAGTGCCAGCTCCATCGCCTCCATGTGCTGGTTCGTAATGGCTCTTCGCATATGGATTTCAGATAATGGTATTTCCCGGCACCCCTTCCTGAAATTTGCGATGGAAAGGTTGACGGCAATCCGATTGATCCAAGTTATTAGCATCGTCTGGTCGCGCAGTTGCGCCCGCTTTTCCCAACCTCGCACCCATGCTCCCTGTGCCACCTCAATCGCGTTCTCTCTTTCCAGGCCCCGGGATCGCAGGAATGCGACGGTGCGGGGATAGCCCAAACCATACGCCGTCTCAAAATCTTGTGAAGTCATGAGGATTCCCTTCGGGCCTTTTCTTTCGTTAGTTGGGTGCAACTCGATACTCCCGCCGCGCGAGGATATGCAATCGTCCGGCAGGAGGATTCAAGATCGTGACAGAGAGGCGCCGAATCTCCGCTTTCCCCGAAGTTGCATCGGCCGAATTGAAGCCAAGGAGGTAACGAGACCGAAGGTCCTTCAGAACCGCTGTAAAGGAGTCCTTCAGGTGAGTGCCATCGGCGTCTAGAATCAGTTGCCCACCGGTAGGCTCGGCCAGTTTCTTTAGTACGTCGCTGCTTGAGTCCGAGTCGCCTGCTTCAAAAAGCCCAATCGCATACAGCAATCTGTTGGAGGAACGCAGTTCATTGATTGCGTCATTCAAGGTCGCTTGGCTCGAAGTGTCCTGCCCATCGCTGAGAACAATAATCACGCGACGCTCGTGCGCGGAGGACTCCAGCAGGCCGCTCGCGCGCCGGATGGCGTCATACAGCGAGGTCCTGCCGTCGGGCCGTTCCTTCAGCAAAGCATCTCTCCAACGGATCCAAGCGGGATGGTTTTGGAAGTTGATGGCAACATCTACACGATCTTGAAATAACAACATCGCGGCCTCATCGCCCTTTTGCAGGCCACCGACCAGCGCGGCCAAGCCCGTCAAAACCGCCGCTTGGCGCGGACGCATACTCCGGCTGTTATCGATCACCACCGCCACGGAAATATCCACGTCGCCGTTCGCGAAGGTTGTAATGTCGCGCCGGCTATGATTTTCGGAGACTTGAAATTGTTCGCGTCTCAGGTTCGGAACGGGCTGCCCTTTCACATCTGTCACACTGACGTCCAACAAGACGTGGTTGACCCCCGCCTTGAATACGACATCCTCGGCCCACAATCCCGGTGGCGCTGCCAGTAAAAAAAGGACCGCTCTCGAGAGGAAGTTCCTCCGTCGAGCGGTCGAAGTGCGGGCGTGTGACATCGGATTTACTCCATCGACTGCGCGGACTCGCTACGCCTTTGTAAAACGCAATGCAAAGGCCAGCAGCAGCGCTGCCAGTCCAATCGCGAACATCGTAGGTAACGGACTGGCCGTACGAGGCAGTTCGGTGGGAGCCGGGGTGGTAGCCTGTGTTGGAGCCGTGTTCTGCGCCAGCAGCGTTCGATCATCGTTAGAATTATTTCTGTTTGCGCTCCGATCCTGCGACGATGCCGCCGCTAGATTGGAGACTGATTGGTCGGATGTCTGGGCCGGAGTTGCGTTCTGCGCGACGTATTGCGGTTGTGCGTTAGGCGCTGGAGTATCAGAGGCCGCAGACCTTTGGCTTAAGGAGTTGTCATCGTTGGCCGCCGCTACCGTGTCCTGCGCGGAATGAGAAGGAGTGTTTTGCACATCCATTTTAGCTGCCTTATTCGCGTCGAGCCCATCGCCGGCGTTATCGGCATAGCTCGGCACCTTCGCGTTGTTGTTTTGCCGAGAGATCTGATCGGCCGTCACTCTGGGATATGCAAACTCTTGGCCGAAGTTGTCCCCCGGGTAGAACCAGGCCCGCAGCGCGGGAGGCGTACCGGCGGGCGTTTCCCAATAGCGCAGAACCGTCTTACCCGTCGGCTTGAGCCGTTCGTTGTTAAACGCCAGGATGGTGGCCTCGACTTTCGTTTCATCCGCGTTCATAATTTGAACGATGTGACGCTCTGAGCCGATCGTTGCCAGTTTCATCACGTACTTCCCGGGAGGTAAAGACCTGCCTGGAATAAGGATTGTTTCATTGACGGTGATGGTTGTTTTCTTGTCCCAGTCATCCGCCTGGATCAAGCCGATGGTTGTAAACAGTGCGGTGGAAACCGCTGCGGCGAGAATCAGTTTTCGCATGTGTGTTGCTGTCCTCCTGGACGCACGAATACACATGCAGGTGGCTTACCATAATGCTTCGGCCTTGCATTTTCAGTGAGGTGACATGGGTTCGCGTAGCCGGTACGCGGGAACGACGGAAGAAAAGTGCCCGATCAGCAAAAACTTCATGCACGCGAGAGGATATCCTGGAGAACTCGCTGATAATTGAGGACGAGCGCAACCTCTTGTTGCGCGTAGCCTCGGTCGCATTTCGTGTTTGCGAAAACGGAGCACCGTTCCAGAGACGGGCATCTAATTTCAATTTGCTCTCGAGTCCGTCACAGGAACCAGTTTCTCCGCGCTTATATCTATGTCCACCCGGTGGGGCGCGCCGTCGTCGATCAGATCAACGTAATTTTCCATGCACATTTTACCGTCGCATTGCATCGTAACTGCGTTACCCGCACTATCTCTCACTACGACGATGCGATACGCCGAACTTCCATGACGGTAGGTCAGTTCGAACCCCGGCCAATCATCCGGGACATTGGGAGCCATCCTGAGCCGCGAACCTTCGAGACGAAAACCCAAGACATCTTCGAGCCACACACGATACATCCAGCCAGCGGACCCGGTATACCAGGTCCAGCCCGCAATGCCCACTCGACCAGGAGTGAAGGAAACATCGGCCGCCACTGCGTAAGGTTCGCCGCGATACTGCGCTAGGCGCTCCGCGGTAGACGTTCTCTCCGCCGGATTGAGCATTTGCAGAATGCGGACAGCATCTTTGCCGCGCCCTAAACGTGCGTAGGCTTGTGCCAGCCATACGGCTGCGTGTGTATATTGACCGCCATTCTCTCTGACGCCGGGAGGATAACCCATGATGTAACCGGGATTTTCAGAAGAAGTATTAAACGGCGGATCCAACAATTGCACGAGCGAATCGTCGGTATGAACCAAGCGCGTCTTGGCGTTCTCGAGCGCGAGCATGGCGCGTGTGCGATCCGCTTGACCCGAAAGAATCGCCCACGATTGGGAGATCGAGTCAATCTGCGCCTCGCTCGATTGATGGGAACCGAGCTTGGAGCCATCATCGAAGAAACCTCGCAGGTACCAATTCCCATCCTAGGCCTCTCTTTCGAGAGCCTCCTTCAATGTCGCGCCCCGCGAATCCCAGACGGCCGCCTGGGGCGGATTGGTGTGCCTTATAAGACCAGTCCAATCCCGAAGAATGTCGAGCAGAAACCAGCCCAGCCATACGCTTTCTCCACGGCCTTCGCTGCCAACTCGGTTCATGCCGTCGTTCCAATCGCCATTGCCAAATAGAGGAATGCCATGCGGCCCTAATTGAAAAGCGTGCTCGATCGCCAACCGGCAGTGCTCGAGGAGCGTCGCGGTCTCGTGACTCGAGTTCGCCGCGAAGAGCTTTTCCTGTTCGCCCAGCGCTAACTCGGGTCCTTCCAGGAAAGTTACCTGCTCATCGAGGATGCCTGTGTTCTGGGTCCGCTCGATGTAACGCGCTACCGCCCAAGGCAGCCACAGCAGATCATCGGAACAGCGAGTCCGCACTCCCAGTCCGGTCTCCGGATGCCACCAGTGTTGAACGTCGCCGGCTCTGAATTGCCGCGCTGCGGCTCTCAGAAGATGGGCCCGTGTTAAGTCGGGTGCGGCGTAGACGAGAGCGACGCAATCCTGGAGTTGGTCGCGGAATCCAAAGGCGCCGCCGGATTGATGGGTGCCCGATCGAGCCCACACACGGCAAGCCAATACTTGATAAAGGAGCCAGCCATTGAGCATCGCATCGATCGTGGCGCACGGACACGCAACTTGTACCGTTTCGAGCTTCCCGCCCCACCACTCGCGAACGGCATTGAGTTCATCATGGGCGCGATCTGGACTGCGATAACGCTGCGCCAAATCCACGGCCCGTTCCTCCGACTCGGTCTGCCCCAGAACAAACACAATTTCTAGCGTTTCTCCCGGAGGTATCGATACCTTGACTTGCAGCGCGGCGCAGGGATCGAGTAAGGGACCGCAGCGGCCGTTCAGTCCACCGCTACGCAACGCCACGGGAACGTGCCCCGAGGCACTTCCAAAGAAAGAGATGCGATCCGCCATAAAGGAAGTAGGCGCAGGACTCACCGAAGAGAACGCGACCAATCCTTCAAAAGTGGAGTTCCACGACTGACGAGCCAGGAGCACGCCTGAGGCGTGATAGCTCGTCGCGACGTGTAGCTGTTGCTGCTCCCGCACGGAACCCAGCACCCATTCCGCGAAATGTGTCACCGACAGATTCCTCGGCCTTGACGATTGGTTCGTCAGACGGAGCACGGCAAGCTTAACGGGATCCTTCAATGCGACGAAGACTTGCAATTCTTGCGCGATTCCGTGGCTTTCATGCTCATACATGGACCAGCCCTGGCCGTGGCTCACGCGGTACGGTTGGGTTTCACGGAGCGGAAGGGGCGTGGGCGTCCAGATCTCGCCCGTCTCGTCGTCTCTAAGGTAGATGATCTCCGACTGTGGATCCGCAATCGGATCGTTATGCCACGGAGTCAAACGATTTCATTTGGCTATTACGATTCCAGGTAAAGCCGAGGCCCGCCTCCGTTACGATTGTCCCGAAGTACTCGTTCGCAATGACGTTGGCCCATGCGGTGGGAGTGCGCTCCGTTCCGATGAGTTGGATCGTATATGTTTTCTGGTCCGCGGAAAAATTGCCGCGACCAGCGAGCGTCGGAGCCTCGATTGCAACCGACGATAGAGTCGCGGGTGCCGGTAATGCGGTTCGCACAACCACGCGTGTCGCAGGCAGCGCGTCTGCCGCCCTCAGCAATTGTTGCTGCAAGGGACCCATCTGACCAGCTAATACGACGCTTGCGGCCGATAGCAGGAATTCGCGGTCCGGCTCAGCTAGCTCCCTCCATTTGAGCAGGAATATTTTCCCCGTGCCGCTTTGGCCAGGCTCTGCGGCGTGAGCGTGAACCAGGCGCGTGAGGATGTCATGAACGGGACTCGTGTAGCCCGCTTCCTCACGGTTCAGAATAATAAAGTCTACTTCGAGTCCGCACATCCGAAAATACGAGTGAGCCAAAACGAGTTCTCGGATCAGCCCCGTCGCCTGAACATCCGCGGCCGTCGCCACCAGCAGCGGACGATCGCCCGAGATGCCATATCTCCAAAGTTGCGATTGCCCGCCGCTGTTTCTTGGGCGTCGGTGCTGACTGAAACGCAGGGTTGCATTCGGATACAGCAAATGACCGGCGAGTTCCTCGAAGCGGTGCGCGGAGGCTGCCCCGATGCGAAGATAGCGAAATTCGAGCTGCGCCCGAGTCCAGGCCATTTCAAAGGCATGCGTCAAAGCTTCCGGTGCCTGGTATTTGCGAACCATTCCCATCACCGCTTCGCGAGAGCTTCCGGCAATCGTAACGATCGCAATCTCCCGGCGCTCCCTGGGTTGCAACAATATGCGGCGCGGAAGCCAAAGATCGGATCCAGAACCGCACCGGTTCTGGAGCTAAAAAGATTGCGGGTCTCTGCCGCCTGCCGCAGATCGCGATTCCGCCCGAGGAACACGTACCGATCGGTTTCATAAATTCAATCGGCCCCGTTACTCCCGCCAACACGGAAGCCACCCACACGGGGGCCTCGCCGGGCGCCCGCGGACGGCGGTGGGCCAACAGAACGCCTCTTTCCGGCGCCTCCGTTTCTACAAACATTTTGGCGAACAAAGGATGGGCAATGTCCGCCAGGTGCGGGGCAAGCGCCAATTCCATGTAGGTTGTGATTTCGATGTGCCGCGTGCGAACCGACCGATTATTGATCGACAACCGCCGCAATTCCACATCGTCGCCCGTGGCAACCGCGATCTCCAGCCGACCCTCCAGATCTTGAAAGCGGCGCACAAACTCCGCTCGGTCCGCCGTAAATGTAACCGTCGCGTCTCCGACGTCGCCGGCCGGGTACGGTGAAGGGGACCACGCTGGACCGCCACGCAGGTCGCGGAGCCAAACGTAGCTGCCATCCCGGTCTCGTGCCGAGTCCGATCGCCACCGCGTGACGTCCTGTCCATTCCATCTGCTGTAACCACCTCCGTTATTGGTGATCATGAGCGAATAACGCCCGTTGGAACTCAGCTGCACGTGCGGGATGGTGGTTCGCGAAGTCCATACCCGGTCTTTTACGTGCGCCGTGACATGCGGGTTTCGCGCACGCACATGGTCATCGGCTTCCACCCTCGCTATTGGTACGCGCTCGCAAAGCAATGCCTCCACGGCGCGGATGCGAGGATCAGCACGAAATCTGCTCTGGACAAGCGCCGGAGTTCCCACGGCTAAAACAAGGACCACCGTCCAAACCGCGGGCACTGCCGAAACGAACCACCCGAATCCGAGGAGCAACAACGCCGCGAGCGGGACCATGCTGCGCCGCAAATTGTCCAGAATTCGCCAGCGATTGATGAAGGAGAGAGGATTTGGTCGGCGACGCCCATCTCCGCACGGCACGATGCGCGCCGCCCACGCAGCAATCTGCCAGTCGCCGCGGATCCAGCGGTGTTGCCTCCTGGAAAAAGCTGGATAGTCCAGCGAGAGATTCTCTAAGACTTCAATATCGGAGGCGAGCGCCACGCCTACATGAGCACCTTCAATCAGATCGTGACTCAAGAGAGTTTCGGTTGGAAAGCGGTCGCATAAGATCTGGTGAAAGGCCGGAACGTCGTAAATCGCTTTGCCGTGAAGCATCGCCTCGGAAAAGAGTTCCTGGTGGGCATCCGACACGGCGGAACTATAAGGATCGGTGCCCTGCGCATCGGCGAACAGGTGTGTAAATCGGGTCGAGGATGCGCCCGGAAGCGCGATTCCGACGCGGGGTTGGATGATGGCATACCCACTCCCCCGGATTCCGGACGCTTCATCGATCTGCACGCGATTCATCGGATGCGCAATCGTTTCGACCATCCGCCGTACTGTTCCTGGGGGCAATTGTGTATCCGCATCCGCGGTGATGACGAAATGAATGTCGCGGTGGAGCGCCCCTTCGAGGAGAATGGTTTTGTCGCCCGCGCCCAGCAAGAACGCATTGAGAGCTTCGATCTTTCCGCGTTTCCGCTCCGTCCCTATCCACGCCTGTTCGCTCTCGGACCAGGCACCGCGATCGCATGCTTGGCTTCTCGCAGAAGGGACGTGTCGGAGTCCATTTCTTTGTCAGGGGCGTCGGAGAAATCCGCGAAGAGAGCATAGCTGACACCTGCTTCGCGGTTCGCAAGGAATCGGATTTCAAGTTTCTGCACTTCGCGTCTGATGGTTGCCGTGTTTGACAGCATCATGGGAACCACAACCAGAGTGGCGGCATCCTCAGGTATGCCCCGCTCGAAATTCATCTTCGGAAGATGTTCTGGTGGGAAGACAGCGGCGATGAGCGAGTGTATCGTTTGAATGGCGAAATCACTGAGAGGAAATGCTGCCAAGACGCCGAGCAGGATCAATAGCCCGCGCTGGTGAATTCCCGCGTCCCATGCCGTTCGAATCGCGATAAACGTGAAGGCACCCGTCAGGGCGAAGATGGATGCCAAGTACACCGAAACCGAATGAGCCCGCAACCACCGGAGTATCGACTCGCCGCCCGTGGGATGCACTTTTAAGGCGACCTCCAGGATGGCGATTCCTGGACCAATCAGATAGTAGAGAACATTCCTCTCGTGGCCGCTGGGGGCCTCTTCGGCGAGACGAACGGCGGTCGCGGCGACTTGCGATTCCGCCTCGCCGGCGCGCAGAGAGAGCGAGGAGACGGTTTGGCGCGCCCGGTCGCGCGTCGTAAAATCGCTGCGTGCGTAGATGCCGGAGGGATCTTGCAACAGCGCCGAGTGCGACAGACTAACGGACTCATAAATATCGCGAAAATTGACACGGGCGATGTTCTTGATGCTGCCGAACGCGTTCGCGGCGAGCAACGAATCCTCGGCTTCACGTTCGTGCTCGGTTCGAACTAGGGCGTGTTCACGCTATTCGTAGCGCTTCGACGATAAGTGCAAAGCAGAGGAATGCAAGAAAGACGACGTCGAGTTTTTCGAAGCAGGAGAAGATGCGGCGGAAGCCCTTGAGTCTGCGGAACAGTCGTTCGATTTCATTGCGCTTTTTGTACAACGCGCGATCATACTCCCACGGATGCAGCCGGTTGGATTTCGGCGGAACCACT
>Ga0182030_10010515_pt1 | contig 18784 bp, 13 predicted proteins | sample 812S3MmetaG_FD_121299 | JGI IMG/M metagenome (GOLD analysis project Ga0182030, IMG submission 121299) | Permafrost microbial communities from Stordalen Mire, Sweden - 812S3M metaG (Illumina Assembly) | ecosystem: Environmental > Terrestrial > Soil > Wetlands > Permafrost | place: Sweden...
ATCAAAGTGTTCCTGGTATTACCAGTAAACACTTGCCTTTAAGTTAATTTATAACAGCTTTTAAGTATATAATCCGCCATTTACGTTAATCACTTCCCCTGTAATATAAGAAGAACCTTTGGATGCCAAAAAAGCTACCAGTTCGGCCACTTCATTTGCTTCGCCAAACCTTTGCATGGGTATCAACGCTTTAAACCGGGCCTCATCTATTCCTTCGGTCATTTCTGTTTTTATAAAACCGGGAGCTATGGCATTAACTGTTACGCCCCTGCGTCCTACCTCCTGCGCCAGCGCTTTGGTGGCGCCAATAACACCTGCTTTTGAGGCCGAATAATTGGTTTGCCCGGGCATACCCTTTATCCCCGAAAGTGAAACGATATTAATGATGCGGCCAAAACGCTTAAACATCATTCCGGGAACTAAAATCCTGGTTATATAAAAGAACGAATCAAGGTTTGTGCGCAAAACACCCTCCCAATCGCTTTCAGGCATCATCATCATCAGGTTATCTTTTCTGATACCCCCGTTGTTTACCAGTACTTCAATGCTCTTATCTTTATTTGCGGCCACCCATCCGCCCAGTGTTTTTTCAATATCGGCCTTATCCGAAATGTCGAATTTAAGCGTAGCTGCTTCGCCACCGTTTTCAGCTATAAGGGCCACCGTTTTATCTGCTTCAACCTGGTTGCGCTGAAAATTTATCAATACAAAATACCCGGCCTCTGCCAGTTTTAAACTTATAGCCCTGCCAATACCACGCGACCCGCCGGTAACTAAAGCGTACTTTTTTATCTTCCCTGTTTCCTCTGCCATAATTACCAATTAATCACGTCCGGATTGTTAGCTTTTAAATACTCTTTTATGCGTGCCAGTTCCCTGAAACGCGGCGCATCTACTTCTGTAATGCCTGTTGCCTTACGCACCCCGGCATAAAACCCTTGTAACCGGGCACTCAGTTTATCCTGTTTTTGCAAGGCATCTACCGCATCGGCCAATGCCAGCGATTGCACGGCTAAAACTTCAAACGTATTTTCAATTACCCGGGCAGCCATTAAGGCCGCGTTGCTTCCCATGCTTACAATATCCTGGTTATCGTTGTTGTTGGGTATGCTGTGTATGTAAACCGGGTTCGAAAGTGTTTGGTTCTCCGCCACAGTAGAGGTAGCGGTATATTGTATCCCCTGTATTCCAAAATTCAGCCCAATGGTGCCGGTATTAATAAACGGAGGCAACTTGCCATTCAGCTTATCATTTAATAAATAATTAAGCTGCCTTTCGCTAAGCATAGAAAGTTTGGTGATAGCAATTTTCAATTTATCCATTTCAAGCGCCACATAATCGCCGTGAAAATTGCCGCCGTGAAAAATATTCTCAGCTTCAAAATCCACCACCGGGTTATCGCTAACCGAGTTCAGCTCATCCACAATAATTTTTTCGCTTTGTGCAATGGTATCGTAAACCGGGCCCAGTATCTGGGGCATGCAGCGCAACGAGTAGTACTCCTGCACCTTATCTTTAAAATGGGTTTCCTTTACATCGTAATACAGGTATTCTTTGCGGTTTTTAAGCAGTTTACTTCCTTCAAGTATAGTGCGCATTGAAGCCGCTACTTTGTTTTGCCCCACGTGTAGCTTAACTGCATTCAGTGGCGCAGCGATGTGGTCATCAAAGGCTTCAAATATTTCGTTAATAGTTGCCGAAATTATAATCCCCCAGCCAAGTAATTGTTTTGCTTTCAGCAGGTTTACAAGGCCTATACCGGTCATGCATGAGGTGCCGTTCATCATCCCTATTCCTTCCCGCAACCTTATAGCAAAAGGAGTTATCTGATGGTGCTCAAAAATTTCGGCCGAAGGATAAATTTTCCCTTCAAAATGAACTTCGCCTTCGCCAATAATTGCCAGTGCAACATGTGCCAGCTGCACCAGGTCGCCGCTGGCCCCTACTCCTCCGTGCTCGTAAATAACCGGGGTAATATCCAGGTTTATCATTTTTGCAATAAGCAAAAGCAGGTCGGGGTGTACGCCACTTTTACCCTGGGCAAAAGTATTCAAACGGTCAAGCAAGGTAGCTTTGGCATATATTGGTGCAATAGGCTGGCCTGAGCCTGACGAATGGCTACGGATAAGATTATACTGCAGGGTTAAACGGTCAACGTAGGGTATTTTGTGCTGGGCCATGGGGCCAAAACCCGTATTGATGCCATAAATGACTTTATCGGCAACAAATCCTTTGAGAAAATAAAACCCGGTTTCGCATTTTTTTAGTGTAGCGGGGGTTACAGACACCTTTTCGCCGGCATATAAAATCCGCCCAACCTCCTCTAAAGTCAATCCTTTCCCGCCGATTTCAACCATGTAAAAGTGATATTACTATCCTGATAATCAAATAATTAAAAATATCTTGCCCCAATAATATTGATGGCTAAAAGTGGGCAAAAATAAGGCAAAATTTTTAAAAGGGTCTGCCTCAATTCGGGAAGGGTGCACACCATATTGTCGCTTCGTCGCCCCAAAACCCTGAAGGGGTGAGGGAAACCCCTTCAGGGTGTGCGCCCCGAAAGGGTTTCTCTCACCCTTTCGGGGCTAAATGCGACAATTTGGCGTGCACCATCCAGGCATATTACGCATAAATGAATATTACGTATGCCTTATTGTTGGTTTTAAAAGCAGGATGGCCTTTGCAGGTAACAGAAAAGAAACTGATGAACAACAATCCACCAGCTTCTTTTTCTTTATTTTCCGATGTTGGTAATAAGCAATTTCTTAGTAGTTATCTGACCATTGTTGTTTACAAAAACAATAACATAAGCGGCCTCTACGTTGTCAATCTCTTTTTGGTATAAAGCGTTTGAAGTAAACTTCTCTTCGCTGATAGTTTGGCCTAATATGTTGTATACCTTTATCAGTGCATCAACATCGCCGGCCTGGCTAAAATCAACCATTACTTTGTTGTTATTGCTCCAGATGTTTAATCCACTTTCAGTTACCGTGTTTACAGAAGAAGGTGCAGCAGTAACAATAATGCTTTCAGTATATACCGCACTGCAACCGGTGTTGTTTGCGGTCATAGTTATGGTATAGGTGCCGGGCTGGCTATAAGTATGGGCAGGGTTCATAGCCGTACTGTTAGAGCCATCGCCGAAATTCCATGTAAAGCTGTTGGCATTTTGCGAGGTATTGGTAAAACTAACCGGTGTTTGCGCCGTAGCCGCAGATGCAGTAAACGAAGCGGTTACCGGAAGCACACCATCCACCTGTATTACCTTTGTGGCAACATAGCCATTACTATCAGTAAGGGTAAGCGTATAAGTACCGGCCACGGCATTCACAAAAATCGAATTATCCTGGTTTAAAATTCCGGTGGCTATAGCGTTGCTGTTGTTATCGGAAAGTACATATGTCCAGTTGGCAATGCCCGGCTGTGTTACACTGATATTGCCTGCATTGGTACACGTTGCGTTATTTGTGCTTATAACCGCAGGCGGCGTAAAGTGCAAAACAAAGCGGGCCCACGCATCGGCGCTGTCTGCACTGAAATTATAAGCGCCGTTGCGCAGGTTATACATAGTGCTCAGTTGCTTATCTTCAAGTGTAATGTAAACTGTGGGGTCAAAAGTATTAACGCCGCTGAAAGACATGCTATAATTGCCGGAGGCGCCGGCTTCAAAGCCCATAGGAACGGTGCTGGTAGTGGCTACATCATGCAACACATTAATGCCCAGCCATTTTCCGTTATTTGTAGTGTAAAGCGTATGGCGGTTCAGCGAGCCGAAAATCTTATCGGCATCATACCCGGCATCAAAAGTATCTGTAGCATTTTTATTAAAAGCCACTACCGTTTTATCAAGCAGGTTAGTGCCAAGGTTTTCAGTAGTAATATCCAGTTCGTTATCATTTGCGGCAAAGAAAGTATGCGCTGTTCTAACCCTGTCAGAAGCATTGATAGTGTAATTGGTAGTGTTTCCGGGTGTTGTAACATGCACCATAAAAGCCTGGAATGGTGCAATAATAGCCGAAGAATTTACTACCCCGGGCTGGTAAGTGCCAACATATGGGCCGTTTGCCTGCCAAACCTGTATCTGGTTATCAATACCGCCGTTGGTTGTATTTATCTGCAAAGTAGCTGAGTAAGGATTAGAAGCAAGCTGCCAGCCGGAACTGAGGTTATGGTGCTCGGCTGTGCTGTTAGTCCAGTTGCTGTTGGTAATACCGGTTAGCGTATACGAGCTGTCAAGGTTTGGCGCCCCGGTTACACTAAAAGTACCCGGGCCACCACTGCTTGGTAAAATAACGGAATACCCGTGGCCCGGTTGGGCTATAGAAGTTCCCGGCTCTACATACCATTGTGCCATGCCGCAGGTAGCCCCGTTTGATTCATGAAGACTATAAACGGTGCCAGCAGGAGAATTGGCTTTTACCGAAAGTTCATCGCAGGTTGTGGTTGGTAAAACATAACCGGCAGTACCCCCGGCACCAAACTGCGAGAATGCAACGTTTGTTACCGGTATGCCTATTTCATGTTGCTGGCGCGCTGCCGAATAACCGGAATAATCATAATAGCGCTGCGCAGTAATATTACCGGTAATAGTACCTTCATTGCCTGCAGAAAAATTATCAATAATAGCTGCCTGCGAAGATGAACTGCTGCTTAATGTAAGCGTGCCGTTTGTTGTATTCAAAATCCCTGTATTAAGGTCAACGGCATTATCAATCAATACTGATGCCCCCACAGCCAGGTTTACACCAAGACTATCAGAAATATTCAATTCACTAATCTCCAGGTTTCCACTTATATGTTGAATTTTAGTGCCGTTTAAAACTACAACTCCGGCACCGGTAATAACAGCATTGCTGCCCGTACCGCCATTCAGCGAATCAAGCACACTTAATGTAACTCCCGAACTGATAGTGACAGTAGCACCTGAATTAATTACGATGTTACCCGCATAAGCCGTTGCTGTTGAAATAACAGGCGAATAAGTAGTGCCGGAAGGAATGATAACGTAATTACCGGTTGAAGAAGGCACCAGCCCAATAGACCAGTTAGAAGCAGTATTCCAGTCGGTACTGGTTGTGCCCTGCCAAACATAGCCGGGTGCCGGTACAATTTCGCCTGTGCTTAAAATAGTTGCACCGGGTAAATAGCCCGAAAAGCTAATCTGGCTAAGCTGTTGGGCAGTTAAACCGGTAGCATCCGTACCAACAAAAATACGACCAGCAGTGCCGGAAGATCCTACAGTGCCCGTCCAATTGGCAATGGTTAAGGTTTTCGCTGTATTCCAGCTCATTGCGCTGCTATTAGCAAAACTTAATGTGTGTGCCGTTGTTCCTAAAAGAATAGTTCCATTGGCTGTCATTTGCAATGTATTCAGCGATTGGCTGTAACCGGTGGTAAGGCCAGTGCTGAATTTACCGCCATCAAACTCCAGCGGTAAGCCTGCTGCCAATGCATTAGCAGCACCCAGCTGAATTGTTCCTCCGGTTATGGTGAGGCCACCTGTAAAGGTATTGGCGCCGGTAAAGGTTATAACACCGGTGCCTTTTTTACCAACTATAGTAGATGAATTAACGCCATCTTCAATCACTAAACCAAAAACAGTAGTATCAACCTGGTCAATAGTTAAAGTGCGGTTAACGCTTCCGCTATTCTTAACCCCACCTATAGCGCCCGGTGCAGTAGTTTCAAGGCCGGCAATTATTACGTGGTTTCCATTTAAATCAAAGTAGCCTCCGCCACCTGGTGTTGCACCCAAAAAGAGGCGGGCCGTAGAAGGAACGCCCGTTCCGGCATTTAATTTACCTGCATACAAAATACCACCCGAAGCGCCATTCATGTATATATCCCCGGTAAAGTTATTGGAAGTGTTCTGCAGGTAAAGGCCTCCGGCCCCATTAGCCAGGCCATCAGAAAACTGAATATCCCCGGTACCACTTATTTGCCCGCTAACACGTAGAGAATTGCCATTGGTAGCTGCAAGTATGGTCCTTCCTCCGCCACCCGGGGTGTTCAGGTTTATCGGCCCTGAAATTATTACATCAGAACCAGTTGACACAAAGCCAGCGTAAGTACTGTCGTTACTGCTTAGTGTTACGGTTATGGGTACCGTTATAACCGAACTGTCCTGCGCAAGGGCTATTTTAGAAACTGTATTTGCTGCCAGGTTGCTGCTGTTAATAGAAATACCCGTTGTGCTATCGCCGGTAATATTTCCCGCATAAGTAAATGTGGTGGTGATGTTGGGCACCATATTAAGGGTAACCCCCGATGCCAGATTAACAGGCCCGGTAAAAGTATTAGCCGCATTATGTGTAAAGGTATAACCGGTAGTGTTTACCTGCATCGAATCAACAGTCTGGTTCTGCGTAAGGGTAACCTTACCTGCAGTACCGCCTAATATGGCAATGCCGCCATCCTGCCAGGTTGCACCGGTGCCCGGGTTAGTGGGTTCAACCCAGGCATTGGTAACCTGCCATTGGGCGGTGCCTCCATTGGCCGTAACATTAGTGCCCGGGGTTGGGTTGCCGCCATTCCAGTAATAAACAGAAATAAGCGTTGTTGCGCTATTTGGATTACCCGTTGCTGATGATGTATTGTATGCCTGCTGGCCGGCTCCGCCGTTGTATTCGTAAACCTCAACAGTGTAAGTAGTATTGGCCGCTAAACCCGTTACGGTTACAGGGCCGGTGCCGGTGCCATTATAAATTACGTAGTTACCGGTACCGGTTGAGTCTGTTCCATAAACCGTACTTGCTGCATAAGTTGTACCATAAACCGGTGGAACTGCTATAGCCGGTGCCAGGCGTGCAACAGCAATGCGCGAAGCCCCGTTACCGTTAGTCCAGTTAACATTAAAATTGAAATTGCTGATTGAACTGAAATTTACATTGGTAGCCTGAGTAACCGGGGCTACAGGTAGTGGCGTATAAACCAGGCTAACCGCAGGCCCGCTTCTGAGCAGGCTAAAAGTGCCGGTATAAGCGGGAAACCCGGTAATATTAAGTGTAAAGGCTGAAGCACTATAACTGGTAAATGTACTTGCACTTATAATCTCCCAGCTATAGCTGCCGGTGTTTGAAAAACCGGTAATGCCGCTTCCGTTTACATTAATGGTATAGCCCCCTGCTGCAAAATTGATGGCGCCGTTGCTGCTGTCAAGATCCCAGTTGGTCCCCGGCGAACCGGTAGCTGCAAGTATATCGCACTGATAGATAGCGCCGGTTGACCACGTTTGGGCACCGGTAGTAAAGGTACCTGCCGAACCTCTGCCTGTTAAACCCGGCGAAAGGGTGCCGCTTAACGCAAGCGTACCTTTGGCAGTGGTATTTCCGCCAAAAACTGCACCTCCGGCCACAGTGACTGCGCTACCTGCTGCAAGGCTGCCGGTATCAATAAATAGAGAACCAGCACTAACCGTGGTGGCGCCTGTGTAAGTATTAACGCCGGTTAAAGTTAACGTGCCACTGCCGCTTTTGGTTAAAGCCAGCTTTTGGGTACTACCGCCATTTGAAAGCACCAGGCTGAAACTGGTATTGCTTGATTGATTAACCGTAAGGGTTGCTGAATTGCCGTTATTGGTAACACCGCCAATAACACCGTCAACCGAAGATAAGGCTGCGATAGTAACATTGGCGCCGTTGATGTCAAAAACACCTCCGGTGCCACTGGCAGGATAATAAACTCCTGTGGTTGAAGGGATGCACGAGGTGCTTCCGTAAGTAGCTTTGATAGTACCGGCAGCGTAACCCTGCAGATATATGTTGCCGGTAAAGCTATTGGCTGGGTTAGAGAAGACAACAGTTCCCGAACCAGGGCTTAGCCCCAAAGAAAACTGGATATCGGCAGTGCCTGTAACCTGGCCAGATAAATTGAGCGTATCGCCTGAAAATGCGCAGAACATTGCACGGCCACCACCTGCAGTTCCGTTAAGCGCGATGTTACCAGACATGTTTATGCCCGAAGCATCTCCGGCAAAACCCACCAGGGTAGTATTGATAGTATTCAAATCAATGGCTACAGGTGTTGAAATAACTGAATAGGGTTGCGTTAAGTTTATCCTTGACACCTTATTTGCCGCCAAAGTGCTTCCACTAAATGTAAGGCCGGTGGTATTATCACCGGTAATATTACCGGCATAAGTAAATATGCTGGTAATGTTTGGCACAATACTCAGGTTAACACCCGATGCCAGGTTAATCGGGCCTGTAAATGTGGTAGCACCGCTTTGGGTAAACGTATAGCCCGTTGTGTTTACCTGCATCGAATCAACAGTCTGGTTCTGGTTAATGGTAATCTTCCCTAAAGTTCCTCCCACAATGGCTATACCACCGTCTGCCCAGGTTGCTCCCGTACCGGGATTGGTTGGTTCAACCCAGCTATTTGCCACTGACCATGTCCCCGTGCCGCCGTTAGCAGTAACATTAGTACCTGTGGCAGCACTTGCGCCATTCCAGTAATAAACGGATATAATTGTTGATGTACTGGCTGGATTACCAGTTGCAGCAGTAGTATTATAAGCCTGTTGGCCCGTACCGCCATTGTATTCATATACTTCAACTGTATAGGCGGTGTTGGCAGTTAAACCTGTAACTGTTATTGGGCCGCTGCCGGTGCCGTTATAAATAACATAGTTCCCTAAACCGGTTGAGTCGGTGCCATATACTGTGCTTGCAGCATATGTGGTGCCGTAAACCGGAGGCACTGCCGTTGTTGACGCAAGGCGTATAACAACTATCCGCGAAGCTCCGTTACCATTGGTCCAGTTAACGCCGAAATTGAAATTGCTGATGGGGCTGAATGTTACATTAGTAGCCTGTGTAACCGGGGCTACAGGTAGTGGCGTATAAACCAGGCTAACCGTAGGCCCGCTTCTGAGCAGGCTAAAAGTGCCGGTATAAGCCGGAAACCCGGTAATATTAAGTGTAAAGGCCGAAGCACTATAACTGGTAAATGTACTTGCACTTATAATCTCCCAGCTATAGCTACCGGTGTTTGAAAAGCCGGTAATGCCGCTTCCGTTTATATTAATGGTATAGCCTCCTGCCGAAAAATTGATAGCAGCTGTGCTACTGTCAAGATCCCAGTTGGTTCCCGGTGAACCGGTAGCTGCAAGTATATCGCACTGATAGATAGCGCCTGTTAACCACGTTTGGACACCAGTAGTAAAGGTACCTGCCGAACCGCTGCCTGTTAAACCCGGCGAAAGGGTGCCGCTTAATGCAAGCGTGCCTTTGGCAGTGGTATTTCCGCCAAAAACTGCACCACTGGCAACAGTGACTGCGCTAGCTGCTGCAAGGCTACCGGTATCTATAAATAACGAACCTGCACTTACGGTAGTAGCACCGGTATAGGTATTAACACCGGTAAGCGTTAATGCCCCGGTTCCGCTTTTGGTTAAAGCAAGCTTTAGGGTAGGGCTGCCGTTTGAAAGTACCCGGTTAAAGTTGGTGTTTAAAGATTGATTAACTGTTAAGGTAGATGATGTGCCATTATTGGTAACCCCACCTACTGAAGTATTTACAGATGATAAAGCTGAAATTGTAACGTTGTTGCCATTCAGGTCAAATACTCCGCCATAAGTATCATTCGCATAGTAAAGTCCGGTGGTTGAAGGCAAGCATGAAGTGCTGCCATAAGAGGCTTTTACGGTACCTGTTGCACCAGCCGCCATGTATAAGTTACCAGAAAAATTGTTGGCTGTATTGGAAAAGGCCAGGGTCCCCGTGCCTCCGTTAGTGCCTACCGAAAACTGAATATCTCCGGTGCCTGTAACCTGTCCTGATAAATTAAGGGTATCACCTGCAAGGGCAGCAAACATGGCACGTCCTCCGCCCACTGTTCCGTTCAAAGTTACGGTTCCGGAAATGCTGGTACCTGAAGCCTCACCTATAACACCAACCATATCGGTATTGCCATTGCTACCTACCAGGTTAATTGTTGTGGGTACCGAAATGCTGGTGTTGGGGCCGAACATGTTTACCCTTACCGTTTTTGAAGCTAAAAGGGTAATACCAGATAAAATAAGTTTGCTTCCTGTACCCCCGCTAATATTGCCTGATTGGGTAAAGGGATTAGCGGCATAATTGGGTATTAGTAACAGCGCGGCGTTAGCACTTAACGCAATGGGCGACCTTAATGTATCAGCTCCGTTTTCAGTAAGTGTATCAGCGTTTATTGTAAAATCGGAAGCGGCGGCGGTGATGGTGATGTTTGCGCCCAGCGTTATGGTACCTGCGGTACCCGCAAAATTGGCCGTGTCTCCGCTTACCCATAAATGGGTATAAGGCCCACCGCTAACTAATCCCCAGTTAGCATTAGTTGCTAACCATGTTTTACTGCCGCTCCAGTAAAGAGTTTGTGCACTGGCAAAAGAAATGGCAAGAACGATTAAAAAGAGTAAGGCAATTTTTTTCATCTTCAATTCTTTTTAGGGGTATCAATTTATCAGGTGCGCTTAATTTCAGGGTGGCAAATTTAACTAATTAATTACAGAAAAGCGCCATACCCAACACACCATTTAATACAGGCAATAAGTTACATAACAGGTAATCGTTTGTCAATAGAAAACCTGGTAAAAGTCAATAAATTGGTTTTTTACAAAAAAGCATGGTAAAAATACCCGTTACCACAACAGTAAAAGCACAAAAAGCGACCAGAATCATCGATTCTAATCGCTTGATTTTTAAATGGTTCCGCCCTGGCCCGAGCGATGAGCCGCTGATTATGGAGCCTGGGATTAGAAGCCTGTTCAGTTTCTGGCGCATTATCGGGATACCCCCGCAACTAAAAGGTTTCCGTCAAAAACAGGAACCTTTTTCATTTATACTTATAGGCTTCCAAGCCATGCCTTTAGCTGATTCTTCATTTCCTCATTTTTCAGCCCAAGCAGAACATTGGTTTTAATAAAATCCAACTTATTACCCACGTCATGGCGCACGCCGTCAAACAAATGTCCGTATAAATCGCGTTCTGTCATCAGGCTGCGCATGGCGTCGGTTAGTTGAATTTCATCGTTCACCCCCGGCGCTGTGTTTCGCAGATGCCGGAATATATCCGGCGTAAAAACATACCTGCCTGAAAAGACCATGTTGGATGGAATATTATCTTTTGGTGGCTTCTCTACCAGTTGTGTGGCTTTATAAAATCGGTCACTGATTTTGTCTCCCACAAAAACACCATACCGGTGTGCGATAGACAGGCCTACCTGCTGCAATGCCACCACCGGGCTTTGCGTTTTTTCATAATCACGGGCCAATAGCCCCGTGAGTGGCTGCGGAGACTCGATAATAGTATCTCCGAGAAGCACAGCAAAAGGGTCATTGCCCACAAATTTTTCCGCACAAAGAATGGCATCTCCCAAACCTTTCTGCTCATGCTGATATTCAAATTGGATGTTGCAGAGTGTGGTCAGTTTTATTATCTCCTCCAGTTCGGCCATTTTGCCTTTTCTTCTCAACAGGTCTTCCAGCAACTGGTCTTTCGAAAAATGTTCGCGCAGCACTTCCTTGCCATCAGATATGATGATGAGTATATCTGTTATGCCTGATAGCACAGCTTCTTCCACTACATATTGTATCACCGGCTTGTCTACTATCACAAGCATTTCCTTAGGCTGCGCCTTAGTAGCAGGCAGCATACGGGTGCCTATGCCTGCTGCGGGTATTACTGCCTTTTTTATCACATGCTGCATACTCATTCCAATGTTGTTAAATAGTTTATTGCCGTCTGCTTTAGCTGACGGATTGAAAAATAACACAAGTACGGCTTTAGCCACAATTCATTTATGGCTAAAGCCGAAGTCTCAATATACACTAAACCGTCAGCTAAAGCAGACGGCAATAAGAAAACACAATACGTCCCGCATAATTACTTAACGACATTAATACTCATTCCGTTATAATAGGTTTGATGACTGATGCGTTGATAGCCATCATATTTTTTACTAATTTTTCATACATAGCCTCGTCTGTATAGGTGCCGATGGTGGCACCCCCCGAGCCTGTGAACTTGGCGCTGGCCCCCGAAGCCCTGGCAGCGCTGATCAATTCCATATTGCCTTCGCTGATGACGCAAACGCTTTTGCGGATATCGAAATTCCGGTCAATCAGATCCCCGATATTTTTATTGCCTTTGTTCAACCGGCGCCATAGTTCATCTGTCAGTGCTTTCCATTTTTCGATAGCATCAAGCACAGCGGCGTCACCATTGGCAAATCGCTTGGCCAAATCATTATGTGTCATCTCCGAGCCCTCGGCGAGGTTATTCCTGTATGCGAGGTAAATATTGGGTAGCAGCGCCGGATCAAAAGAAATGTATTCTCCATAGCCCTGTGCATCCATCCCGGTTTTATCAAAATTCATATAAACAGGGCGGCCATACACCTGCGCCACTCTATCCTGCAGCCCGGCACCTATATTCAGTTCTTTTTTTTCTACTGCCAGTATCAGGTTTGCCAGTATTGGCCTGGGTATATCAATACCATAAAACTCCATCATACCCTTCATGGCGGCGGTAACGATAGCGCTACTCCCTGCCAGGCCCAGCCGCCCCGGTATAGACGATGAATAGCTGAGGGTAAAGTTTTTATCCGCCAGCTTAATATTGTGCTCAGAACAATAATCCACAAGGGTTTTGATTGCGGCTTTTATCAACCGCACACCGCCATAATAACCATACTGCTTTACCTCATTGGTAAGATGTGATACACTGCTGAATTGCAGATTCTCTCGCTCGCAGGGTACTATTTGCAGCGCCTTACTCTCCTCCAACTGTACGCGGGCTTCAAAATTTTTGAAAGTAAAGGCTATTGTTTTACCAAAATAGCCATCTGATGGATTGCCTATAAGTGCAGCGCGCGGATATGCAGTAGTTTCGATCATAAATGAGAAGGGAAAATAGGTATTTTGCGGTAAAGGCATATAGGCTTTAATACAGGTTCGATTCGGGTGTACGACAAATTTCCCTCTTGATGCTTTTGCATTGCTGTATTTTGCATTTTCCCTCTCTTTTTTTAAAGAGAGGGATGTCCGTGGGACAGGGTGAGTTTGTATTGGCAAAGTTTGAAGGATGAAAAGGGAAATTTGTCGTACACCCGTTCGATTCTGCCCTCGCTACTTACCAGGCTTTGGAATTTATATTTAGGTTTGGTATCATTACGTAAATGTCCGTAAAAAATGAATTACAAAGTATCATTTCAGGAAATGGAGCGGTTAGGAACGGAAAAATTATCCAAACAATTACCAACCACCGTAGAACAAAAAAGAAAGCAATTTCAGGACTTGAAAAAGCAAAGTTCGACAAAGAGCAAGAAACTCAGGCCCTAATAGAATTTGTCGAATCACAGGGCCTTTGGTATAATCACATCAATGATTCCAAATATATTGGCGAAGGGGCGGAGCAGAAGATTTATGAATTTTCGGATCCTGGCTTTGTCCTATCCAAACCGAAATATTACACAGAATTGATTATTTTTGGAAAGAAAATTTTATTCAAAATGAAAAAACGCATTTATAATTTTACGATTATCATCGAAAAGGATGAAACAGGTAAATTTCCTGCCGTTTGTCCCGCGTTACAAGGTTGTTACACTGAAGGCGATACAATCAAACAGGCGATAGCTATGATTAAAGATGCTATGCGGCTTCACATTGAGGACCGGATTGAAAATAACGAACCTATTTATGATGAGATTAAATCACAACGGCTGAAAATAGCGGTATAAAAATGAATTTGCCCTCACTCAATGCTAAGCAAATCATAAGCGTTCTACTGAAAAAAGGATTCTTTCAAGTTAGGCAAAGCGGAAGCCACATTATTTTCAGACATGCAGATGGGAGGCGTACTACAGTTCCTTTTCATGGTTCTCAGGATTTGGAAAGGGGCTGATAAGGCAAATTATGAAAGACGCTGCTATTACCCTTGATGATATCATGAACAGCAAATAAAATTTATGGGCAAATACAAGCGCATTGCAAATTCTGCCAACCGAACGGGAGAAGTTGCTATAACCACTTTCATCCACGTGGCCTACGCGCAGATGCCAACCCGACACACGAGGACGAGCGGGGAGGATAGAGCGATTCGGAAATTTGCGTATTAAGCTGATAATATTGGATTGCCTTTTGCTTGTCGTTTGGAAATAGACTGTAATAGGTTGCTAAACGCTTTTCCGACAGCAGGGCTTCTAAATCACTCTCCTTCATAATTCATCAAAGTAAGTAACAAATGTAAAAGAATGTCTTAATATTTGCATTGCGATACCCCGTAAATCCTCTCTCCTGTATGGGATGATGAAACGGGGTTTTTGTTTTTTACAAATGCATCTCCATTATTTCAGATAGAATTATCTGCAACTCCTTGCTCTCCTGCAACTGTACGCGGGCTTCAAAATTTTTGAAAGTAAAGGCTATGGTTTTACCAAAATAGCCATCTGAAGGATTACCAATAAGTGCAGCGCGCGGATATGCAGTAGTTTCAATCATAAAAGAGAGGATGGAAAATAGAGATTTTTGCAGCAAATGGCATCATTTATTGAGCGCGTAGTGCAGAATTAATTGAAGGGCAATTCAAGTCCCACTTTGAAGGGGGACGATTGTCGTTTCCGAAGGAAATGACAATCAGGGGGATGAGGGCGCTTATCTAATAAGGTTACGTATATGCGAAGGTGCCCTCATCCCCCGGTTGACCGGTTTCTTCGAAACCCATCAACCGCCCCCTTCAAAGTGGGACTTGGGCAGCCCATTCGCTAAAATGACTTCTCCAAAAAACAATAAATCAATCCATACCTAACGTTAAGTTAATGACATTGCGCTTAGAATAGTTCCTTATTGATAAATACTTTTCAATAAATTAATTATATTTGCCTAAAGTATTAATCATTATGGGAAGGAACAAAGCAATTTTGCTGCCCAAATTAAACCGGGTCCTTACAAGCTTAGGCGAAAATATTAAACTGGCCCGCTTGCGAAGGAAATTAAGTGCGGAACAAATAGCTGAACGGGCTAACCTTACCCGATATGTAGTTAGCCAAATAGAAAAAGGCTCACCTGCGGTATCTGTTGGTTCATATTTGCAGGTTCTGTTTGTACTTGGTTTAGAAAGTGATTTAATGAAAGTTGCCGCTGAAGATGCGCTGGGAAGAAAGCTTCAGGATATTGAGTTAACTAATAAAAAGAGGGCTCCGAAAAGAGCAGGGTTACATGGCAGCTGATATCCGCGAAAGAGAAATTTTAGTTTATGCAGGCTGGACAGATTTAAAAGGGCCTTTGTTGATGGGGCGGTTATATGCTAACCTGATAAGGAGCAAAGAAGTGTTTTCATTTGAATATGAAAGAGATTGGCTAAAGGGTGAATTTGCCTTTTACCTTGACCCGAACCTTCAAATGTTTTCCGGCCGTCAGTTTTTGCCGGAAGATAAAGCCAACTTTGGAATTTTTATGGATTCAGCACCCGACCGTTGGGGCAGGCTCTTAATGAAAAGGCGCGAAGCGCTGCTCGCCAGGCAGGAACCCCGTAAAGAAAAAACTTTATTCGAAACTGATTATTTACTGGGCGTATTTGATGAACAACGTATGGGTGGTTTAAGGTTTAAAACAGATGCCGTTGGCCCCTGGTTAAATGATAACAGACAATTTGCCACACCGCCCTGGGCATTATTAAAGGAATTAGAATACGCAAGCAAAAAGTTAGAAGACGACGATATTACCAATAAACCTGATTATGCTAAATGGCTGAATATGCTGATGGCGCCTGGCTCTTCATTAGGCGGGGCAAGGCCTAAGGCCGGGGTAGTGGACAATAAAAATAATTTATGGATTGCCAAGTTTCCCAGCAGGTACGATGATTTAAATGTGGGGGCATGGGAAATGCTCGCTATTAAACTTGCTGCAAAAGCAGGTATAAAAGTTTCTGACTCCAAAATGCTCCGGTTATCGGGGCGGCAGGATACTTTTCTGTCAAAACGCTTTGACCGGACGCATAGTGGCAACCGGATACATTTTGCTTCAGCCATGACGCTATTGGGCCATAATGACGGCGATGATTATAGCACAGGTGTCAGCTACCTGGATTTGGCCCAGATTATTATTCAATCGGGGGCGAATGTTGCTGCCGACCTTGAAGAGCTTTGGCGAAGAATAGTTTTTAATATCTGCATTAGTAATACCGATGATCATTTGCGCAATCATGGTTTCCTGCTATCAAATAAAGGCTGGAGTTTATCGCCCGCCTACGACCTTAACCCTGTATCTGCCGGAACTGGTTTAAGATTGAATATTTCTGAAACAGATAACGCATTAAATCCTGACCTCGCATTAGAAGTTGCTCCACTTTTCAGATTAAGTAAGGCAAAAGCGGAGGAAATAGTTAAGAAGGTAAAGGCAGTTGCGGGCAAATGGGCTGTTGAGGCAAAGGCCCTTGGTATTTCAAAAAGCCAGATGGATTTGATGGCTTCGGCGTTTAGCAATTTTTGAAAGTAAAGGCTCAATGTCATTAACTTAACAGAAAATGACGTCATCTTACCTGTGCCCAAGTGCGACCCCGGCTGGGGTCGTATATTTATAGGCCGTGTATTGCTATAAAGCTTCGACCCTAGCCGGGGTCGCATGTGGGCATCCTACATAGAATTCTGCCTAAGTTAATGACATTGGGTAAAAGCTATCGTTTCTTCCTACTCTTGTGCAGCTTCTTCTCTGTATTCGTGTAGCAGGCTCAAAACAGCCCTTGAAAGTTTGTGTAGTTTTATTTTGAAATCTTCGGATAAGGTCATGTTTTCGTAATGCGCTGCATCCATTCCTGCTGCGGTTGAAAATGCGAGGGAAAGAAACACTTCGGTGGCATTGGGGTAATTGACTGCAACGTTTTCAAAAAGAAAACTGTATTCCCCGCTTAAAGCAATTTCCGGAAGTTCAAAAGTGGATAAAAAACCGGTATATAAGTCCTCTGCCTGGGTTGCTAATTGTGCAATACGCCAAGTGAAATTATTGTCTTTGCAATGCTTATTTGCCTCTTCAAGCGCAGTGCAAAGCCGCATTAACTCTTTTGCAGCAGAGTCTTTATTGAAAACAGGAATTAGCATTTACCAAAACTAAAAAATTATTTTTTTCCCCGGTTGTCCGGAGTTTTTCAGCGGGTGCATACCAAATTGTCGCTATTTCTTTTCCTTATTGCCGTTGGCTTTAGCCAACGGAACACAATCAAAATCTCCCGGCTTTAGCCAAAAGAGCCTTTTGGCTAAAGCCGGGAGATTTTGTCATAATAATCCGTCAGCTAAAGCAGACGGCAATAAAAGACATGCAAGACTGCGACAATTTGGTATGCACCGTTTTCAGCCGGGTCATCAATAGTGCGAACCCCGGGGGCAGTTTAACTCAAGGTAACTTATTTTGTGGCAAGGGGCAAGATGTTTGGGCCCGAGACCGCAAACATTCATTTAAACTTCCAGCGGTCTTCAACACTGTTGGAAGAACGGTTGTGGGTCGATTTTTCTGCGTCATCGTCAATTTTCACTCAGTTAGCATTTCTGTAAGTCTGATTAGATTTGCGTAATTTTGTCAAATAAAAGGAAAGCTATGATAACCCTCACATTAAAAGCGAACTCAAAAAAGAAACTTGGCATTATCGAAGAGATGGCAAAGGAGTTAGGCATAACTGTGGAAAAGAGTATAGCGCCTGCTAAAGAAAAAACTTTTAATAACACAACTATAAAAGCGATTAAAGACGCCAAGGCTGGAAAAACCACACGTGTTTCCATAAACGGGTTTAGAAAATTGCTATACGCCTGAGATGTTCCGGTTATCCCTCACGCCACTTACAAAATGGGGGTGGTTGACACTTTTTCAAAATAATCACAATTGATTATCAGGCAATTAACCCCCAACCTGATGCAAAGTATAAACCCATTAATTTCTAGCTATTGATAATCAGACAATTACTGATAAATATTTTTATACTATGTCAACCCCCTGTAAACCATACCGTTTTAACGTAAAAATATGCTTATCATTCACTTATAAATATATTTTTTACAAATTTTTATTTACACATTATCTAAATAAATTAATTTAATTTCTTATTTTAAAAGTGTAATGCAACAATAGCAAACAGAGGAGACGATCAGCAGTTCCTTGCTCACCTGTAGCTTTACACGGTGCCAAATGGTATTTTCATCTTAAATCTAATTTTTATTTTAAAGGTTTAATTTGTTTTCCCTTTATTTGCTTGACATCCTTGTATTTTGAAACAAATAAATAAAGCATTATGTCGTTTTTTCCTCCAATAACCATCCTAGACGCAGTAGAGAAAATAGATTACAACCAATACTTGTTACCAGCAATTCAAAGAGATTTTGTTTGGTCAAGCAGTAAAATTGAAATGCTTTTCGATTCATTGATGCAAGGTTATCCCATTGGCTCAATGTTGCTTTGGCGTGTCGATGGCCATAATACGGGTAATCAACGTTTCTATGGTATACTCAAGAAGTATAGGGAAAGATTCTTAATCCGCTCCGAAGAAATTTACACCAAGGATATTCCCAGTTTTGAAGTTGTTTTAGATGGACAGCAAAGATTAACTGCGTTGTATCTAGTGTTCTAACAATTTAATTGTGCAACATCAGTATATTTTGTTTTCTTTGCAACCAAAATATACTGATGAAAAAAGCTGACCGTTGTTCGAAGTATTCCGCCTCGGATTACTTCGAACTTTACAATGAAAGGTTTGGGTCTCCTGACCCAAACATCTTGCAATATCTACCACTCCAAAATCCATCAGCCGCGTTTAGCTAAAG
>Ga0182030_10010516_pt1 | contig 18783 bp, 13 predicted proteins | sample 812S3MmetaG_FD_121299 | JGI IMG/M metagenome (GOLD analysis project Ga0182030, IMG submission 121299) | Permafrost microbial communities from Stordalen Mire, Sweden - 812S3M metaG (Illumina Assembly) | ecosystem: Environmental > Terrestrial > Soil > Wetlands > Permafrost | place: Sweden...
AAAGCTGGCTGAACGAGATGCGCGAATTCAGCGCGCGGGTGAGTCGCGTTATCTGGTGGAGCCCAACGTCAAAGAGGGAAAAGGCGGTCTCCGGGATCTCAACACGCTGTTCTGGATCGCCAAATATGTGTACCGCGTGCGAGATCCGCGCGAATTGATCGCCTCGGGGCTCTTTTCGCCGAGAGAATTTGCGTTGTTTCGGCGTTGTGAGGAATTTTTATGGTCAGTCCGCTGTCATTTGCATTTTTTAACCGGCCGATCTGAGGAGCGCCTGAGCTTCGATCTACAGCGGCCAGTTGCCGAACGGCTCGGTTACGCAGAGCGTGTGCCTCAGACGGGAGTCGAGCGCTTTATGAAACACTATTTCCTGGTGGCCAAAGATGTCGGCGATCTAACTGCGATTGTCTGCGCCGCGCTAGAGGAAAGACAGGCGAAACCGACTCAAGGACTTGACCGGTTCCTAAGCCGTCTGCGGCGTAGGCCGCACGCAGTTGCCAATGCTCCTGACTTTCGCATTGACAATGACCGCATAAACTTGGCTCGCACTGACGCGTTTGAGCGGGATCCGGCAAATTTGATTCGACTTTATTGGGTCGCTGACCAGTCCAGCCTCGCTATCCATCCAGACGCAACCCGACGCGTAACACAGTCTCTAAGGCGCATCGACGCGCGGATGCGCGCCGATCCGGAAGCCAACAGACTATTCATGGAAATCGTGACTTCGCGCCGATCTCCTGAAATCGTACTTCGTCGCATGAATGAGGCCGGGGTGCTCGGCCGCTTCATTCCGGACTTCGGACGCATCGTCGGGATGATGCAATTTTCGATGTACCATCATTATACAGTCGATGAGCATTTGCTGCGCACCGTCGGCATCTTGAGTCAAATTGAAGCCGGACGTCTTCGGGAGGAACACCCGCTTGTCAGCGAGATAGTGCCAGGAATTACGCACCGCTCAGCACTCTACGTGGCGGCGTTCCTTCATGACATCGCCAAGGGACGTCGCGCGGATCACTCAATTGCTGGAGCCGAGGTTGCACGCCGGCTTTGCCCGCGCCTCGGCCTTTCGTCGCCGGATACCGATCGCGTCTGCTGGCTCATAGAACACCATTTGACGATGTCGAACATGGCGCAAGGCAGGGACCTTTCAGATCCCAAGACTGCCGAAAGCTTGGCGACGAAAGTGCAAACTTTGGAACGGCTTCGGATGCTGCTCACCTTGACGGTTTGCGACATCAGAGCAGTCGGTCCGGGCGTCTGGAACGGCTGGAAGGGACAGTTACTACGCAACCTATTTTGGGAAACCGAGGTAGTTCTCGGTGGCGGTCATTCCGCGATCGATCGCAAAATGCGAGTAGCGTCCGCCCAGGAGTCTTTGCGGCGCGCCTTGCCGGCTTGGTCGGATCCCGACTTTGATGCTTACGCCGCACGTCATTATCCAGCCTATTGGCTTAAGGTCGACCTCGCACGTCAAACTGCCCACGCGCATTTACTTTATGCCATGTCCGCCGAAATTCGATCTTTGGCGACGGAGGTTGCAACGGATGCATTTCGTGGAGTTACTGAGTTGACCATCGTCGCCCCGGACCATCCAAGATTGCTGTCAATCGTGGCGGGAGCCTGCGCGGGGACGGGCGGGAACATTGTCGACGCGCAGATATTCACCACGACCGATGGGTTTGCGCTAGATACCGTTTTTGTCTCCAGGAACTTTGAACATGACGAAGATGAGCTTCGACGGGCTAAGCGTATAGCTCAAACTATCGAGAGAGCATTGAGGGGAGAACTAAAGGTCAGTGAACTTGTTTCTAATCGATCGATGAACGATACAATATCAGCTACTTTTGTTATTGAACCGGAAATAATCATAAATAATACACTTTCTGATCTTTATACTGTAATTGAAATTTCCGGACTGGATCGCCCCGGGCTACTTTATGAACTTACTTCCGCGTTATCGAAACTAAGCCTGAATATTGGTTCAGCTCACATCATGACATTTGGGGAAAAGGTCGTTGACTCGTTTTACGTCACGGATCTGACTGGAGCCAAAATAGTCTCTGCGTCGCGCCAGGCGGCGATTCGACGTCATTTGCTCGCCACCTTTGAACCTAAGTAGGTTGACGACCCCATCGCCGTATACGGCTTGATTTTTTAGCTTAAGACCTGATATCGGAAGCTCCAACATGGGAATACCCGACCACATGAATGATACTACAGAAGCTTCTTCGCCAGAGCCGACGAAGCCGGAGGCCCGTGGAGACCGCAAACACGAATCGGACGGATTCACGGTTATCGAAAAGCTCAATTCTGAGAATGCAGAGTTGAAGGACCGTGTGTTGCGTGCTCTAGCCGACATGGAAAATATGCGCCGAAGGTCGGAACGCGAGGCTTCGGATGCACGAATCTATGCGGTAACTGCTTTGGCGCGTGATCTCTTGCCGGTGGCGGACAACCTCAGCCGAGCGTTGGAGAGTTTGCCTGCGGAGGCTCGCGCTGATGCAACGGTTAGATCGTTTGTGGACGGAGTCGAGCTTACCGCGCGCGAATTTCAGGCGGCGCTCGGCAGGCACGGTGTAAAAAAATTGGAGCCAAAAGGCGATAGATTCGATCCAAATTTTCACCAAGCGATGTTTGAGACGCCCGATGAATCGGTTCCTTCGGGAACTGTGACGGAGGTCGTTCAGAGTGGCTGGAAGATCGGAGATCGAGTCCTCAGGCCTGCCCTTGTCGGCGTATCGAAGGGCGGACCGAAGCTACCGGCCAGCCCGGAGAATTAGGGCGCTTTGCCCCGCTGGTCGGCGCAATTTCTAGACCCGTTGCAGGCGAGGGCACCGTTGCAGCAATTTGTTTTCTCCAAATCGCAACCGATGTAGCCAGTAACTGCAGCCAACTGCGATGGCAGAAATCGGGCCCGAGGGCGCAACTTGCGAGCGACCCCGTCTGTTCGTACCGATATTTGAAGTATGGGATCCGAATCTTCTGTAGGTGCAACTCCCTATACTCGTCAGCCTCCTAGAAGATGGCAAAAATGCGTGACGAATACAGCTCTCGTGAAACCATTTTCGCGCCCGCTACGGGTGTGGGGAGAGCGGCGGTCGCAATTGTGCGCATTTCTGGACCCGATTGCGACGCTGCCATCCAGTTGCTGGCGTCAGACTGCAATCTTAAGGATCGCATTGCGTCACTGCGTGACTTGCGAGATCCGGAGACCGGTGAATTGCTCGACCGCGCGCTGGTAATACGCTTCTTTGCGCCGCGAAGCTTTACAACCGAAGAGATGGCGGAACTACAAATCACCGGTGGCCACGCCGTCCTTAAGAGTGTGATGCGGGCGCTCGACAGGATTCCGGGGCTGCGGCTCGCCGAGCCAGGCGAATTTGCGCTTCGCGCATTCCAAAACGGCAAAATCGATCTTGCGGAGGTCGAAGGCTTAGCCGACCTCGTCGCGAGCGAGACTGAGGCGCAACGAAAACAAGCCATTCGCGTTGCAGGCGGAGAGTTGAGCAGGGAAACGGAATCCATTCGCCGTCTACTGATTCGCGCCATGTCGGCCCTGGAATCTCAGATCGACTTTTCGGACATTGAGGAGGCTGAGTCAATTACGGTAGGCGACGTTAACCGCCTGACAATGGAGGCGGTCGAGCGTATTCGAACGATGTTAGCCTCTGCGCAAGCGGGCGAACGTCTGCGTCACGGACTAAGTGTTGTTATCGCGGGGCCGCCGAATGTCGGGAAGTCGACCTTGATGAATGCGCTTTCAAGGCGCGAGGTATCTATCGTTTCTCCTCACCCGGGAACAACGCGGGATCTGGTCGAAGTGGCCCTTGATTTGTCCGGATATCCGGTGACGCTGGTTGACACGGCGGGAATCCGCGCGTCCGAAGACGAGGTGGAGCGAGAGGGCATTGAGCGAGCGCAAAAGCGAGCACAAGACGCCGACTTGACTTTGTGGCTTGTCGAGTGTGGAACTTCATCGCCGCCAATTCCGCCTGGTATTCATCCTGTCCTAATCGTTCGGACAAAGTCTGATCTCGTTGAGCGAGATTTGGAATTTTCTTCTTCTTCGGGAAGTTCGATACTCTGTGTTTCCGCGAGGACGGGCAACGGTCTGAGCGCTTTACTAGACGAGTTAGGTCGCTTCGCCGAGAGACTTTGCGGAGGGTCTGCGCTGATCGCGACAGAACGGCACCGACGAGCGTTCTTGGACGCGGAGGCAGCGCTCCTTCGGGCGCTGAACTTGGGACACGATAACTTGGAACTCCTTGCGGAGGACTTACGCTTGGCCGCTCGCGCATTGGCGCGGATATCGGGGCGAATCGATGTTGAAGATGTTCTCGACGACATATTTGCCCGTATGTGTGTAGGTAAATAGAGGGTGTTTCACGTGAAACAGTTTTTCGCTGGCGGGATGCGATGTTTCGACGTCGTCGTCGTCGGCGGTGGACATGCTGGTTGCGAGGCCGCGGCGGCTTCCGCGCGTGTTGGCGCGCGTACGGCCCTAATAACCCAAAAATTGGACACGATCGGCGCCATGTCCTGCAACCCCGCAATTGGCGGGCTTGGAAAGGGGCACCTGGTGCGCGAGATAGATGCGCTGGACGGGCTAATGGCGAAAGCCGCCGATGCAGCTGGTATCCAATTTCGGGTGCTAAATCGTCGAAAGGGCCCGGCAGTTCAGGGGCCACGGACCCAGGCTGATCGGCGATTATATCGAATCGCTATTCAGAGACAGCTGAGAGAAACGCCGAATCTGGCGATTATCGAGGCCGAAGTATGCGGCTTTTCCACAGCACACACAAAAATATGTCACTTGGACCTGTCTGATGGAACAAGACTAATCTGTGGCGCCCTCGTAATCACAACCGGCACATTCTTGCGCGGGACGATCCATTTAGGCGAAGAGCGCACGTCCGCCGGGCGCGCCGGCGATGCAGCCTCTGTAGCGCTAGCAAAGGCACTTGACGCCATCGGCTTCACTTGCGGTCGCCTCAAGACGGGCACTCCGCCTCGCATCGACGGCCGCACGATAAACTATTCAGCCTTGGAGCCGCAATGGGGCGACGACCCTCCAGAACCACTTTCGACGATGACCGAAGCGATCCCGAATCGCCAGATTGCGTGCCACTTAACGAGAACAACCCGCGCAGGGCATGCGATCGTTCGCGCCAATATACACAAATCTGGCATCTATTCCGGCGCGATCACCGGTCGCGGTCCCCGCTATTGCCCTTCAATTGAAGACAAGGTCGTACGCTTTGCCGACCGGGAGAGCCACCAAATCTTTCTGGAACCTGAGGGGCTTGAGGATCCCACAGTTTATCCGAATGGAATTTCGACATCGCTCCCGGCGGATGTCCAGGCACGCTTTCTCGCTACGATCCCCGGGCTGGAACAAGCCCGAATTCTTCGCCCAGGATATGCAATAGAATACGATTACATCGACCCTCGCGAGCTGTACCCGACCCTGATGACACGACGGGTGCAAGGACTTTTCTTGGCAGGCCAAATAAATGGAACCACAGGATACGAGGAAGCGGCCGCCCAAGGTCTCGTTGCCGGTCTCAATGCTGCGAGATTCGCAGCACACCTCCCCGGCGTTCTATTCGGTCGGGCAGATTCCTACATCGGCGTTATGATCGATGACCTAATCGGCAGAGGGGTCACCGAGCCCTATAGGATGTTTACGTCGCGAGCGGAATACCGGATTTCCTTGCGGGCGGATAATGCTGATGAACGATTAACTGAAATGGGCGTAGCTGTAGGATGCGTGGGTGCTGCACGGGCACGATACCATCGTCTTTCGATGGAACGGTTGCACCGCGCGCGGGCCTGGATAAAGTCGCTTGTGGCTACTCCGCGTGCGCTGGAAGCTACGGGCATCAACGTAAATCCGGACGGCATTCGCCGCTCGGCCTTTGATCTGGCCGCGCAACCAAATCTCACGCTTACCAGTCTGTCCCGAGTTTGGCCGGAGCTGAGCGAGATCGACACAGCCCTAGCCAGGCGACTTGAGACCGACGCGAAATACTCGGTTTACCTCAAACGTCAGGAGGAGGACGTCGTTCGACATCGACAGAGCGAGTTGCTAGCGATCCCCGATGATCTGGACTATGCGAAGCTACCGGGTTTATCGGCCGAACTTCGGGGCAAGTTTCTGGGCGCGCGGCCGAGCAATATCGGTCAAGCCAGCAGAATCGAAGGAGTTACGCCTGCTGCACTAGCTCTAGTGGCAGCTCATGCAAGACGATGGTCGCGGATCCGGCAAAGGCCAAATGACCCACACCCTGCTGAATCGCAAATATGACAAAGACAAATCGAGGGCGCTGTCTTTGTTGAGCCGCGAATGTTTCACGTGAAACACCCATTATCTTCGATACCGGCGTTGACGCCGAGTCCCAACCAAGCCACCGCACCCCACGTACTCAGCTCGGAATGCGAGAAACAATTGCGTATTTATGTCCAACTCCTAGGTCAGTGGAGAACGGGTATCAATCTAATTTCCGAGGCGAGCTTTGCAGACGTTTGGACAAGACACGTTGCCGACAGCGCTCAGTTGTTGGACTACGCCTCCTCTGCCCGCCGTTGGGTGGATCTAGGCTCTGGGGCTGGTTTTCCGGGAATGGTAATCGCTATTCAACTCGCACGCTATCCGGACGCGGTCGTTCATTGCATCGAAAGCGATAAGCGAAAGGCCGCATTTCTTAGGCAGGTCGCTCGCGTGACTGGCGCGCCTGCTGTTATCCACGTCAACCGAATTGAATTGCTTGACGCAAATTCCATGTCGACTGTGGACGCCGTAACGGCCCGCGGTCTGGCGCCCTTGCTGCGACTTGTCGATTACGCCAAGGTGTGGCTTCGAAATGGCGCAACTGGCATTTTTCCTTGCGGCCGTTCCGCTCAAAAGCAGGTTCAGGAATTGGCCCAGGCGCCCGGCCTCGAAATTGAGTCCTTCCCAAACAAATTCGAACCTGGCGCTCGAATCGTCCGCGTGAGGTGCGCAACCCAAGGTCAACCGTGAGCCAGCCCTTCGAGACCATCGACGAGCCCCCATCTCACGCTACCGCATTGGTCTCAGCTCCAAGGGTCTTAGTGCTTGCGAATCAGAAAGGGGGCGTTGGCAAGACCACTACGGCAATAAACTTGGGTACCGCTCTCGCCGCGATCGGAGAGCGAGTGCTTATTATCGATCTAGATCCACAAGGTAACGCGTCGACTGGACTCGGAATTGATCGTAAAAACCGAACATCTTCAAGTTATGACGCCCTCGTGGGAGATCGAACCTTAGGTAATATCATAACAAGCACCGCAGTACCACGTCTATTCATTGCGCCTTCGACGATGGATTTACTTGGGGTCGAATTAGAGATTTCGACTCATTCCGATCGTTCCTTTAAACTTAGAACGGCTCTCAAGTTTTTATTTTCAAGGGAGAACGACGAATTTGCAATCACTTACGTTTTGATCGATTGCCCACCTTCTTTAAATCTTCTCACAATAAACGCGCTGGCTGCCGCCGACGCGGTCGTCGTTCCGCTACAATGCGAATTCTTTGCACTTGAAGGACTTTCGCAATTGCTCCAGACAGTCGAGCAAGTGCGGCGATCGCTTAATCCCACTTTGACTATACATGGGATTGTGCTTACTATGTTTGATCCTAGGAATTCCCTCGCAAGCCAAGTTGTTGCTGATGTTCGTGCGTTTATGGGGGAGAAGGTCTACGACACCGTAATTCCGCGCAACGTTCGGGTCTCCGAAGCACCGTCCCACGGGAAACCCGTTTTGCTTTACGACTTAAAATGTATGGGGAGCCAAGCATACTTGAAGCTGGCCTCCGAAGTCATCCAGCGCGAGGGGCGCTGGCCGACGCAATGACCATTTGGTCAACTCAATTCGGGATATGGCATGGCTGAGGACACGCTGCGTCACAATGAACAACGACCCCGTCTCGGCAGGGGCCTTGCCGCGCTCCTGGGGGAGAATCACGCTGAGCGTGTAGGAGAATCGGAAGCGGTGCGAAAGGTGCCCATTGAACTGCTTCGGTCAAACCCCCGCAATCCACGAAAGTCATTCCCCGACGAGAGTCTTGAAGAACTCACCGCATCAATCCGGGCAAGGGGCGTAATCCAACCCGTCCTCGTGCGACCGAACCCCGGCGGTTCGCCAGGCTTCGAAATTGTCGCCGGAGAACGGCGCTGGCGGGCCGCGCAGCGCGCGGGTCAACATGAGGTCCCAGTCGTCGTTGTCGAGGCTAACGACCGGGAAGCTTTGGAGATTGCAATCGTCGAAAATGTCCAGCGCGCGGATTTGAACGCGCTTGAAGAGGCGAACGGATATGCGCAGCTTGCCGCCGAACATGGTTACAGCCACTCCGACATCGCACGCGTGGTCGGTAAAAGTCGGAGCCATATAGCCAACACTTTGAGATTGACAAACCTTCCCGAACGTACACTCGGGCTGCTCTCGTCTGGACAAATCTCTGCCGGACACGCAAGGGCTTTACTGGCGGTGGCGGATCCGGATTCCCTGGCACACAGAATTGTTTCCCAGGGACTAACGGTGCGCGACATCGAACGGATCGGATCAAATTCTGGCAGGAAAGCTTCTCGTCCACGGCCGCAAGCCAACGATCCGGATACTCGCGCCCTTGAAGAAAATCTTAGCCTTACACTTGGTGCCAAGGTATTAATTCGTCACATGGGAGATAGTGGCGAAATCCGAATCGGATTTAGTAGCTTTGATCAACTGGATGATTTTTGCCGCCGCCTTGCAAAACCGCTCAGTCAGTGAAAATTTATATTCCGACGAAGTGCCGAACCTCAGCCCAGAACCACACTTGAACAATACGTGTCACGATCATCATGCTAAGGTCGCAGAATTACCGTCCGTAAGCAGTCGACGATGAAGCTACTCCCCATAACGCACGCAATGCGAGCAGACGTCCAAGTTTAGCGTCGCCTCGTACTCGCGCCGACGCTTTTTGCAATGAGGGCATTTTTTTTTTCAGGGAAGCAAGAGTCCAACGTTCCGCCCGTCGGGTCAGAGTCGCACGACCGGCGAGAGGGCGGCGCGCGAATCGGCTTAGGAGCGCGGTCTCCGAAGAAACGCCCATCTCCACTTCCAACAGGCCGTGCAACAAACTGAGTTGCGAGACCAGTCGCATCATCAACAAACCCGGATCCCCGCCGTCCCCAAAAAAGCGCCCTGCACTCCCCTCGATTTCAGCGATTTCCCCCAAAAAAGACCGGTCTATCAATTCGGTGAGTCCGGACGGCGCGCTGTCGCTAACGATCGCCGCAACATCGGCTGGATCGATTCGTCGACGTCCCTTGGCGTAGAGCATTAACTTGGCGAGTTCACTTCGCGTGGTCAGACGGTCTGCGCCAAGAAGCTTCAAAAGATAATCCCGCGCGTCGCCGCCTATTTCTAATCCGGCCGCAGCCACCTCAGCATCAACGAGAGCCGCGAGTACGGGCCTATCATCAGGATAGCACTCGATGCACGTTGCAGTCTCCGCCCTCTCAAACGCCGAGCGAAAGCGGGAGCCTTTCTTAAGGTTTGACGCCTCGACAACCATCCAACAATCTTTAGGTGGATCAGCAATAAGCGGCTCAATGGCTTTGGCAAGATCTCTGGATCTCGCATCGAGCCAGATAACGCGATCGACGCAGAGCATTGGAGCCGCGTAGGCTTCATCGGCAAGACGTCCTGGCTCGCGCGCTATCGATTCACCGTCGATGCGCGTTAGCCCAAAGGAGCTCCTCTGATTTCCAAGGAGCGACTCCACCAACATCGCCGCGCGCTCGTGGATCAGCCCCTGATCTGTCCCAAGGAGCAAATAAAACCGTATTTCCTTTCGAGGCTTCCTGACGTAAGCGTCAGCGAATTCGTTCTTTACAACCGTCATAGCGTCATTTTCTCCGAAATGCCGCAAAACGCGGCTAAATGCCCAAAATCCTGAATGTCTCTTTTCGACTCGCGCTAAATCGTATAGCAAATGACCGAGCTGAACGAATTGGCGAGTGATGAACACATATAAGCTTTTGTTACTTCCCGGCGACGGAATCGGGCCGGAAGTTATGGCCGAAGTTGAGAAAATCATAGATTTTTTCAATCGCGAGGGGACAGCGCGTTTCGAGATCGAAGCTGGGCTCGTCGGCGGTTGTGCATATGACGCCCATGGCAAAGCCATTTCTGACATCGATATGGCGCTGGCTCACAGCGCGGACGCAGTTTTGCTTGCCGCCGTTGGCGGACCGAAATGGGACGGCATTCCCTATGACGCGCGGCCAGAGGCGGGCCTTCTCCGATTGCGCAAAGAACTCGCACTTTACGCCAATTTGCGGCCGGCAGTCTGTTATCCCGCGCTGACCGAAGCTTCTTCACTCAAGCGTGAAATCGTAGAGGGTCTTGACATATTGATCGTACGGGAATTGACCGGCGGCGTTTACTTTGGGGAACCCAAGAAGATCATTGATCTCGGCAACGGGCAAAGGCGCGCAATTGATACCCAAGTATATGATACATACGAAATTGAGAGAATTGGTCGGGTAGCGTTTGATCTTGCCCGTAAACGGCGCAGAAAGGTCACTTCATCGGAGAAGCATAACGTCATGAAGTCCGGCGTGCTTTGGCGCGAGGTGATCGCTGATCTACACAAGCGTGAATATGCAGACGTCACGCTGGAACACTGCTTAGCAGACGCCCTCGGAATGCAGCTGGTCCGTTGGCCGAAACAGTTCGACGTGATTTTAGCGGACAATCTATTTGGTGATATGCTGTCCGACGTGGCCGCTATGCTAACTGGATCTCTTGGGATGCTTCCTTCCGCCTCGCTGGGAGATATCGACTCGAAATCGGGTAAGCGCAAGGCTCTCTACGAACCGGTTCATGGCTCAGCTCCTGATATTGCCGGAAAGGGTCTTGCAAACCCCATCGCTATGATCGCGTCCTTTGCGATGGCATTGCGATTTTCCTTCGGCCTCGCCGCAACCGCCGATCGGCTGGATGTTGCGATCTCAAACACGCTGCTACGGGGAAATCGAACGCAGGACATCGCGACGGCAGGCGGCAAGGTCGTCTCAACTTACGAGATGGGCGACTTAATTGTCGCTGCGCTCGAGGAGAATTCGCCCTAATGCGACTCGCGCGCGAATTCCATACTTTTTGCGCCGGTGGAAGCGAATGAGGATCGCATTTTTGACAGGTCCAGTTCCTAGCATCGCACGGCAACGTTGCGCTGATAAAGGGCCGGATGATATCCCGAAGTGGCCGTTGAGGCGGCATATGGACCGATATAATTCCTTCGGATAAGGCGGAAGGAATCGAACTGCCTGCAACAGCTTGAAAGGCCGACAATGCAGACGGCGCTGTCCGAAGCCATGGCGAGCTTAACCTCTCACCGGGAGACTGTCCTGTCAGAAACTCTCGCTGAGGAGTTCACATCGGACGCTAATCGCTTCCAGCGATTCCACGTGATCCTGGATGATTTATTGTTCGATTTCTCGAAACAGCGCATCGACAATCGCACGATCGCTCTATTGGCCTCTCTCGCTAAAGCGGCTGACGTCGAAGCCAAGCGCGACGCGATGTTTCGAGGCGAAATTGTAAACACGACCGAGCGTCGCGCCGCGCTTCACACAGCGCTACGCGATACTTCGGGGGAATGTATTCTGGTTGATGGGCGAAACGTAGCGCGCGATATTTCGGCCGAACGCTCACGAATGCTAGCTTTCGCCGCCGACGTTCGTGATGGTCGGCGACCCGGCGCCTTGGGGCAACCGATCACCGATATTGTGAATATCGGTATCGGAGGCTCGGATCTTGGGCCCGCAATGGCGACACGCGCGCTTTCGCCTTATATCCCCAGCCACTTACATGCGCATTTCGTTTCCAATGTCGACGGATCGGATATCGCCGATATCTTGAGAGCTCTGGACCCGGCGCGAACATTATTCATCATTTCCTCCAAGACCTTCACGACCCAGGAAACGATGACTAATGCGGCGTCGGCGCGCGACTGGATTGTGGGGGCCTTAGGAGTGAAGGCGGTGCCTGATCACTTCGCCGCCGTATCTACACGACTAGATAAGGTTGCGGAATTCGGGATCGAGTTGGAACGCACATTCGTTTTTTGGGATTGGGTCGGCGGCCGGTACTCTATTTGGTCGAGCATCGGGTTGCCTTTAGCGATCGCGATCGGACCATCGCACTTTGAGGAATTCTTGCGCGGCGCCCATGACGTAGATCAGCACTTCCATCAATCGGTTATTCATAAAAACATCCCAATGCTTATGGGATTAATCTCGATTTGGAATAGAAATTTCCTCGGCTACGCATCACAGGCAATAATTCCCTATGATCAGCGTCTTTCGCGCTTTCCCGCCTATTTGCAACAACTGAATATGGAGAGCAACGGCAAGAGCGTCGACCTTGATGGCGAACGCGTATCTGTCGCAACTGGACCGATCGTTTGGGGCGAGCCTGGCACAAATGGGCAGCACGCGTTTTTCCAACTTCTCCACCAGGGTACGGAGATCGCGCCAATCGATTTCTTGCTCGCGGCCATGCCAACACACGCGGACCGTCACCATCACGATCTATTAGCGGCGAACTGCCTGGCTCAGGGCGAAGCGCTAATGCGAGGGCGGTCATCAGGGGAAGCAAAAAAAATCGCAGCCGCCCTAGGCACTAGCAACGCCGAGGCGAGCAGGTTAGCGCCGCACAAGACATTTTCCGGGAGCCGACCATCATCGACTTTCCTTTATGCTCAGCTGAATCCGCGAACTTTAGGGCGCCTTATCGCGCTTTATGAGCATAGGGTATTTGTGGAAGCAGCCATATGGAATATCAACCCGTTTGACCAGTGGGGCGTCGAGCTCGGGAAAGAACTCGCCTCTCGTCTCGCCCCCATAGTTGCGGATCCGAACTCAGACCTAAGTGCTCTCGATTCGTCTACCGCGGGCTTAATTGCCCATATTAGAAAACTCCGGAGCTGACTACGTACGCGTTCGCGAGGCTAATTTGCGCGTCGCCCTTACAAGCCAGGCGCGAGTTTTAGGGTCAACCCGGGATGAAAGCCTTGCGCGCACTCGCGCATGATAAGCGTCCAGCCAATCTCTCTCGTGCCGGTTCAGCAGCTTGACGTCGACGAGGTCAAGCTCGATCGGCGCAAGTGAGATGGTTTCGAACCCCAGCATTTCTCGCTCAGATCTGGGGATCTCGATAGGTCTTACAACTACAAGATTTTCTATCCGAATACCGAAACGCCCCGGAGCATAGTAGCCTGGTTCATTGGACAGAATCATCCCCGCTTCCAACACCGCCGTTCCCGCCTTTGAAATTCGCTGGGGGCCTTCGTGCACGGACAAGTATGAGCCAACTCCATGTCCGGCGCCATGATCAAAGTCCAAGCCTGCACGCCATAAGGACTCGCGCGCAAAAGAATCAATTTGCGCGCCTGTGGTCCCCTTAGGAAACACAGCGCGCGCTACCGAAATATGGCCCTTCAAGACGCGAGTAAATCTGTCTCTCATCTCCTTCGTGGGTTTTCCGATAGCAATTGTCCGCGTAATATCTGTCGTCCCATCCTCGTACTGACCGCCGCTATCGATCAAAAAGAGCCCCCGACGGACTTTTAGGTTTGAGATTTCGCTGACACGATAGTGTGGAATCGCGGAATTTTCGCCAGCGGCCGCGATTGTTGCGAAAGATATGTCTTTCAACATACCGGAGTCACGTCGAAAGCCCTCAATAGCCACTACAGCCGAAATCTCAGTGACGGCCCCTTTTGGCGCCTCCCGTTTCATCCAATTAAGGAACCGGCACACCGCTGCGCCATCACGCTCGTTCGCCGCCTTAGCGCCTTCAATCTCGACACTATTTTTCCGAGCCTTTAGGACACCGACTATCTCCGGCCCCAATTTCGGCTTCCCGCCGGCGCTCTCAAATATTTGGATAAGCGCCACCGGTGACGTCGACGAATCGAATCCGACGGGCGATCCCCTCCGTCCGAGAGCGCTGATAAAATCTGTGAGCTCAGCTGGTTCGTGAACGTCGGCAATTGCGTTGAGACGGGCACGTACTGCGTCTGACAACTTCCTTCGGTCAAGGAAAAGGGTTGGCCTTCCCTGCACCGGAACATACGCGAAGCCCAAGGGCAGCGGCGTGTGAGCCACATCGCTTCCACGAATATTGAAAAGCCAGGCGATGTTATGCGGATCCGTTATTATGATGCCATCCATTTTCAAGATGGCTGATTGAATACGCGAGATTTTTGCTCGAGCAGTTTCTCCCGAATATCGAAGAGGGTGCATTCGAACAGCGCCGATAGGTTCGCCGGGGCGATCGGTCCAAATTGCATCAATAGGGTTTGATTGCGTCGGAACAAGCTCCGCTTCGATCTGGGAACACGCAGCTGTGAATTGATCAGCGGCAGTTTGGGTATGAAGCCAGGGGTCGTAGCCAAGCCGCTCGCCGCGGTTCAAATTCATTTCAATCCACGCCGAGGGGGCCATCTCCGCAATATGAATCGTTGTGAATACTCCTGGGTCGGTCTGAGCCTGAGCTTGAACAGTGTAACGCCCGTCGACGAATATCGCGGCCCTGCTACTAAGGACAATCGCCAGACCTGCGGAGCCGGAAAACCCAGTCAACCAAGACAGGCGTTCAGACGATGGGGCGACATATTCATTTTGGTGTTGATCAGCGCGAGGTATGATGAAACCTGCCAACCCACGCCGCGCGAGCTCAGCACGCAGCTTATCGGTTCGTTCGCGACAATTGACGGGTCCGCCGGCGGCCAAAAAGCTCTGGAAGCGACTCTCGTACTCAGTCACGATTTTTCCCGTCACCCGATCCTCACCTTCATAGGGCCGCGTCCCCAGCGGACTGTCGTTAAAGCAAATTTCCGGGCGTACACCCTCTGGCCTCCCTGACTTTCTCTCCACAACTACCTAAGTCTACCGTAGCGAGCCGGACATTGGAGGGGCTTCCGTCCCGTGCCCAGCCGGGGAGGGCACCACCCACGACTGCCCAACTTTTCCAGTAAACGCCACAGGGGACCCCTGTTGGTCAATGACGAATGGTCTCGACTCGACCAAAACAGGGTGCGCCACGCAAGCGTTTCTTCAATTGAAAACCGATCCCAACTCGAACAAGTTGACGCGACGGGGCAATTCTGAAAAACCGTGAGGATACCTTGGTCCGATTTGAGAATGTTGGATTGCGCTACGGGATGGGCGGTGAGGTTCTTCGTGATCTAAATTTCAGCATCGCACCGCAGAGTTTTCAATTTCTTACTGGTCCCTCTGGTGCTGGCAAGACGACGCTAATGCGATTGATGCTTTTGTCTCTCAGGCCCACGCGAGGCGCCATTCAAATATTTGGCGAGGAAGCGTCGCGGCTCGACAAGTCAAAAATTACGAGCCTAAGAAGGCGGATAGGAGTGGTTTTTCAAGATTTTCGATTGCTCAACCATCTGACGACTTACGAGAATGTGGCTTTGCCACTTCGTGTAATGGGGAAACGTGAAATAAACTATCGCTCAGAGGTAGTGGAACTCCTGCGCTGGGTTGGACTTGGCGAACGAGTGAACGTTCTTCCAGAAGTACTGTCCGGTGGTGAAAAGCAGCGCGCCGCTATTGCCCGAGCCCTAATAGTGCGGCCTGAACTTCTGTTGGCCGACGAACCGACGGGCAATGTCGATCCCGCAATGGCCTGGAGGCTCCTGCGTTTATTCGTTGAGCTACATAAATCCGGAACTGCCGTCGTGATTGCGACTCATGATTTGACCTTGATGGATCAGTTCGCCCACGTACGTCGCCTAGTAGTCGGAGACGGCCGTCTCACCGTTTTTGACCCGGAGGCGATATGATTCGTCCAGATCGCGGAGAAAAGGATGGTCGATCGCAGTCAATCGTCAGCACAGACACATCTCTAATCCCCGTCGAATCGATAGGAGGTCACGCGCTAACAATTATTATTGCCATTATGACGTTCCTCGTATGTTTAAGTGGGGGCGGGGCAACGCTTATCGCTGACGCGTCGCGTAACTGGATAGACTTGGTATCGAAGGAGATTACTATCCAAATCAAACCTCGCTCAAATGAAGATACCGACGGTATTGTGAAAAAAATCGTGGACATTGCAAAACGTACGCCTGGAGTGGTAGGTGTGCATGCTCTGTCGCAACTCGAATCGGAGCAAAGCTTAGAGCCTTGGCTCGGACAGGGACTCGATCTTTCGCAGCTACCCGTTCCTCGATTAATAGTCGTAACTATCGACGGGTCGCATCCTCCTGATTTACAGACCTTGCGAGCGGCGCTTGCTTCGACCGCCCCCCAAGCGTCCATTGATGACCGCCAATTGTGGGTATCTCGACTCAACACTCTCGCTGACATTGCCGTTATTATCGCCACCGGAATACTCATTTTAATAATCGTTGCCATGTCGATCGCGATCGGCTTTGCCACTCGCGGTGCAATGGCAGGTAACCACGAGATTATCGCGGTGCTACATTTCGTGGGCGCAGCAGACAGCTTCATCGCGAAACAATTTCAGGCCCACTTCACTCGACTAGGAGGACAAGGAGCGACAATGGGCGGCTGCGCCGCCGCAATCTTTTTCTTATTTCCTAAATTAATTTCAATTATCTCCCTTGATTTATACAAATCCGAACGCTTGGCCGCACTCGTCGGTAACTTTACACTTGGATTTTTTGGGTATTGTTTTATTGCTGTAGTCTGCCTTGCAACGGCAACGCTGACAGGATTGATTTCACGATTGATCGTATTGAGCTATCTTGACCGTGTTTCGTGAGCCTTAACTTCAACCGGTATTTATCGATAGGATAGGCACATTCATGACATCATTTAGATCATTGATATATAACCTTTTATTTTACACTACTCTATTCCTGCTCATGATATTCGGCTTACCGATGCTCATTGGTGGTCGACGCGGCGCCCTCTTCATGGCGCGGTTGTGGGCACTAGCATCAATTTGGCTTTTGAAAAAAATATGCAAATTGCATATCGAGTACCGGGGTGTCTCAAATATTCCTAAGGGCGGGTGTATTATTGCCGCTAAGCACCAGTCGTTTCTTGAGACTTTTGCGCTACTAAAGTACTCGGAGGATTTCGCTGTTATATTAAAGCAGCAACTTATATTTATCCCGCTATTTGGGCTTTATCTGATGGTCTCGAGGCAAATCGCGATCGACCGGTCACGCGGGCGCAGCGCACTTAACCAAATCATTCGCCAGGCCGGCGCTGTTTTACGAGCCGGTCGGCAACTCTACATTTATCCAGAAGGTACCCGGCGTCCTCCGGGGGCGGCGCCAGCATATAAGCATGGCGTTGATTTTCTGTATGTTTCTACGGGAGCGCCGTGTCTGCCGGTGGCATTGAACACCGGATTGTACTGGGGTAGACGCGGCTTTTTGCGCCGCCCCGGAACAGCGATAATTGACTATCTGCCGGTGATACCTCCAGGAATGGACCGCCGCAGCTTTTCCCAGACTATTCAGAGGGCTATTGAGGGTGCATGTTCGCGTCTCAACGACGAGGCAATCGCAACGGACCCATCTCTAGCCCTCGAAATGACTAAGGAACGGGCCTGTTAATTGGCGGTCCGTATATTCCGCGGCAATGTGACGAGCGTGACGTTGGATTCCCCGATGATCGGGCCTGACAAATTACTAATCGGCTCTATCGAGGCGTGTCACGTCACCGAAGAGCGCGCCGTGACGGTGGGCTAAGCACGTCGACTTTTGGGCAGAAGACTCTCTCCGACGCCTGCCCGCTCAGATCCTCAATCAGACTCCGCCCCAAGAATCCGCCGCATACATGATGCAGTAACCCCGATTCAAGAGCGCTTTAATTACTCACCCCGGCGACGAATGTCAGCGCCCTCCAGCACGACGGCCAAAATCGGGTGCCGTGGTCTCTTGCCCAAGAGAAACTATCCCCGTTCGGATCGCTCGTGTTCGAGTAAACAAGTTAAACAATCCATCCCCGTCGCCTCGACGAATCATTCGCTGCAACGCAGTCAAATCTTCCGAAAACCGGCCTAACATCTCAAGAACAGCCTCTCTGTTATAGAGGAACACATCTCTCCACATAGTCGGGTCCGAAGCAGCGATCCGCGTAAAATCTCGAAATCCTCCCGCTGAGTACTTGATGACTTCGGTCCTCGTAACTTCCTCTAGATCAGCTGCAGTGCCTACAATATTGTAAGCGATCAAATGAGGCACATGACTTGTAATTGCCAGCACTAAGTCGTGATGACTTGCCGTCATAATTTCTACATTTGCACCGAAAGATCCCCATAAACGTGAAATTTTGGCGACGGCCTCTACGCAAGTGCCCTCGGGCGGCGTCAGTATACACCACCGATTTGCAAATAGAGCGGCGAATCCTGCATCTGGCCCCGACTGCTCAGTCCCCGCCACGGGATGAGCGGGCACAAAGTGCGCCTCTCGCGGCAAGTGCGGACCAATTGCATCGATCACGGCAACCTTTACGGAACCCACATCGGATACGATAACCCCAGGCTCTAAATGTCCACCTATCTCACGTGCAATCTCGCCATTGACTCCGACGGGTACGCAAAAAATCACCGCATCTGCGCCATTCACTGCCAAAGCCGCGGAAAGATGGTATGTATCGCCCAATCCGAGAGTCTCGGCACGTTTCAGTACGTCTGAGGAGTAATCAGCCAACGATATCTTGCCAGCGGCGTTCACGCGTCGAATTACGCGGGCTAACGAGGAACCGATCAAGC
>Ga0182030_10010517_pt1 | contig 18779 bp, 15 predicted proteins | sample 812S3MmetaG_FD_121299 | JGI IMG/M metagenome (GOLD analysis project Ga0182030, IMG submission 121299) | Permafrost microbial communities from Stordalen Mire, Sweden - 812S3M metaG (Illumina Assembly) | ecosystem: Environmental > Terrestrial > Soil > Wetlands > Permafrost | place: Sweden...
CCAGCCCCAGCCCGTGAACAGCATTCGCATCGCCTGGGCCGATCCCTACGCCACTCACTATGTCATCCAGTATTGGACTGGCGACGATGCCATCCGAGCGCCCACTCGTGGCGTCTGGCAAGCCTTTCCGCAGGGTACGGTCATCGCCGGCAAGGGCGGCACCGAGACCATCCGCTTCGCCGCGGCCCCGGTCGCCGCGCGTTTCATTCGCATCTGGATGACCGAGTCTTCGAACACTTGCGACGCCGATGGCCCCGCCGATCCCCGCAACTGCGTCGGCTACGCCGTTCGCGAACTCTACCTTGGAACCGTCACGAGCGACGGCGCTTTCCACGACTTATTGCGTCACACCGCCGATCAGGAGCAGACGACCACCTACTGCTCTTCTATCGATCCATGGCATACCGCGGCCGATCTCGGATCCACGCGCTCGGCCCAGGTGGGCTTTGACCTTTTCTTCACCAGCGGCGTCACTCGCGGACTGCCGGCCATGATTCCGGTGGCGCTGCTCTACGAAACTCCTGACAACGCCGTTGCCGAGATCGCCTACATCGAGAACCGCCACTATCCGCTCGCCTACGTCGAGATGGGCGAGGAGGCCGACGGTCAGTTCATGCTGCCGGAGGATTATGCGGCGCTCTATGTGCAGTGGGCGAGCGCGCTCCATCGCCTCGATCCGGCGCTCAAACTCGGTGGTCCTTCGTTCACCGGGGAAAACAAGGACATCGAAGTCTGGCCCGACGCCAACGGTCGAGTTTCCTGGACCGGGCGCTTCATCGACTATCTCAAGCAGCACGGCCGCATCAAGGATCTTGCCTTTTTCTCCTTCGAGCATTATCCCTACGATGCTTGCAAGACGCCGTGGAGCGTTCTTTATGACGAGCCTGAACTCATCCGCCACATCATTCAGGTGTGGCATGAAGATGGCGTCCCGGCAGACGTGCCGCTGTTCGTGACCGAGGGGAATCTCTCCCCCGGATCGAGCGAAACTTACGAGGACATTTTCGCCGGCATCTGGCTGGCCGATTATGTCGGATCGTTGCTCGACGCGGGTGGCAAGGCCGTTTATTTCTTCCACTACCTGCCCTTGCCGATGGAGCCCGGCTGCAACCACTCCGCGGGTACGTATGGCATGTTCACAATTGACTCTTCATACAAGATTCAGCAGCCGCTGGCGCAGTTGTTTGTCGCGCAACTCATTAACCTGGAGTGGGCGCAGCCGGGCGGCGGAGAGCATCAGGTGTATTCGGCGAAATCCGATATTGGCGACGGCGCGGGCCACGACCTCGTTACCGCGTACGCTCTGAAGCGTCCCGATGGGCAGTGGTCGCTGCTCGTGGTCAATCGCGACCAGGAAAATGCTCACCGCGTGCGCATCGCGCTTCATGGGGCCGCCGATTCGACGGAGAGTTTTGCGGGCCCGGTCGAGATCGCGACCTTCGGCAGCGCGCAGTACAAGTGGAACCCGGCGAGCGCTCTTTCTGGGGCGCATGAGGAGACGGCTGGCGCCACGGCCGTCGCCTACCCGAAAGGCAAGGCCGATCCCGACGGGCCCATCGCGCGCTCAAAAGAGAACGTCACTAAAGACACGCTCTACGATCTGCCAGCGGCATCAGTCGTGGTAATTCGGGGGAAGGTTGGAGTCCGCTAGCACCCTCGACCACATGATTTGTACCGTTTTACCGCTACGCGTTTTCAGTGCCAAGCGACACGAATTTTGTGTTACACTATGTCCGTGTCGCCCACTCGCCGTTTACGCAATGTAACCGTAACCCTGGAAGAAGACGTGGCCCAGTGGGCCCGGATTGAGGCGGCGCGCCATGATACCAGCGTGTCGCGGCTGCTGGGGGCGCTCCTGAAGGAGCGCATCTCCGCCCAGGGCGGCTCGGCAGCGGAGGCGGCGGAGCGCCTGGCGAGCTTCGGCCAGCGCCACCGGCTCTCTTTACGGGGACTCAAAATCAAGGATCTGATCAATGAAGGACGCGGGGAAGGACCCCGGTGAGCCGGTTTGTCCTCGACGCTTCCGTCGTCCTGACCTGGTGTTTTCCCGACGAGAATGCCGCCACGGCGCAGCATGTTGCCAGCATGTTCAAGCGAGGCGACACCGCCGTTGCGCCCTCATTCTGGCCGCACGAGGTCCTGAACGCCTTGCTGGTTGGAGAAAAACGCAAGCGCATTTCTAAAGAACTGGTGCGCAGCTTCCTCGGTGATCTGGCCATGCTCCCCATCGTGCTGGAGCAGTTTCCCGCCGGAGTTGTTTTTACTCGGATTGAGCGCGTCAGCCGCGAGCACAGCTTGACTGCATACCACGCGGCTTACCTCGATCTGGCTTTAGATAGCGGCTTGCCACTTGCTACGTTGGACGAGGATTTGGTCCGGGCATGCAGGAAGGCGCGTGTACGGCTGGTGCAAGCGTGATATTTGAGGCGAACATGTCAACTTCCGCGCTGAGGTCGAACGGTTAGACATTTTTAGGATGGGTCAGCGCCTTGGGGTATGTATCTGATTCCGCAACACGTATGACTCACGTAACCCCGCACCGCGGCTTCGTCTGCTATACTGACGTTAACGCTTTTGCTACGGTTTGCTCGTCATGCGGGGATCCTGTTGGATCCGTTACACTTCCGCCATTTCCTGCCCGCCGTTTGGTTCCAGCGCCAATTTCAACACAGAGCGGCATGCGAACTCTCGACACGAGTCTGAGAACACGAGTTTGAGAAATTTACGTTAAGCCCCTCCAGAAAGAAAATAATCGAATGACCACATTTACGGAACTGCCCCTGTCTGCTGCCTTGCAGCAGAAATTGGCGGCAGCTCAATTTATTACCCTTACACCCATCCAGGCGAAAGCCATTACTCCTGCCCTTGAAGGCAAGGACGTGATTGGCACCGCCCAAACCGGCACCGGCAAGACTCTCGCGTTCCTGATTCCGATTATCGAGATGCTGCGTGCCACACCATGCAAGAACGTCAGCGCCCTGGTCCTGTTGCCCACGCGTGAACTCGCCATGCAGGTTCACGAGCAGTACGAACAACTGCGCGGCAAGGACTTGCCGAGGGCGGCGCTGGTAATCGGCGGCGTAGCCGAGAAGGCGCAGATCCACAGTCTGCGCTCGGGCTGCGAATTCGTCATTGCTACTCCGGGACGCTTGCAGGATTTCATCACCCGCAAGTTTGCGGACCTGCGCCAAGTGAAGATACTGGTGCTCGACGAAGCCGACCGTATGTTGGATATGGGTTTTCTTCCGTCGATCCGGCGCATTCTGCAGGTTCTGCCGCAGCGCCGCCAGACGCTCTGTTACTCAGCCACCCTGGAGCAGTCCGTGGCCGCGCTGGTGAACGATTACATGCGCGAGCCGGTGCGCGTAGCGCTGGGCTCCGTTTTGAAACCCGCGGAGAGCGTGTCGCTCGAAGCCTACGAGGTACGCCCGTCCGAAAAGTTGGATGTGCTGCGGCAGTTGCTGTACGAGGAAAAGGGGCAGACCTTGATTTTCACGCGCACCAAGCGCGGCACGCAAAGGCTGGCCAAGGAACTTGAGCGCGATGGCTTCTCGGCCGCCCAGATTCACGGCGATCGCACGCAGTCCCAGCGCAACGCCGCCTTGAGCGGATTCCAGGAAGGGCGCTACCAGGTGCTGGTTGCGACCGATGTGGCATCCCGCGGCTTGCACTGCGATGACGTAGCGCACGTGATCAATTACGACATTCCGAAGATGGCGGAAGACTTCATCCACCGCGTCGGACGTACGGGACGGGCCGGCTCTCTCGGTCGAGCGTCCACGCTGGTTACCGGCGCCGAGGTTCTGGAACTCCGCAATATCGAGCGCACCTTGAAACTGCGCATCGAACGTAAGCAGTTGGACGGGTCGACTTATGATCGGCCAAAGCGGTTTGTGGAAAACACCTTGGCATCTCGCACCCTGACTGCTTTACCGGGTGAGGTGTTTGTCTAGAGGATTCTGTTTGGTGGAGCGACGGGCGTCCTCGCCCGTCCCGCCCGGCTCTCCATTGATCGGATTTTTTGTTTGGGATAGAACCGGAATCGCCGGGGCCTTGCACTCCGGCGAATCTCCCAAGCCGGTTAGTGATCGGCTTGCTTGCCGTCCGGTATGAGCAGTTCGGCAGCATCGGTTTCGTCGTCGCTGCCAATGCCGAATAGCGCGGCCTGCTCCGCGGCGTGCTCGCGCATCTGACGCAACTCCTCAGCTTCGTCCACCACAACGCCTTCCGGTTGATCCTGCTTGCGCTGCGTTTTGCGCTCGTTCTTGTCCCGCTGTTTTTGTTGGCGCGCCTGTTCTTTCTGACGTTTGGAAAAAGTTGATCGGCCTCGTGGCATTCAGAATCCCCCGTATTTATATTTTCATTATGATGGCCGGCTACATGCAGTTTCTGCAGGATTGGCCCAGCTCTTGTTCCTGGAGTAGACCACTGGAATAAACCAGAAGATTGCTGCACTTCTCGTTTGTTTCGAGTCTTAATCATAGTATAACCTCGAACCGGGCCCTGACGCACACGGCATGGCCAGCCCTCCGTTTGGCGCGGAAACAATGCGCCTGAATGGACCCGCGCGCGGATCAATGCTCTCCCAAAGCTGGCAATCGGAATTGGCCACTGGCAACTTTGCACTGAGCTGTGTTATTCTCGAAATCGTTACGAAAACGAGAAGAGACAGGAGTGCAACAGGTTAGTGTTAGCCAGAGAGCAAAAGCAATCCGTCGTTGACGCCTATCGCACGCACGCGACCGATACCGGCAGTCCCGAAGTTCAAATCGCGCTGTTGAGCGAGCGCATTGGTCAGTTGACGGAACACTTCAAAACGCACCAGAAAGACCACGGCTCGCGCCGCGGACTTCTCATGATGGTGAGCAGGCGTCGTGGTTTGCTCGACTACCTGAAGAAGTACGACTCGGAACGGTACAAAACCGTTATTACCAAGCTCGGCATCCGCAAATAACAGCGCGATCGGCTCCGTGTGGAGCCGGTTCCAAACTCCGAGAGCCTTAGCAATGTGCGTTCCCAACCGCGGCCTGGCATGCGCCTATCCAAGCGGACTCCGTACCCCCGCGCATGCCCTTCTGCCCCACGTAAAGGATGATCTATGAAGCCTGAAGCTACCAAAGTTTCCGTCGAACTCACCGGCGGGAAGCACCTCTCTATTGAAACCGGAAAACTTGCCAAACAGGCCCACGGCGCGGCCGTGGTGCGCTTCGGCGACAACGTGGTCCTCGCCACTGCCACCGCCAATCCCGAACCCCGCGAGGGCATCGATTTCTTTCCGCTTACCGTCGACTACCGCGAATACACCTATGCCGGCGGACGCATCCCCGGCGGCTTTATCAAGCGCGAAGGGCGCATGAGCGAGCGCGAGGTTCTCACCAGCCGACAGATTGATCGGCCCGTCCGTCCGATGTTCGCGGAAGGTTTCAAGTGCGAGACCCAGGTCATCGCCTTCGTTCTGTCCGCCGATACGGAAAACGATCCCGATGTTTTCGGCATTAACGCCGCTTCCGCCGCCTTGACTCTCTCCGACATTCCGTTTCTGGGCCCCATCGCCGCCGTCCGCGTCGGCCTGGTAGATGGCCACTTCGTCGTCAACCCCACCTACACCGAAATGCGTGACGGCCTGCTCAACATCATGGTCGTGGGCACCGCCGATGCGATCGTCATGATCGAGTCCGGCGCGAAAGAAGTGAAGGAAGAGACGGTGGTGGACGCGATCGAATTCGCGCACGCTGAAATCAAGAAGATCTGCGCCGCGATCGAGGAATTGCGCGGCAAGGTCGGCAAGCCCAAGCGCCAGGTGACCCCGCCGGAATTCGACGAGACTTATTTCAAGGGCTTGGAATCGCAGATTGGCCTTCGACTGGCCGATGCTCTCGACACTGAGAAGCATCCGAAATCCGAGAGTTACGAATTGGTCAGAGTGCTGGAGAAAGAACTGCTCGCCGCTCTGCCCGAGGACGACGAAGTCGGCAAGGCAAAGGTCAAGAAGTATTACGAAATCCTGCGCGAGCGGATTTTCCGCAATCAGGTGATCGACCACAAGCACCGTCCCGACGGACGCGCGTTTGACCAGATCCGCGAGATCTGGATTGAAGCCGGTGTTCTGCCGCGCGCGCACGGCAGCGCGGTTTTCACCCGCGGTGAAACCCAGGCGTTAGTCACCACCACGCTCGGCACCAGCGACGACATGCAGCGACTGGAGGGTTTCGAAGGCGAAGCCAAGAAGCGCTTCATGCTGCACTACAACTTTCCGCCATTCTCCGTCGGAGAAGTCGGCTTCATGCGTGGCGCCGGACGCCGCGAAATCGGCCATGGAGCGCTCGCCGAGCGCGCCATTTCGGCGGTGCTTCCGACCGAGGATAACTGGCCTTACGCCATGCGCGTCGTCTCCGACATCCTGGAATCAAACGGATCGTCGTCAATGGCCACGATTTGCGGCGCCTCGCTTTCACTGATGGATGCGGGCGTGCCGTTAAAGGCCCCCGTCGCCGGTGTCGCCATGGGATTGGTGAAGGAAGGCGAGCAGTATGCCATCCTGACCGACATTGCGGGTGCGGAAGATCATTACGGCGACATGGATTTTAAAGTCGCCGGAACCAAGGACGGCATCACCGCGCTTCAGATGGATATCAAAGTCGCGGGCATCACCTCGCAGATTATGCGCGAGGCACTGGCGCAAGCGCAGCGCGGGCGCTTATTCATCCTCGGAAAGATGGACGAGGTTCTCACCGCCGGCCGCGTGAAGGTTTCGGCTTACGCGCCTCGTATCTACACCCTGCAGATTCCGGTCGACAAGATTCGCGACGTGATTGGGCCCGGTGGCAAAATGATTCGCAGCATCATCGAGCAGACCGGCGTCAAGATCGACGTGGAAGATTCCGGCAAGGTCAACGTTGCCTCGAACGACGAAGTCTCGGCCAACAAAGCTCTGCAGATCATCAAGGATCTGACGGCGTCAGCCGAGGTAGGGAAGACGTATCTTGGGAAGGTCAGCCGCCTGGCGGATTTCGGCGCATTCGTCGAGATTCTACCCGGCTTGGACGGCCTGCTGCACATCAGCGAAGTCGCCGAACACAGAATCAAGGACGTTCGCGATGAACTGAAGGAAGGCGACCAGGTGCTGGTGAAAGTGCTGGCCGTCGAAGGCAACCGCATCAAGCTGTCGCGCAAAGCAATTCTAAAAGAGCAGCGCGCGAAGATGGGCGGTGCACCTCTGCCACCGGAAGGTGACGAAGGAGTGGACGCGGCGCCACCGTCAGTCTCGCAAAGCGTTCCGCAGGGGACGCCCACGGCAGTGATCGAAGGCGGCGCGGATTTCGATGCCGACGATGAGCCGAACTTCAACCGTGTGGACGGAGTAGTGGCATCGGTAGAGGCCGGCGCAGCGCGGCCGGAGGGTACGCGTGACGCACGTCCTAGCGGCGGAGGCGATCGCGATCGTAATCGCCGGCGGCGAGGTCGCGGAGGTCCCGGTCGCGGTCCAGGCGGCGGTTCGGGAGGTCACGGTGGCGGCCACTCCGGCGGCGGTGGCGGACGCGGAAGACGATAAGTACCCAATAGCCAGTTGTCAATAACGCAAAGGGCCGCAGCGATGCGGCCCTTTTCTATTTATTCTACAGTGCGCGGGGGAACGGACGAAACTACAGCCGCTGCATGAACGCCCCGAAAATTCGCAACCCAAATATAGTCTGTCATCCTGAGCGGAGCGAAGGACCTATGTATTTGCTTGCAGCGTCTGAATGCATAGGGCATGTGGCCAGCGAGCGGGAACAACGCCGTCATAAAGCGATCATCAGTACTTGATCCTCAGAACGACAACCGCTTGAAGATATTTTCCGGAATCTGCTGCACCGCGCCCATGATGTAGCGCCAGATCTTTGGCGTGTAGAGAACGTCCGGCGAGCGGCGTTCGAGGGCGTGCACGATGTCGCGGGCAACCTGCTCCGGATCGGCAAAGCGCGCGGAGTTGGCCAGGCGATCCGTCATGGGAGTCTGCACCGGTCCGGGCTTGATGGTAATGACGCGAACGCCCGCGGGATGGAGACGGCTGCGCAGTCCCTGCAGGAAAAGGGAAAGCGCGCCTTTGGCGGAACCGTAAACGTAGTTCGAGCGGCGTCCCCGATCTCCAGCGACGGAGGTGATGGCGGCCACGCATCCGGTACGCCGCCGTTCCAAATCGGAGGCGAACAGGGTGAGAATCGCCGTGGCGCTGACAAAATTGACTGTCAATTCTTCCAGCAGAACGTCGACCGACGTTTCGGAGTCCTTCTGATCGTGCATGGAGCCATAAGCGAGCAGCACGGTATCAAAGTCAGCGAAGGTGCGCTGGACAAATTCGAAGATTCCGGCATGCTGCTGAATGGAAGCTAAGTCGGCAGAGTAAGTCAAGATTTGTCGTGCGCCTCGGATCGCTAAGTCGGCCTGGATCTCAGCGAGGCGTTGAGGTGAGCGAGCCACGAGGAGTAACTCGCGCCCCTTATGAGCCAATTGACGCTGAACTTCCAGCGCAATGCCGGAAGTGGCGCCAAGGATGACGATCTTCTTCATGGCGATTACGGGTGTGGCTGCGGGACGCGTGGTTGTGGGGTGCGCCGTGATGGTCATCATTATTGGGCTCCCGTCAGCCGTCGCCAGAATGAGGACGACATCTTCGGATCGATGTAAGGAACAAAGCTGCGCCAGTGTGGGAACGAGGACTCAAATAAAGCGGAGCTCATGCGGGCGTCTTTTGCGGGGTACAGCGCTCCCCCACTTTTCTGGACAATTTCATCGAGCGATTGCATGAGCCTGAGCGTGCGCTCGCCTCGCATAGCGAAGTCGAGCGCAATGGTCAGTCCAGGACGCGGGAAGGAGAGCATTCCGGCCGCAGGCGCGGAGCCGAATTGCTTCAGTACTCCCAGGAAAGAGCCCATGCCGGAGCGCGCGATGCGATCGAGTAACTCCTCGAAAGCTCCGAGATTCGTGTCCGGAATCACGCACTGATATTGCAGAAAACCTTGTCTACCGTAGAGCAGGTTCCATTGCCGGATGGAGTCAAGCGGGTAGAAGAACGAGTCGTATGGCACAGCGGCTACGCCTTTGCGAGCCGCGTGAATCTTGTAGTAGACGGTGTTGAAGGCTTTCACGGAATAACGGTTGAGCATCCAGGCGGGCAGCGCAAAGGGCAGCTTCGGTCCACGCTTGGGGTGAAATTCCGCGCCATGACTGGGAGAATGGTTGCCGCGAAAGAAGATGCCACGGGGATTCTTCCCAGCGAAGCAGTCGAGCCACGCGACGGTGTATTCGAAGCGATCATTGCTCTCGCGGCTCAAGTCGAGAAAGGCGCTGAGGGACTGAAAGGGGATGGACTCGGCGTCGATCCACGGGCCCGCCACGTGTTTGAGTTGAATGTCTGCCCAGGCGATTACGCCGGTCAGGCCGAGACCGCCGATGGTGGCGCCCAGCATATCGGGATTTTCTCGGGAACTGCAGATCACCAATCCATCGTTCGAGCGATGCAGTCCGATTTGGCGAACATGAGCGCCGAACGTGCCAGCGCAGTGATGGTTCTTACCATGCACGTCGTTGGCAATAGCTCCACCAACTGTAACGAATCGGGTGCCGGGAGTGACGGGAAGGAACCATCCCTTCGGGAGAAACACGTCGATGATGTCGGACAGGCTAACGCCGCTTTCGCAGCGGATCATGCCTGTTGATGCGTCGAAATCGAGGATGCGGTTGAGGCGACGGCAGTCGATCAGTTCGCGGCCGGCGTTGAGGCAAGAGTCGCCGTAGCTGCGGCCGAGGCCATAGGGGAGCAGAGCGCCTGGCGCGGCAGCGTTGAAAATCTCCGGCACCTGATCGTTCCAGGCAGGTTTGTGGACGCGTTGGTGCGCGATCTTCGGGTAACGGCCCCACGAGAGAATTCGCTCCGTGGGCGGCGGCACTGCGGATTGCTTGCGCAACTTTGCGGCTGATTGACCAGACATACTAAGTGTTCCGAAACCAAACTCTATAACGTCGAAAACCGGTTAAGCCGTAACTCATTACCCTACCAGTTTATGTGTATCATGCTCGCGGCGATGACGAGCACCGAGGCCAGGGCCACTCCGTAACTGACTGGGTCCCGAATGGCGAGCGTGACCGGATCTTCCTTTAGCTCTCCGCGATGCGCCAGGAGCCAGGTTCGGCTGAGCCAGTAGAGAACGATGGGACAAAGCAAAAGGAGAAACTCCGGCGAGCAGTAGAGCAACCGCACGTCCTGACTCTGAACGTAGAGGCTGAAGATGACGACTGCGGAAAAGCTGCTGCCGACTCCGAGTGAGAGCAGTAGTTCACGGTCGCCCGTATGATAGCCACGCCCGGAATTACCTGCTCCCACTAATCCGCTCGCGTGGAGTAACTCAGAGTAGCGTTTTGCCATCGCAAGACTAAGAAAGAAGAATAGCGAAAACGCCAGGAACCACTGCGAGAGTGGCGTGGCGGAAATCAGAGCCCCGGCGAGTATGCGGAAACTGTAGAAACTGGAGAGAACGAAGACGTCCAACAGTGCGATCTTCTTGAGATAGAGCGAATACAACATGGTGAGTGTGGCGTATCCAAGCAGGGCGAAGCCAAATTGCACGTCAAGGAGGAATCCCAGGCCGAGTGCCGCGGAGAGCAAGACAAGCGACGCGGCCAAGCCTTCGGGGATTGAAATGTCGCCGGTGGCGAACGGGCGCTCTTTTTTCCAGGGATGTTCGCGATCCGAATGGAGATCGAGGAGGTCGTTGAGAATATACAGTCCAGACGCGCAACAGCCGAAGAGCGCAAAACCCAGGAAGGTGCGAGCCAGTGGTTCGAGGGTCAAGTTGTGTGACAGTGCCAGGGGCAGAAAAAGCAATAAGTTCTTGGCCCAGTGATGTCCGCGTAAAGCGTTGATCCATACTCGGACCGACGTGCGGAGCGATTTACTCGGTTCGAGGATTGTGCCTTTAAGCGCGGTCACGGCGGCCGCTTGCTCGGCGCGACCTTGCGTGCCGACTACATAAGCTGCGCGGGCATTGCGCCAGACTTCCACATCGGCGGCGGAGTCACCCACATATTCGAAGCCGGTCGGGGCGAAGTGCTGGGACAGAAATGCGGCTTTGTGTGCTCCCTTGAGATTAACCTTGCCGTCGCTCGCGTGAACTTCATCGAACAGGCCGAGATAGCTGGAAATCGTTTCGGCAATCTTGCGGTCGGCGGCGGTTGCGAGAGCGATGCGGCGGCCAGCGGCTTTTTCCTGTTGGAGAAGATCGAGAACTTGCTGCCGGTAGGGAAGACGAGCGGGGTTGAGGTCGATTCTGGCGGCGAGTCGACGTTTGAAGGACGCTCGTCCCGAAAGCAACCAAAACGGCAACAGCAGCAGCGTGATGGGGTGTGTTTTGATGAGGACGAGAGCGCACTCCCATAGGACGTTTCCTCGGATCAAAGTGCCGTCGAGGTCGACGCACAGAACCGGCAAGACCTCTTTGGCGGGTTTGGCTCCGGTGACAGACCCCATGCAATGATCCTCGCATAGACAGGAGGAGGGGATGCCGAAATAAGTGGTACACCTAGGTAACCTGGGTAACATGCGCTAAGAGGGAGGGGAGGTTACTATGGGTTAATCTACTCAGGACACGAAGCATATGAACGAAACACCAGAATATCCCGAGCCTAGCGCATCGGAGTTGCTGGCCAAATACCTGCGATGGCCGGGCGTTCTGCTGCCATTGCTTGGACTAGTCACTTTTGTGCTTTACAGCGGCTCGCTATCTTTCGAGTTTGTATGGGATGACTGGCCCCAGATTGTGAATAATCCGATCATCCGGACATGGAGTAACCTGCCGCGCGCGTTCGGGAGCGACTTGTGGTACCACGTGGCGCGGCATCAGGTGTATTACCGGCCACTGTTCGTGGTGTGGTCGATGTTGAATTTCACGGTGTTTGGTTTGCGATCGTGGGGATGGCACCTGGGGGCCGTTTTGCTCCATGTGGGAGCCGTGGCGTCGGTGTTCTGGCTGGCGCGAAAACTTAAACTGGAGTACTGGACGGCGGCGCTGGCGGCGTTGATTTTCGCGCTCCATCCGATTCATGTTGAGCCGGTGGCCTGGATCTCCGCGGCTTCGGACACGATGGTCGCCATGTTTGTCGCGCTGGCGTTTGTGGCATTTCTGAGCGGACGGGATCCAGCAGCGCAGAAGAAAACGGCTTGGAGGATTGCGTCGTGGGCGCTGCTGATGTGCGCGCTGCTGACGAAAGAGATGGCGGTGGCGTTCACGGCGCTGGTAGCGATCTACGCGTGGCTGAACCCGCCGGACAAGAAAGCGTCACTGGGGCAGAGACTGCGCGAGGCGGCGATCGAGGCGGCTCCGTATGCGCTGGTAACGCTGGGCTACGTCTTACTGCGGAAGCATGCCCTGCTGCACTCAACGGGGCAGTTCGATACCGGTCACGGGGCGCTGGATGTAGCTCGGACCTTGCCGCTGGTACTGGCCTTCTATCTGAAGCAGTTGCTGGTTCCAGTTGGTCTGACCGGGCTCTATTACACGCCCTATGTTACAACGGCGATCTTCAAACAACTGATCGTGCCAGCGGTAGTGCTGGGAGTCGTGTCGATAGGGTTGTGGTATTGGAACCGGCGCGAGAAGGATTCGACGGTTGCGTTCGCCGCCTTATGGCTGCTCGTGGGACTGGCTCCGGCGCTGTACCTGAGGAACTTCGGGAACGGGGATTTTGTTCGCGACCGCTACATGTATCTGCCTTCGATCGGATTTGCAATTCTGGCGGCCAAAGGATTGCGGTTGTTGCCGTCGTTCCAGCGATGGAGTGCGAAAAATGTGCAACTGGGCGCGACTTTGGCGCTGTGCAGCTTCTACGTGATGGCTTCACTTTCGCAACAGGTGTACTGGGGGAGCGGTTTTCTAATGCTGCTGCGGGGGCAGAAGCTGTATCCGGGAAACCCGAATGTGACGGTGGGGCTGTCGGCGGAATACAGCGAGCGGGGCGCTCATGAGAAGGCGATTGAGTTGGCACAGCAGGGCGTTCGGGAACATCCGGAATATGTCTACACATTGCTGGCCATGGCGGAGACCAATGTCCGGGCGGGGCATTATGAAGAAGGGCGGATCTGGCTGCAGCGCTTCCTGGCGGTGAACCCGGATATCCTGAAGACGGAGACGGGGCTGGCGCTGGTGGCCGGGTTGTATGGGCAGATGAGGGATTTCGACCAAGCGTTTGGGCTTTGCGATGAAGTCTTGGCGAAGGAGCCGAATTTATATTCGGCGCTCTACAATTGCGGAAACATTCATTTGATGGCCGGGCAATATGCCCAGGCCCAGCAACTGTTGTCGCGGGCAGTGCAGTTGGTGCCGGAAGATGCGGGGCCGAAATACTACCTGGGCCGAGCGCTTCTCGGGGATGGACGGAATCAGGAGGCACAGCCGTATTTACAGGCGGCGGTGGCGCTCGACCCGAAAGTGTGGGACTACCATTACTGGCTGGCGGTGTCCCTCGAACAAAGCGGGAATATCGTGGCCGCACGGGCGGAGTATCGGCAGGCGCTGCAACTAAACCAAGGCAGCAATGAGGCTAAGCTACGGCTGGCGGCCTTGGAGGGAAAGTGAAGAGCGAGGTGGAACAGACTGCGGTCCAGCCTGCGGAGCGGGGTTTGAGCGCGGACACAAGAGTTAGTGGAGTGGACGGAGTGGCGGAGGACAGTTGCGTGGGCGAGAGGTCTGCAGCGAGAAAGAGTGAAAGCTGGGGCGGACGCGCGGCGGTGCTGGCCCTGGTTATGGCGATTGCAGGAATCTATACTGGGGTTCACATTGGCCAAGGCTGGGTCCCAGCCGACGACGGGACTCTGGCCCAGAGTGCGCTGCGGGTGCTGCACGGGCAACTTCCGCATCGCGATTTTGGAGAGATCTACACCGGCGGTCTGAGCTTCATTCATGCCTTGGCGTTTCGAGCGTTTGGCTTGAATCTGATGTCGCTGCGCATTTGTGTGTTCCTGTTTTTTCTGGCGTGGCTTCCGGCGGTTTACTATGTTGCGCTGCGCTTCGCTCCGGCGATTGGGGCAGGAGCGATCACGCTGCTGGCCGTAGCGTGGAGTTATCCCAATTATCCGGCGGCCATGCCTTCCTGGTACAACCTGTTCTTCGCGACCTTTGGGGCGGCGGCACTGCTGCGCTACCTGGAAGCGCGGACGCGGCGATGGCTGTTTGTGGCGGGTGTATGCGGCGGAGTGTCGATCCTGATCAAGGTGATCGGAGCGTACTACATCGCCGGGGCGCTGCTGTTTTTCGCCTTCCTGGAACAGAGCGAGAGTTCGGAACAGAGTCCAAAGGAGCTTGCGGAGGGGCAGACTTCGAAGAACAGTTGGCTCTATCGCCTGTTCAGTGTGGGTGCGCTGCTGCTGTTCCTGGCGACACTGGTCGATATGTTGCGCGCCCGGTTAGCGCCGCCCGAGTTATACCACTTCGTGCTGCCCTCCGCCGCGGTGGTGGCCCTGATCCTGCTCGGAGAACCGAGCGTGCGGGCGAGAACCGGGCAGCGATTCAGAACGATGTTTCGGGTGCTGATTCCGTTTCTCTGCGGCTTGGCGGCGCCGGTGATGGTTTTTCTGCTGCCGTATGCGCGTTCGGGATCGGTTTTGAAGTTCCTGTTTGGCGTGAGTTCGAGCGCGACCTCGCGGGTGATTGACCTAGGCATGATTCGTCCGATTGGAATCGAGAAAATCATGTTTGTACTGCCCCTGGTGGGAGTTCTGGCGGCGGCCATGTATTGGGACAAGTTCCAAGGGAAGGCCGTTGGGGCGGCCCTCGGCCTGGGAGCGGTGGCGATCGAGGTGAGGGCGACGCAGTCGTTTCAGATTCTTCGGGGGATTTGGTGTTCGGCGGCGATGCTGACCCCGATTGTGGTGCTGCTAGGGGCAGTGGTGGTGTGGGCCCGAAGGAAACCGGGCTCGGGGACGAAAGTCGAGCGGCAGCAGGTGGTGCTGCTGATCTCGCTGGCGGCGACGTGCACACTGGTGCAGTTTCCGTTTGCCGCTCCCATCTACTTGAATTATGCGTTGCCGCTAACGCTGCTGGCGCTGGTGGCGATCGTGTCCACGGGCAAGACGCAGCGCGGAACGTTGGCGCTGGCATCGGTGCTGGGGCTTTATCTGGCGTTTGGCGTGGTCAGCCTGGCTCCGGCCTACATTTACCAACTCGATCACGTCGTCGGCCCCATGGACGCGATGCAGGGGCCGCGGGCAGGCGGTTTGAAGATCGAAGGGGGAGCGTTTTTTGATGACCTGTCCCGCTTCTTGCAAGAGCACAGTCCGAACGGATTGATGTTTGCGGGGAATAATTGTCCAGAGTTGTACTTTCTTTCCGGGTTGAGGGGTGTTACCTATGACGACGGGGGCGCGCCGGCAGAGGAAATTCTAAAGGCGGTGGATTCCGGCAATCTCAATCTGGTGGTGATCAACGACGCGCCGTTTTTCCCGGGAGCGGTGATGAAGCCGGAGGTGAGGGCCGAAGTGATGAAGAGGTTTTCCCATGGCGCGCGCTTTGGAAGCTTCGAGGTATTTTGGAAGCAGTAAGATCATCGGCGCGCGGTCGCGATCCTGGCGATCGCCAGAGACCGCGCAGCACCTACATTCATAGAACATCTCCGGCCCCGCGGAATTGAAAAACTCTTCATAACTGGTTCGAAAATCGTCGAGCACCACCACGCGCGCATGGTCGAGCGTTGACGTTCATGACGCCGCATTGGGTCGGGCCTGGTCGTCCCGCAATGGTTCCCCCGGTTCATATTCGAAATTGATTCTCTCCTGCTCGACCACCAGCGGCCGCTTCTGTACAAGGGTATGGATAGTGCCAATGTATTCTCCAATGATGCCCATAAACAGCATTTGGATCGACAGGAAGAAAAATACTCCGATGACCAATGGGGCGATGCCAACGGAGAAGCGGTTCCAAAAGATCAGTTTGTAGGTGAGGTATGCCAGCGACACCAGAACCGAAACCAGCGCGCCCACAAAACCGGAAAAGGTCACCAGCCGCAGTGGTACCTTGGACAGGTTCGTGATCCCGAGCATCGCCACGTCGTACAGGGAATAAAAATTGTTCTTGGTGATTCCGTGTTTGCGCTTTGGCTGATGGTACGGAATATCGAAATGTCGGAACCCCGCTTCCGCAATCATGCCTCGGAAATATGGGTACGGATCATCGAAGCTCTTTATGACTTCCACTACCTTGCGGTCATACAACCCAAACCCGGTGTAGTTTTCGTAGGTTTCCACTCCGGAAAGACGGCTCACAAGCCGATAGTATTGCTTGCGGATCAAGAACATCAGACCACTTTCCCCGCTCGTCACCTTGACGCAGATCACAACCGGGTAGCCCTCCTCCCACTTACGGATCATGTCAACGATCATCTCGGGAGGATCCTGCAAGTCGGCCACGATCCCTATGACAGCGTCTCCGCTGGCCTGATATAACGCGTGCATGGGCGAGCGGATATGGCCGAAGTTGCGGGTATTCCTGATTACCTTTACGTTCCTATCCTTAGCAGCAATCGCCTTCAGTTCCTTCAGGGTGTTGTCGGTTGACGCATTGTCGATGAAGATGTGTTCGTACCGGTAGTTGCCGGCCGCAGCAACGGCAGCGCGCACCTGAAGGTACACGTCGCGCACGTTGGCCTCTTCGTTATAACAGGGCGTGAGGATGGTCAGGGTCTTAGGCAAGGTTTGCAGCTTTCTCGTCGAACCTTAGCGATTCGACGTCGATCACTTCATTCCGCTCATACCATGAATAAAGGTCCCTGATCGAGTCCTGTAAATCCCAAAACCGATACCCCCCCATTTCCGTTAGCATATGCGAGTTGTCGGCCGAGTACTCTGGCCCCATGCCTTCAGCCATGACCGATACAGCAGGATTTCGCCCCGAGATCTGGGCCGAAACCCTGGCAATCACTCTGGCTAATTCGGTTAGCGCCACCGGCCGTCCGGTGCAGACGTTGTACGCCTTGTGGTGAGCGTCATTCTCGATGAACCACATCGTCAGCTTGACCAGGTCTTTAATGTACAGATAGTCAAACACGATATCCTGCCGGAGCACAATCGGCAATCCTTTGAGCGCCCGGCAGCAGGCGTTGGAAATGAAACGCACGGTGTAGTCCTCGTAAGCGCCGAAGACTCCGAACAAGCGCAGATTGACCATTCGGTCGGAGCGTTCGATGTACTTCGCGCAAATGTACTTGGAAAATCCGTAAGCGTCCCTGGGTACGCGGGTATCGAAATAGTCTTCCCGGACTCGCGTCGGCATTTGAATGCGGTCGTACTCCGCTCCGGAGCCGAAGTGAATCATTTTTCCAAATCGTGTTTGGTTGCGCACAAGATTGAAAAACATGCGGCAATTACGGTCGAGCAGGTCCGGAGGGGCAGCTCGGCGCCGATTCGATCGCGTGGTTGCGGCATGGACGATCACATCGAAACTGTGCGCGACGAGGTATTCGCGCACCTCTTGCTCTCTCAGCAGATCCAGTTCGGCCGAGGAGGGCGCCAACACCTCATACGTGGAAGCAAACTGCTCCGCCAGATTCTTCCCGATGAACCCCGATCCGCCGGTGATGAGTATGCGCATTATGCGGGTGTCCGGAAGGAAAACTTTTTGTGTCCCACAAAGCTGTACACAACCATAAATGCCGTCAGAAGAGCGCCGGCAATGTAGGGAGCTTGGGTGAAAAACCGCGTATTACGGCGAATGAGCGTGACCAGCACGGGTAAAGCCAGCACTCCGAAGAGAATGCCGCCGCTGTACACCCCGACGCAACGGATCCATTCGCGCACGTAGTTGCCCTTGGTTTTGAACACGAACCATTTGTAGCCGAGGTATGAGACCGAGATGTTCAGCAGGCTCGCAATCACTGAGGCGACGATATAACTGTGCGGAATCACCGGGCTCAGAATCGCGGTGAAAAACGCGAACGATCCGTACCCGAACAAGGTATTCCAGGCACCCACCAGCAGGTATCGCCCAAACTGGCCGGGCGGAATGTGGGCCGCCAGTTTCGTGCTCCATTTGTTGGCAAAATCTGAGACGCTCATCTCTTTACATCATTACACAAGCAAAATCCCTCACAAATAGTAGAACATGTTCAGTTCCGCCCTGCTCTTTAGGACACATATCAAGAACAGGGCTGAAACGCAGTCGGGCAGATTGGGGGAGGAGATGCGATATGATCAAGAGTTCTTGCAGTTTTTCACACATTTGATGAGTCCCAGAACATTCAGTGTTGGAGCCCGAATGGAGCCTGATCAGCAATGAAGCTTTCGGATTATGTTTTTCGCCTCGTCGCAGACAGCGGTGTGCAACATGTCTTTCTGGTACCCGGCGGTGGGGCCATGCATCTCAACGAGTCCCTCAGCCGCTGTAGCGGGGTTGATTTCGTTTGCAATCTGCACGAGCAGGCCAGCGCAATTGCAGCAGAGAATTACTCGAAGGCGACCAATCATCTGGGCGTGGCACTGGTGACTACTGGTCCGGGTAGCACAAATGCGATCACCGGCCTGGCCGGCGCCTGGCTGGATTCAACGCCGTGCCTGTTTCTCTCTGGTCAGGTGAAACGGGCGGACCGTATGTTTGCGCCCGATGGAATGCCACTGGGTGTTCGCCAAGTTGGAATGCAGGAGGTTGATATCGTTTCGATTGTCCGCCCCCTGACCAGGCACGCAGTGACGGTTGACGCGCAAAACTGAATCGCTTAGGGCTTGCAGAAATATCTTTATCTTGCAAAATCGGGTGGCG
>Ga0182030_10010518_pt1 | contig 18778 bp, 23 predicted proteins | sample 812S3MmetaG_FD_121299 | JGI IMG/M metagenome (GOLD analysis project Ga0182030, IMG submission 121299) | Permafrost microbial communities from Stordalen Mire, Sweden - 812S3M metaG (Illumina Assembly) | ecosystem: Environmental > Terrestrial > Soil > Wetlands > Permafrost | place: Sweden...
AACAGCACCGATTCGACCGCGCTGAAGGCGCGCGCAGCCGGCGCCGAGGTGATCGCGGCGGGGCGCGGCTATGGCCGCGCCTGCTGGCTGGGTGCGCTGGCGGCGGAGGAGGGGGCCATCCTGATTTATATGGATGGTGACGGCAGCGACCGCGCGGACCTCATCGAACGTCTGGTAGACCCGATCCTTTCCGGCGAAGCAGACTTCGTCATTGGCTCGCGCACGCGGGGTGAGCGCGACCGGGGTAGCATGGGATGGCATCAGATCGTCGCCGGCCGATTGGCCGGTGCGATGATTTATTGGCTCTACGGTACCCGATATAGCGACATGTGCGCCTTTCGGGCGATCCGCCGCTCAGACCTGCTGCGCCTCGGGATGCACGAAATGACGTATGGTTGGAATCTCGAAATGCAAATGCGGGCGGCCAAGCTCGCTCTGCGTGTCCTCGAGATCCCGGTACCGTATGGCGCGCGGGTCAGCGGCAAGTCCAAGGTCTCCGGTCATTTCACGACAGTCGTTCGCGTGTGCGTCCAGCTTGCCTCCACGTTCATGCGCGTGGCCTTGTCATGAGCGGGGCCCCAGGGGGGGTCAGATACCGGCGAACCAGCCTTCGCCCAAATTCTCCCAATAACCTCCCGGATATTGGTTTGTCACCTCGATGGCGGTGATCCACTTGGGATTCTTATATCCAAGCTTGGTCGACATGCGCAGGCGCACCGGAAAACCGAAGGGGTCGGCCAGCGTTTGGCCCGCATATTGGGTAGCCAGTAGGGTCTGCGGATGGAGCGCCGTCGCCATATCGATGCTGCTGGGATAGTCATCAGCCGTCTTGAAGGCCACATATTTGGCGTGCAGGTCGGCGCCCACTCGTTCCAGGAAGCTCCGTAACGTAGGGCCGGACCATCCGCCGATGTAATCCCAGCCCTCCACGCAAATATGCTTGATCACCATCTCGCTGCTGGGCAGACTCATGAGACGCTCCAGCGTCCAAGGCGTCTTATTCGCAATCAAACCGGAAAGCTCAAGCTTCCAGTCCGTCACATCGACCGGTTTCACTTTTGTGATGTCGTAATACGCATTGAATTTCGGCGGCTTCAAAATCATCGAAGCGGGGTAGGTGGGTGCCAAGTGGTTCGGGTCGAAAAGCGCGGCTTGGACCCGATCGTTCCATGCAGACATCAACCGCAATCCCTTGTCCACTGAAATATCCGACGTGACATCGCATCCTGTGAGCATCGCGAGCGCCCCAAGCGAAAGGCCGCCGCGGATCAAACCCCTGCGTTCGAGAAGCCGAATCTGGCCCGCGTGGTTGTCCAGAATGGCAGAATCCGGCGGCGTTTTGGGTCGAAACGGCGACTTCACGGGGAATCTACCCGAGCGCGCAGACGCGGACCACCGCTCAGCATGGCCCACAGGGTTTGAGGCACGAGCAAGGAGAGCGCAACGTGGACGATCAAAAATCCGACGATCACACACATACCGATAAAGTGATCGACGCGAACTGCCTGAAACCCCCCCAGGAGTGCTACTGCCGATGAAAATTGAACCGGTTTCCAGACGAGCAAGCCCGTCACCACCTGGGAGACACCCGCCAGGATGACGATGATATAGAGCAATTTCTGTACCGCGTTATAAACCGTCAAATCGTCATGACTGATCTTGAAATGCAGGGTCTCACGGACGGTCTGCACAAGAGCGTCGAAATGGATCGGCAACAGCCGCTCCCGCAGCCGACCGCTCACGATGCCATACACAATGTACGCGAGCCCGTTCAAAGCAAGCACCCACATGCCGGCAAAATGCCAAAGCAAGCTGGGAGCGGCCCAGCTGCCGAGGCGCAGACTGGAGGAGAAATGCAGCCCATGGATGATGACATAGTCGTCGTAGATTCCCCAGCCGGACATGATCATGACGATCATGGCGACAGCATTGGTCCAATGCATGACCCGTACGGGCAGCGGATGAAGTCGCTTGGCATTGCCTTTCGTCATTGGCGCTCGTTCCCCTGAGGTTTCCGTCATCAATGCGAAGGGTGCGCCAAGCCCATGTGGATCACATCGTCCGGGCCGAGCATGCTGACGCCGCTCGCTGTGAAAGTCGGGAACGTGCTTAGGTTCTGCGGCGTGAAATCGAGCACTTCGAGCTCCTGACCCAGAAGCACCATGCCCTCGACAGGAACCGCTATGTCGCGCCCGCCCAGACCCCAAAACCCGCCGTACTTGATGACAATCGCCAGCTGATTGTTTGCGAGCCGGACGACGTTACGCACGTATCCGAGTAACGGTCGGCTTTCCAGGGGCGCAAGCACCGGGCGATCGATCAGATCGCCGACTCGCACAGGCTGGGGAAAGCGCTTCGCAGCAAACGCGCCGAGGTCGCTGCCAGGTGGAGCGGCTTCTTGCGCCACCGCGCCAGCTGCAAAACACGAGAATGCGAGGACGTGCAGCGATAAATGCAGGGCGGCAGATGTTGGGAAATGGATCATAAGTCATCCTGACTATCGGCCCTACGGACCAGTCCAAGCATAACGCGGTTCCACCACCGGTGTCATACCAGAACGCCGAATCTTCATCGATGCCGGACGACAAGCTCACTTAAGGTTTGCAGATCAGCGAGTTTCGCCGCATTGCGACGACAAGTTGCTTCGGCTCACCCCCTTGCAGCGGCGCGAGCAGTCGTAGCGACCTCCTTGAACTTAGCTGCCGTTCGCACAGTGCGGTAAAATCGCCTCAATTCGCACAGGAGGATGCTCATGATTGCGCGACATTGGCGGGGATGGACCGAGGTTCGCAATGCAGATGCCTATGAGACCCTCCTTAAAGCAAGGGTCCTTCCCGAACTTGAGCACGTCGCAGGTTACCGCGGAGGCTACGTTCTGCGTAGCGAAGGTGCGGAAGAGGTCGAGTTTGTGGTCGTGAACCTCTTTGACTCGATGGAATCCATCCGCTTGTTTGCTGGAGCCGACTATTCGATGCCAGTGTTCGAGCCCGAAGCGCGATTGCTGCTCTCGCGGGTGGAACCAATTGCCCGGCACTACGAAGTACGAGCAAGCACCGTATAAATCTCGTTCACCAGGGAGCGGGCGGGGGCCCTACGCCCTGCCCAAGGCAGATCGGACACAGCCCAAGGCAGAGACCTGAACGCTCCCCAGCGGACCGAGATTCGGACTGTCGTCCCTAGGGGTGGCAGCCGCAGGCGCTCTCATGGCGGACCCAAAGGCAATTGGGGTATCGTTGTAATTACGCAAATGCCGCAAGGAGCAAGACATGAGGGTGCCACTTTCAGCGTTACTCCTATACCTAGGTTTTCTACTGTGGGGCGTGGGGGCAGTTACCAGCTTCATAAATCAGCACTCCACGCCGGTAACCTATACCTTGACACTCATTGGAATAGCTTGCGTCCTCCTTCACTATTGCCTACGGAAATTTGAGGCAAGAAAACTTCGCTAAAGCGGTGGCGGGCGAACCGGCAACGTAGCCGAGGTCGCGCCCGATGTATGCGTTGGGCAACCGACCAGTTTACCGCCGTTACCGAAGCTGACCGGCGCTCTCGGGCCAAGAAACGGTCGCGGACGCACGCGGCTCAAGCTCGGATCGTGTGACCGTGCCCAGAGTTTGCGCCGAACATCTTTCCGTCAACTCCGGCGGCCGCTCAAGCCCGCCCATTCAAGCCAGTGAGAGTGGGGACAGTGGTTCCCGATACCTGACAGGTATTCTTGATACAACGGAAGCAAGGCCCGACGACTGTCCGGATCGGGGTCGGTGGCCGCCTGTCGCTTGAACGCCTCAGCCGTTGAGCTCCCGGGTGCCAAGAGGCCAGGTCACCGGCGGGGGCTCGACACCTAAAGGCGAATCGTGACGAGGATCAAAGGCCGCGATCTGGCGTCGAAGCCATGTGATCAGGCGCCCGTTGCTGGCCATCCGAATGTATCGCTCCCCGCGGCATAATCCTGGAGCGCCTCCTGACTGATAGCGATTCGCACCATGCGTGAGCGCTTGGCGGGACGGTAAGGGTCACCGGGCGGCAGGCGCCATGTCGCGAGAATCATCAGGCCATCATTGCCCCGCGGCATGACGATGCGTGAATCCTTGGGGAGTTCAGCTTCGACGAGAGCGCGAAATTGCGCACTGAAGTCCTTCATTGCATCACGGCGTTCCCGACCCAGCGAAGCGTAATCCACGCGGCGGTATTACTCTGAGACGAAAATTCGCTGGGATGAGGGCCATTCATCGTCGGCGAGCCCGGGACGGCTTTTTCTTTTTTTGGCCTGTCTTAGGCCGCCTGGTTGCGACCCGCGAGGATGCGCGGGCACGCGAAGCAGTCGCGAATGCGGTCGCTCGGCCTGGCGTTTTCGGTCGTGCAGTGATTCCCGAGGCTTGAGAAACTAGCAGTTGTTGTTCCAGGGATGCGATGCGCCGAGCCTGTGCCTCGCGGGTGGCTTGCTCCTTGCGCAATAACAGGCTGAGCTCGTGCAGTCGTGATTCAAGAGAGGCCTGCGTGCGCTCGCGATCACGAAGGCGTGAGTCCAATTCGCCTTCGCGCAAAGTGAGCACGTGGGAACGCACTTCGAGGGTGTCCTTCCTGGTCTCAACGCTTCGAGTTTGGCGAGCCAGCTCTTGCTCGGCTCGACGGCGCCCCTCATCGAGGGCTTGCATCCAGAGTGCCTCCGCGACGTGGGCGACCGTTTCAGGGAGGCGATGAAGGGCGGCGGGACCCGCATCGAGTCGCGAGGAAAGGCGCTTCCACCAACCATCCAGCAGCGGGTTCACCGTGTTGGGCGAGCCGCGACCGATTTTCTCGCGGATCTTCTCGATTGTCGGCCGCTCCCCTTCGCGAAGGAGCGCATCCGCCGCGAGTTCCACATCTCGGCCCGTAAGGCCGTGCCGGCCGGATCCATAGGCATTCGGGGGTGTGCTCACTTCCCGAGTGTATCATCTAAGTGATAATACATATATCAATTTATTTTCTACAAAATAGCCATCGATAATTACAGTTATCGCATGTATACGGTCGTTCGTGGTAGGCTTTTTTGATGGAACTGACTCAGAAGGTCTCTGAATTCGAATCGCATCCGGCTGCGCCCCAACCGCTGCTCGAGGGACCGTTGGCGGCGTTGCTGGAATGGCAGGCGATGGCGGGGGGGGCGTATTCGGCGAATACGCTGCGGGCGCAGAAAGCGGATGGCGCGATCTTCCAAGCATTTTGCGAATCCCGAAGCGAGCCGTATCTGCCCGCCGATCCCAAAACCATCCGCGCGTTCATCGCTACCCAAGTCAAGGCGGCCAAGAAGCCGGCGACAGTGAGGCGCTATGTGGCGACCATTGCGCGGGTGCATATCGCGGCGGGTTTACTGAATCCTTGCTCGAGCGAAGCCGTGCGATTGGGATTGAAGAAGATGGGGCGGGAAACTTCGGCGCGGCAGGACCAGGCGTATCCCTTGGGTTGGAAGGACATCAAGGAGTTCATTGCCGGCGCCGGCGAGAGCCTGCGCGCCGATCGAGAACGAGCGATGCTGTGCGTGGCGTATGAAACCCTCGCGCGGCGGGGCGAGCTAGTGGCGCTGGCGGTTGGGGATCTAGATTTTCATCCGGACGGGACGGGGCAGGCGTTGATTCGGCGAGGGAAGACGGATGCTGAGGGGCATGGGCGGGTGGCGTATCTGTCGAGGGAGACGGTGCGGTGGGTGAAGATTTGGTTGGGGCGCGGGGGCATCTTGGAGGGGGCGGTGTTTCGGCGGTTGATGGGGCGGAATCAGATTGGCGGGCCGTTAAATCCGGGGAGTATTGCGCCGATTTTCAAGCGCGTGGCGCAGTGGATTGGGATGCCGGAGAGGGTGATCAATCACGTGAGCGGGCATTCGACAAGAGTCGGAGCAACCCAGGACCTGGCGGCGCTCGACATCGATTTGGCGGCGATTACGCAGGCGGGCGGGTGGAAATCCACCCGCATGCCTCTAAAATACGCTGAGAAGATAGAGGCTTCCCGCTCGGCGATGGCACGAGCGGCGGAGATGCAGAACCGGAGTTGAACGCGGGCTTGCCACAGGAAGTGGCAACGGACGAAGTCCGTGAGGCGAGTCGAAGCCACGCCTTTGACTCGCCGGTGCCGGGCGAGTGCAGGGTGAGCCGCACGACGGCGAACGCCACTACAGGGGGGTAGTGGTCGGACCGTCAGCGGAGCAGGATAGCGGAGCGCAGCGGACGAACAGCCCGGCCAGTCGGGGAATAATGGAAGTCGACGCGCGTGAAGTTGCAGTATACGAAGAGGATAAACACAGGGAGATCGGCCATGGCGAGAGCGGCGGAGAAGGCGGGAAGGGTTAAGGCCCTCATTGAGTAAGTTCGTCCCCCAATTCCCCCCAGCTGATACACCAATCCTATCTCTGAAGTCGTCGCAGTTTTAGTCCTCGTGTTCGCGCTAGTCTAAGGATGATCGCGATCTGTATTGTTTACCGGCGAAGCGCCGAGGCTGGGGTTGGGGCCTCCCACCGTCTGGCAGGGGTGGGTGGTTCTCATCAAATTCTTGGGGCGAATATCGTGGCGACGGTGACACGCTCCGTCCTCGCCCGGCGATGTCCAACACGCCAAGCTGACGTTTTAAAAACCGGTAGGACATGTAGCCTCATGAACAGGCTTGCTTTAATTGCCGTCGTCGCTCCCCCATGGCACGATTTGCAGCACAAATCTCCTCAGGAGGGACCACAGATGTGCACGAAACTAATAACCTCGTTGACCGTAGGCATTTTGTTTTTCATTTGCTCGAATTCGTTCACGATGGCTGCGGGACACCCGGACGCTTGCAGTTTGTTAACGACCGCGCAGATAAGCGCAGCTGTCGGGGTAACATTCGGAGCGGGTGAATCCTCCACCGAAGGCGCGGTTTGCCAGTGGATCGCCGCGGGACCGTCCCCGGGACACGGGAAGACGCTGCAGGTCGATATAATGGGCCAGATTGGCAACATGTCTGGAGTTGACCGATTCAACGCGGCGAAGCAAAAGATAGGAAATCAATCGAAGACGCCCATTACAGGGGTCGGAGACGAAGCCTATTACGTCAACGATGATCCCAAATTTCCCGTTTCGAACTTTACAAGCATCAATGTCAGGAAAGGAAACACCGCGTTCAATGTGCACCTTTCAGGCATGAAGGTGGCCGAAGTACTGCCGATCCTTAAGACATTGGCGCAGCAGGCCGCGTCTAAGCTGTGAATCGATGGGCGGCGCATGGAGGCATCACACCGTCTCTTGATGTTCGACGTGAGACTCAGCGGGCGTTTCAGGATAGCGATCGTCGTAGTCACTCTCGGCTTACTGTCAGTTTTTGAATCCGGAGCGGCGAGCGAGATTGCGATTCATTTCAAGCGCGGTGCGTACGATGCGCAGGTGAGTGTAAACCTCAGCTCCATGCACGATGAAAAGAGCTATCTTGTCGCTGTAAAAGCTGGTCAGGATATGAAAATAAAGGTCGACGCAGCCGGTGGCGGTCGCGGTACCGTCATCCAGAGGGTAGCTCACAGGGCGCGCCGCGCGATATTTTCTTTGACGATGTACTGCCAAAATCCGGCAATTATCACATCCATTTGCATGAGAGTCCGATGGGTGAGGAATGACAGGGCAAGTTCACGCTGACGATCGAAATTCATTGATCGGTGCAGATGACTGCCGGCTCAGAAGCCCTTCGCGGGCGGGCAGCCGGCGAAGGCTAGCTGATAGTTACCTTCCGTAAAAACAACCGGGAGGATGAGTGTATCCCTACCGAATGGAAGCGACTCGCGATAGGATTTTAAAGTCCCGTCGGGATGGAACGCGCGCGCGACGCTGCCGTTATCATTCATCACCAAATTGGGTCCTACCCATTGCCCCGAGAAGCTGAGCGCAGGGCGACGATCTTCCCTATGGTACTGCCACGCGAATGGCCGGTAATACGCGGAGATGCTCATCGTGTGGCCGTCCATGTCATTCCAGATGTGCCCGGACGCACCGCCCGTCACACGCAAGCTATATTTCTGTCCCTGCGGAGTGCAGACCCATCCACCCCCTTCGACGCCGGCGCCGGGCGAGTGCAAGCCTCCTGGGCTGGGTGAAAACGAAAGGAAAATCGTGAAACTTCCCCAGGGAGCCCGCACTACTCCGGTGCCTACCCAGACTGGCACCAATCTTACGCGCCCGCCGACCGTGTAGATCCATGGCGTAAACGCGAGATCGAGCAACATGATGAAAAGGACCGACAGCAGCAGGTAAGGAACAGGCGAGGAAGGCATCCCAGGCCTCTCCTTTGGTATTTTTCTTTCACTCATCCCCCCGCATGGACCTTGTCTGGCTAAGCATGTTTATTTCCGATAAGCTTTGCAGCACGCGGATTAGCGATAAAAGGGCATAAGGAATGCCGACTAAAAGAGCTGTCGAATCTCGTGGGATTGCGTGCACTGCCTTGTTTCTGAGCGCGCTCCTCGGCTGTAGCAACAAGTCTCCTCCCACGCCCACTGGAGGGTCAAGCGCCCCGCCCTTCGCAAAGTCGACGGTCGGCGAGCACTCCGACAAGCAGGATCCCTGCTCGCTGCTCGATCCCAAAGAGGTTGAAGCGGTGCTCGGCGCACCGCTCGCGGTCCCGCCGTTTCGGTCTTTCGAGGGAGCACTCGATCCGCTCCCCACGGGCAAGGATTGCGTCTACGAGACCGATCAGTTTCGCCATATCAGTCTGCATGTCGAATTCTCCGGCGGAGTCCAGACTTGGTCGATGAGCCTGGGGACGGTCAAGGGGCTCATGAAGGGGGGCGCAGGCAACGCCGAGATCGCCAACACTGTCAAAAAGACCTTCAAGGTCGACGAGGGGACCGAAATGAGCGGTGAGTGGGATGAGGCATCGCTCATGCCGCTCACCTGCTGCACTTTCGCTACTCTGCGCGGGGACCAGTTTATCAGCATCGATTTTACCGCCTCGCGGACGACCCTGCGACAGGCCGCCGGACTTGCCGACGCGGCTTACAAGCGGATAGACCATCCGTTGAACATCGACGGTGCATCGGCAGTGGCAGCCGCCAAGGGGCTCGATAAGACGCGTCCCCAGCCAGTCGATGCGTGCTCCATTCTCAACCGCACCGAGGTCGAGGCGATCGTCGGGCCGCTGACGGCAGCACCGCGGGCGACGAGCAAGACAGAGTGTGCCTACATGCTGCAGCCGGAGTTCGACACGCCGGTGGAAGCGGATCTGCAGATCAGCTGGCGGGGCGGCTACTCGACTCTCCGCTCGGATCGTTACGTCGCTGGCATCGGCGGAAGCGCTGTCAACCCAATCGCGAGCGGTACCAGTGCCGCGCCTCCAGCGGGGCAGGAAATGAAGGCACAAGTCCCAGACCCTGATGAGACTGTCGGGCCCGCGGGGATGGGGGTTGCAGCAGTGAAGCGTGACGTCCTCGTCAAAATCGCAGGCAGCATGAGCAATAGTCCGGAGGACAAGGCGAAGCAAAAGGCGCTCATCGAGGCTGTCATGCAAAAGATTTAGGGCTCGACACGCAATCATCAAACAAAGGAACTGCCAATGCGATATTTCGGTGTGCTGCCATTCTGAGTAGGCATCAATGGCCGCGCTAGGGCGAGTCGCGTGTCTGGTTTTTTGCGCAACGCGTACAGTATCCGCTTGGGCGATAGATGCCCAGGATATCAAGCCTCGGCCAGGGCTCGTTCTCACGACGACAACCTTTGCGAGTGTGAGCGCCGCAGGCGCGGGTCTCGGCTATATGGACACTGAGGATCACTTGCGCCTCGTGAGCGTCGCTCCCGATGGCCTCACGTATCAGGTGCGGATCAGCGTCACCGGCAACGCACAGGCCGAGGAACTGTCGAGACGGCTGAGTTGGCCCCGTCAAGTCCGCCACGAGGACCTCGAGGAGTCCACGCGCATGACCTTGCTGTACGCCAGCACCGACCCCGAGAGCTATGGAGGCCAGACATTCGCCGAGACTTCGCGCAAAGTGCTGACATCACTCAAGAGCGGCAGCGAATCGCCCTTCGTAATCGGCATTTATGGCAGCGCGGGAAACGAAGCCGGTGGAATCGCGGGTCTCATGAACCCATCCACCGACAAGCCCTCGGCGAAGGGGTCGAGCTCGAACGCGGCCCCACCGATGCCCGATGTTGGGCAGCTGTTCCACATGCTTTTCGGCTCTGCCCGCCACTACTATCGCGGCACGCTCAAGCGCGTCGAATCGCAGGACGTCCCCGTTGCGGTGCTCGTGAACGGGGTCCGTGTATCGCTTCCGGCGGTGCACGCGGGCGGTACGTTCAGCTTTGGGCAAGAGGCTCCGCAGAAAGTCGAGCTGTGGTGGCTCGATAACGCCGATTGGCCGCTGACGCTGCACTGGACGTTCGGCCCTGCCAGCCAGCTCATCACTCGGATCGACTGGACGGAGGAAGGAGGAGGCGGAGCCACGATGACCGCCCAGCTGGCGGGCAATAGCTGCCGCGTCGAGCTGCACGGAATCTATTTCAACTCGGGAAGCGCGACCTTGCTCGAGGAATCCGAGCCCATGCTCAAGCAGGTCGCGGCAGTCGTCAAAGCAAGCTCCGAGCCCACTCTCACGATCGCGGGACACACCGACAACATCGGCTCGGCCGATTACAATCAGAAGCTCTCGGAGCAACGCGCCGCCGCGGTGCGCGATGCGCTGGTCACCCGCCATGGCATTCCGTCCGTACGACTCATCGCCAAGGGCTATGGGCTCACACGACCGGTCGAAACCAATGCCACTTTCGAAGGTCGAGCTCGCAATCGTCGCGTTGAACTGACGCGCGCCTGCGCGACACATTGACTGGCAGCATACAAGTGCAATCATGATGACTCGTTGCTACATGGTCTTGTTTGCAGTCGCGCTGTCATGCGGCTGCTCGCATCATTCGGATTCGAATAAGAACTCCGGCGCGTCCGGCGCCGTTCCAGGCGCTGCGCCTTGGTCCGGCAAGGTACTCAAGGGCTCGAGCGTCGATTCGTTGCGTTCTTACCTCGAGACCGTGCGCGAGGTCAAAGCGACGCGGTTCGAGGTTCAGTGGAATCCGGCCACGATTGCCATCGATCGGGAAACGGCGATACGGTCACTGCGGCGTGTCAGCCGTGATGGAGCGACCTTTACGTTCGCGGCCAATGAGCCGGTGGTCGCGCGCATCCAGGCGGGCAGCATACTGTGGGTGCGCGATCTTGCTGTGCGCAAGGTCGATTCCGTCAATACTCAGAACGGCTTCACGCAGATTCATACGCAATCGGTCAGTCTCACCGAAGCGCTGCCGAATGCGGTCATCGAATTTCAGGCGGCTGTGCCGGTTCAGAACTTTCTGTTGTCGCGACCTGACATTCTCCCGCCACTGAAAAGCGCCCGTATCCGGCCGTCGAGCCGCTGGGGTCTCATGCCGGTGGTCTATACCGTGCCGGCGCTCGCGCAAGTCGCGCCTTCGGGAGGTTCTTCCACGCCGCCCGGCTCCGGGGCTCCTGCCAATAATTCGCCTTCGCCAGGAATGTCCGGTAGCCCCGGCGGCTCCTCGCCCACGGGTCCCACCGGTAGTCCCCCGGCCAATACCTCGCCCGGAAACCCGTCCGGACCGAGCGCCAGCAGCGGAAGCGGCGGTCCGAGCAGCTCCGGACCGAGCGGCGGCAATTCGCTCGGCAGCCCGGGCACCGGCTCCGGCAGCACGCCCACCTCACCGGGGGGATCGAGTCCGACCCCGAGCGGCCCGAGCGGATCGACAGGGGAGGGTGCCAGCGGCAGCGGCACCAGTTCCGGCAACGCACCGGCTAGCCCGGCATCCGGCGGTGCGCAAGCGAGCGGCCCGGGAACTGTACCGGACAGCGGCGCAGGCGGCGCACCCGCTTCTCCGGGCGGGAGCAACCCGGTGGGTTCTCTGAGCGGCGGCGCCTCCAATGCGGGCGGCAACGCCAACGCGCCGGCCAGCCCGGGTACGGGTGGCGTGCAGGCGAGCGGCCCAGGAACGGGTCCGAGTAGCGAATCCGGCAGCGGTACTGCCAACGGGCCGTCATCGCCCGGTCCGGGGAATGGACCGCTCAATAATCCCTCGACTAGCGCGGATGCGGGCTCGCCTGCATCCCCCGGCAACGCCAACGGTCCTTCGGCAGAAGGACCGTCAAGCAGTTTTCCGCAGCCCTCTGCCGGACCGGCTCCAGGGCCGGGGCCCGGGTCGAGTGTTCCTGCGAGCGCGAATTCTCCTCCCGTTCCGCCGGCAGATCCGTCGAGCACCGACGACGCCAACTCCGACAATCAAGAGGAGGGAGGCTTTCGAGGTAACTCCTATACCGGCAATTTGAACGGCATGGACTATTCCCTGGGCTATGGGCCATCGTCGGACGGCTCCCTTGATCTCACGCTGCAATCCCGCTTCGGCTCGGGTGGTGGCGGTTCGAATTTATTTGCCATCGTCGACGACAACCTAGACGTGCGGTTCAAGGTGGACGCACAGCTCAGCGGCTTCGGTGCGTCCGGGCTCTATCAAGTCGTGAACGGCGATCTCGAGAAGGCCCAGCTGCAATTCAAGAATCTCAAAGGTCATGTGACCGCGGCCTTCGTAGGGCGCCTCGGACAACCTGGCAACAAGGCCGTGAAAATTCCCATCATGCACCTGCCGGTGTCTTTCAACGTGCCGTTGCCGGTGGAAGGCATCCCGTTCGTGCTGCAGATCGGGGGAGATTTCTTATTGACCGTGTTCCTCTCCGGCAACAACGCGAGCCTCGCCGTGAACGGCGAATACGACTTCGATGGCACGAGCGGTCTGAGCTACGCAAAGGCCAGTGGCCAGATTTCCGATAGCAGCTCCTTGACCGGCAATAACCCCGCGATCACCAGCTACCAGGGCGCAAGCCTCGGCGCCTCGGCGGTGATGTTGGCAGTGCAGCTGCCGCGCGTCGGTTTCGGGTTGGGGGTCACCGGAATCGGTTCAACGGTCGCCTATTTCGACGTGATCCACGTTTTCACCATGACGCAGTCTGCCGATGTCGCTGCAGGGCTTGGCTTCCGCTGCAAACGAATGACGTACAACACGACGGGGCATGTCGGAGTCGCGACCGATATCGTACCGCTGCCGATCGAAGCGGTGCGCCAATGGGCATCCGACAAGGTGAATGGCAAGCGGGAAGTATTCAATTACATGAAAGAGGTTCTAGACCCGCCGATGAAGGCCTGCCAGATATGACGCGCACGGCGTGGATGTGACCAAGCCGACTTATAAGAGCGAACGTGCGGACGCGCCGTAAATGTTGCAGCGCTGGAGATGCCAAAGTCACCGTACCTCACTGGCGGAGGCTACTAAATCAAAGTACGATATAAACAGGTGGGAGATACGAGAGGCCTCGGAGTGCCTGCCAAAAAAAAAGCTGCCAAGTACCATGGAATGGCGTTCACTGCGCTCTTGGTGAGTGCCTTCATCGTTTCCCAGTCCGCTAACGGTTCTATCGCGACCTCGGGAAGTTTCTCGGGCAACGCGCCGCCCGGAAATACCTCCGGCCCCAGCACCAGCACCATGAGTGGCGGGGCCGGTGGCAGTCCTGGTAACACTAGCGACCCGTGCGCCCCGGGTGGTAGCGGTGGCGGGACCCCGAATGTTCCGAGCAAGGCTGGTCCGAGCGGTCAGCCTTCCGCTGGCAAGGGAAGCGGCGGGCCGACTCCCAGCGGCGTCGGCTCGGGAAGCGGTGGCCCAACCCCCAGCGGCGACGGCTCGGGAAGCGGCGGCCCAACCCCCAGCGGCGTCGGCTCGGGAAGCGGCGGCCCAACCCCCAGCGCCGTAGGCTCGGGAAGCGGCGGCCCAACCCCCAGCGCCGTCGGTTCAGGAAGCGGCGGCCCAACCCCCAGCGCCGTCGGCTCAGGAAGCGGCGGACCGACTCCCACAGGCATCGGGGGACTTATCGCCAGAAGCTTCGGTTCGGTAGGCGGCGGATCTCCCCCCAGCGGCGTCGGCTCGGGAAGCGGCGGACCGAGCCCCACAGGCCTTGGCGGACTTATCGCCAGAAGCTTCGGTTCGGTAGGCGGCGGCGGCTCTACCCGCAGCGGCGTCGGTTCGGGAAGCGGCGGACCGACTCCCAGCGCCGCCGGCTCAGGAAGTGGCGGACCGACTCCCAGCTCCGTCGGTTCGGGAAGCGGCGAACCCGTGGGCTCATGGGCAAGCGCCCCGTGCTTCCGAGCTCAAAAAAATCCGGGCGCCAGTGGTCCAAGCGGTTCGACTGGCAAGACCGCGGGAGGCGCTGGCGGCATCGCGAATGCTCTGAGCAATGCCGGCTCGAGAGGCTCGCAAGGCGGCGGCCCAGGAAGCGCGCCTGTCAACGGCGCGGGTAGAGTAATCCACTCTGCACCAAAAGCGCCTAAATCACTTTGCCCTGCATGTCCGTGATGCCGCGTCGCAGATTGAGGAGATGATCGAGCGCATCGAGTCTCTGTATTCCTTGCGCGTGCAGGGGTTCCCTTGATTTCCGTGCCAAAAGTGCCGCTATTTTCTATCGGCAACTCTAGCGGCTGACGCCTTTTTTTCCAAACTGGTCAGGCACTTGCTGTTCGATGTTTCGATGGGCGTATTGTGGCGCTTATCGGGAGGCAGAACATGAACGACTGAAGTCCAGTATCTGGGTCGAGGCGCGTTGCCGCGTGACTTGAGCGGCTTTGAGATCGAAGCGTTCTTTACGTATTCCGAGTCGGAATGCCGCGTCATTGATGACGAGCGTCGATCGCCCGCCCTCAAGCTTCACCTGGCGCTGCAGATTGGTTTTTTGCGCATGACCGGCTGTTTGCTGGAGGCGTTGCGTCTGGTGCCGCCGGCACTGTGGCGCCATCTGGGCGCGCAGTTCGAGATCGACGCGCCGGACTTGGCCTCGCTGCGCACGATGTACCGTCGGCGTCGCACGTTGTTTGAGCAGCAGGATCTGGCGTGTTCCGTGCTCGGATTTCACGACGTTACCGAAGCACAGCGACGCGCGTTGGTCCGGGCGATTAATGCTGAGCTCTCACGGACCAGTGATCGGCATCGATTGCTGCAGTTCGCACGCCGATGGCTCTACGATCATAAGCAGATTATTCCGGGAGAGCGTGAGCTGCGCGCGTACATCGCCAAGGCGATTCGCCAGCATGAGGCGACGCTGGTTAGCGAGATCGTCGGGGCGATCGATCCGGATCTGCTGGCGCAGTGGAAGAGGACGATCACGCAGCCAAGACAGGACGGCGCCACCGTACAGAGCTGGTTGTGGGCCGCGCCTGCGAAGCATTCCACGCGGCAGATCGATCGCGTATTGGAGCGTATCGAGCTGCTGACCTCGCTCAAGGTCGATCAGCATTTGGCTGAACTGCCCGAGGCGATCGTACGCCGCTACGCCAGACGATTGGCCGGCCGGACTCCGGCGGTGGCGGCCCGCATTGCCGAGCCCACGCGCACGATTGAGGTGGCCTGCGGCGCAAGGCCGCCGAGGAAGCCGATGCCCAGAGAGTGAACTACGAACGGCTGTATCAACAGCTGCTGGGCGAGCTATCCGAACTGGCCGGCGACGGTACGCTATCAGTGGCCGAGTTGCAGCAGAAGTTGAACACGCTACTTCTCGCACACCGGGAGCGCCGTGGACCGAGCAGAGCGCAGATTATTCGTGATCAGTTGATGCAGGAAGTCAGGCCGGTGCGATCACTGCTCACGGCCCTGGCGCAGCAGCCCTGGAAAGGCTCAGCAGATCACCCGGTGGTGGAGAGTCTCAAGCACTTAAACGCCCTCTACTATGAGGGTCAGCACGCGCTGCCCGTGGACACGGATCTGTCGCTGGGTCGGGTATGCTGGGACGAGAGCCGCGATCGAGCAAAGAGCAGCGTATGGTTGACCGGGTGAGTGGCCATTCGACCCGGGTAGGCGCCACTCAGGATCTGGCGGCGATGGACATAGACCTTGCGGCGATTACACAGGCGGGGGGCTGGAAGTCGACGCGCATGCCGCTGCAGTATGCGGAGAAGATCAATGCGGCGAGATCGGGGATGGCCAGGGCGGCGGCGGCCGCGGGGCGCGATGCAAGAAACGATCAACCGACTCAGGGGTTGGAGCGGTAATTCGGGCAGGAGGCCGGAGTCGACCCCGAACCGGTCTTTCACGACCAGCAGCAATCGGCCGAGATAGTTAGCTATCCGGACGACCCATGCGCCGTTTTATGCTTGCGATGGGTCTTCACAGTGACGGGTTTTGCGACAAAGGCTGCGACACCTATCACAATTAGCAGGAATCCGACCACCACGTCTGTCCAGCGATCCGCCTCGATTGCATATGCGCTGACTAGGAAGAAGCTGCCCGCTAAGAGGGCGAGCCCGCCGAATAATCGGGCGAAGGTGTTTATCACAAGGACATGGGCTCCGTAGAATGTCATCGCGATCCTCCGTCGGCTCGTCTCTCAACCTCCAGCTGCCCGTGATCATTGACATTCTTGTGGCAGCCTCATCAATTTGGGTCAGGCGCATACTCACAGACTTCAGCCAAGCTCCAACTAGGCCAGTGGACGCTTCTTCCCGTCTTTAGCACCAGACGACTGTCAAGTAGTCCCTTTCAAGCAACCTGGTCAGTCCATTCGTTCGTTACGAGTGCCTTGGTGATCGGCCCACTTAGATTTTCGGCTTGCGATCACCGAAAGAAATGCCAAGAACACGAAAGGCATTCCCGCTACTCCGATCCCAATCCAATCACCAGTACCGAAGTCCTTCCACCCGTGCGGTTTTGAAAGCACGACGAGTCCAACTGGGATTGTCACCAATGCAATAAAAAAAATGGGCGCCAATACGGGGCGGCGAATAGAGACTGCCGATACCTGACGTAGTGAATCGGCTAACGACTGCGGTCCGTGTGACGGCGACCCTGATCGTTTGCCGGATCGTTTGGTGATCGACGAGCCTTCGCCGTGCCTGAGAGATCGGACGCAAACGACAATGCCCATGATCGCTATCATGATTCCGATAGCGCGTATGAAATCAGGAGTGGGCTGCCCAGTCTGCAGCCGTACGTGTCTAATGATTGCGAAGCCTTGCACGGCCGAGAAGAAAGTCGCCGCAACAATCACGAAATATGAAATTAGACGATCTAGCATGATTGCCACCAACTGCTATTCCTGTCCTTAACGTACCGAATGGCCCCATTCTCCAGGTCACCGTGCTACCGCCGGCGCTGGCTGAACATTCCCACATTCTTTTGGAAAGTTCCCAGCATTCCTATTGCCGTTGGTACGACCAGTCTACCGCGCCCCGTGGATGATAGCTTGCCAGCGCGCTTTTATGATGGTCGAATGATTCGTAACGGCCGGTTAGATACAGAGCTGGCGTCTTTCCATACTCACAAGGTTCAGCCAAGCCCCGATGTAGGCCAGTCTTAGGATTAGCCTCAAGGGGGTCACCTCAATAAAGGGATTTTTTAGCACGCTAAGGGGCGGTTGGCAGGGTTTTACGCCTCAATTTCATCAAATGGTCACGTATCTGCTATAACTAAACAGCGGTAAAAAGACTGACGGGAACTTCCGCATGGAGGCTTCATGGGTCACTTCGCGCGCTTCACCACGATCACCTTATTCGTCAGCTGTCTTGCGCCGCTGGCTGGAAGCCCATCTGCAGCGCAGTCCGCCCTGCAATCCCGTGCTTTAATTACCCAAACCATCGACGAGACACGGCTCGTGCAGCTCCGGGGGCAATACCCGCGTTAAGGCGCGGGCAGCAAACGATCAGGGAGTCGTCGATGCTTCGTTAGTTCTCAAGGGAATGCAGTTGCTGCTGAAGCGCTCTCCGTCCCAAGAGGCAGCAGCGGAACAGTGAGCCGACGAAGTAAATAAGCCTGGAGCAGCTCATTTCCATGAGTGGCTGACCGCTGCTATGTATGCGCAGCGATTCAGAGCAAGTCTCGAAGACATCGCAACGGTGTCACACTGAAATTCACAAGCTAAAGGTGGGCGGCGAACTGCACTTGGCGAACATGAGCGATCCGTGGATTCCTGAGGCCTTGGCCTCATCGAATTATCCTAGGATTTATTGCTTTTTGAAGCGAAAGCCCATTAGCACGACAGCTTAATATCGGCGAATCTCCGGGTCATTTTACGGCGATCGCTGCACATTGGCGATGTCGGGTATGCGGGTCGAGCGCATTGGTTACGCCTCTCGCAGAGGCCGATGGTGAGTCTAAGGCTCGGCGTCAAGGAGTAGGGGTGTGATGGCCGGTGTAAAAGAGATCGTAGGCGACCGGTTCCAGTCATCGCCGCCCGGGCGCATCGCGGTAGAGGAGGAAAAGCCGCCGACCCGAAGGCCGGCGGCTGAGCGACGCATCAGGTGACGATGTGTCCGCGGACCCGCGCTTCGTCGGCGTAGGCCGATATGGGCTTATCGGCTTCGAAGTGCAGATCGCGCTCGATCGCGAGCCCGAACTTGCCGCGGTCGGTGCGGAGTTCGCTAAGGCTCACATAGCCGAGTTCCGGGTATCCTAAGCCGAGGTCGCAGAGGCCGAACGCGAGTCCGTCGTCATCGATTTCCGTGAGCAGCCAGGTGCATTGGGCGTCGGGGGTGAAGAGTTTGACCACGGGTTCGAAGTCGAGTGCTCTGGTGTCCTGATCGATCGCGGCCCGCTGCGCACGGCCGTTGGCGAGGAGCTGATCGGCTTGGGTTTTGGTGATGAGTTCCATGGAGAGGTTCCTTGAGTTAGCGGACCCCAGCGGTCCGGTCACCCATTCCCCGGACCGCTGGGGTCCGCTCCGGAACCGATCGATACTCATGACGAGGCGGAAGATGCAAGAGGCGGGG
>Ga0182030_10010519_pt1 | contig 18777 bp, 27 predicted proteins | sample 812S3MmetaG_FD_121299 | JGI IMG/M metagenome (GOLD analysis project Ga0182030, IMG submission 121299) | Permafrost microbial communities from Stordalen Mire, Sweden - 812S3M metaG (Illumina Assembly) | ecosystem: Environmental > Terrestrial > Soil > Wetlands > Permafrost | place: Sweden...
CATATTCTAGTAAATCTTTCTCATCTTTAGACAAACAAAGAAGGGGAAAATGCTGCATATCCGAGCTGATCTCATTGATATGCGGGATAAGCTTATGAATATGCTCAACTTGCTTATTGACGTGCTTAAACTGCCTACTAAGGTGCTCGATCTACTCATACATATGCTGGTAGCCTTTTCGGCTATATGCTGTCCTGTTACATTCCAATAGGTATTGGCAGGACCGGGAGATGCTGGCAAAATTATAAAATCTAAGAATTTTGGCTAGTAATTCTAGTTACTCTTTTTATGAATTTCATACTTAAACGTAAATGAAATGAGCAGAATAAAAACTACTAGGGAGTTCCCTCTATCCTATCATAATGTATTATATAGACCTTTAATTTCCAATTGCTTAATTTCATCAATTATTATATAGCAAAATTCTTGAGTACTCGTTTGAGAGTGCTGGGTTTCACGAAACGTATTCGTATTATTGAATGTTAAAGTCAAGTAAAGTGAAATCTTATAAAACCATATATGATTTTGGGGGGTATACACACCTACGACAACAGCATGAAAGCTTGCCAGGTCAGAACTACTGGCACATAGTGGAGATTGAAGGAAATGTCTAAACTAGAGACTCATCTAAAGAATACATGCGATCAGCTTCAGTTGCCACAAAATCGCAATTTCATCGTATATTACTAGTTTTGGAATGTAGGGAGGCTTTTATTCACTTCTCAAAGTTTAGGGAAACTTTGCAGGAGTGATTTGAATAAGATACTCCTTGTAGTGTCGTCTTGGATGAAGCATATAAATATGCCCTTTCTCATAAAACCATCATAACACTTTAGCCTGGGTCACAGGAGCTTGAGAAATGCTCAATTCGCTTTGAGAGCACGTAGCTAGAGTGTTTCATACCCCCATATTACTACATTCCATCTGTATTTCCGAGCCATATGATCCCAGATGATACGAACAATAATTACCAGCAATTACAGCAAACCCTTGAACCATGTCCGTGTAACCAACTTGCCAAGACTCCTACCAATTTTAGAGAGGAAAGTTTCAACTCAAGAGATAAGCTTGAAGATCTAATTATCCACTTCACTGCAAACCTAATCATGATGAGTTAGCCAGAAACGCCCTTCCGTCAGGTCGAGGAACAAAATACCATTTTTCTCACTCTCATACTCCTCTTCTATCCTCTTCACCACCGCAAGTGCTTTCGTGAGGAAAAGGAGCCGGGTGCGGATACCATCCATGCCCTTTTCCAAGAAGCCTTTCAAGCGCGCATCCCTACCAAATCCCATCAGCAAAATATCCCGCCTTCTCCTAAAACCGAACATGAAAAGAATTCACAAGCGGCACTTACACATACACCGGTCCTTCCTCCAAACCCCTAATCATCCCCCCACCCTCCACCTTCTTCGCCTCAGCCTTGAACTCCCACATATGATCCGCCCACTGACTACTCTCGGGACCCGCTGCAATCAATATCTCAAATCGCTCTTTCCACTCGACAAAACGATCACTATGATTGACGTATTGAAGTGGATCTTGGATGCCATAAAGCTTCAGGTCATACTCATCAATGAAAATCTTGTCGACCTCACGTACAACGTCCACAACCTTCTCAATCTGGAATGCGACGTGTGGGTACAGGATCGTGAAGATTGGCCATGATGCGGTGGATTTGGCGGAAAGAAGGATGGTTATCTTATCGGCATTGGGACCATGCTCCTCTCCAAACGAAGCTTGAAGGTAAGCAAGGCGCAGTTCCTGGGATTTGGTCAGGTTGCGCGAGATCTCGAATGAGATGGAGGAGTCCGGGTAATCTTCATCGTCGCTGTCTTCTGCCTTTACTGCAAGTGACGGGGCCATCTTCAATGGATGCTGTAGGTTTGTTAATGTTTCTGGGTCCTGGTTGAAGGCTTGCAATTAACGTTGAAGTCGAAATTAAAGTTGCACGAGGCTGCGCGGACGGATTAAAAGAATGGAATACACTCCGAGCACGTGATGTATAAATTTGTTAATTTTGAAAGAAAAAAGGGGAGGTTGATATCCATCGGTTCACTCTATAATTGATTCAATCTATGCCGTACCTTATGTTTAGTTGCATCTATTCCGGCAAGGAAGAACGTCCCCAGTTTTCAACCTTCAATCCTTCCCCACCTCCTTAACTTCAACCTACACTCATCCACCAATGTTCTCTGCCCCTCTGAACTCTCATCCCTCAGCCAAATCATACGATTCTCACCCAGTTGAATGTTTGTATACCACTCTCCTGGCCTTAACTCAAAACCTAATTTCGTGCAATTTGGCTGAAGACTGCGCTAGAAGTGCCTGGTGTAGTAGATTGGTGCAAGTGCTCCAATTTCTGAAGAAGGTGCTTCTTGACGCCTTGAAATTTGTATAAGAATAGACTGTCGGCCCTGTTTTGGGAATGGATGGTGCAATCAGATATGCATACGAGTGTACGGAGTAGATGATCCGGATCTCCAACTACCTATTACAGATTCGAATTGCACAACCGATGCTTGGATGCCATTTACCGCGAATTTGGGACGCTAAAAGAAAACATTATTGTCTATCTGGATCTGAATCAGCCACAATATTTTAATTGGCGCAGTTTGGCGTGGTTCTCCCCATTGTGGCGTCTACTCAGATTCAGCTTGGCGGAATAATGTCTCACACCACATCCATTTCACTGCCAAGGAAATCCCGTCTTTGAACAAGGCTCTATCGCTGACCTAGACCCCAAAATATGGGGTCATCGCCATCCCCCACCTCGAGTGATGTCTGATCGACATTCATGAAGTCGCAAAATGCCAGAACCCATAACTTTGGCTGTTGCAAATGGCCTTGCGTCAACCGTCAACGCTGCCGTCACCGTCGCACGTTTCGTATACGAACTAAAAAACACACCGACCGATGTGAAGACTTGCTTGGATCTGGTAGCGCGTGTGAATGAAGACATTCAATATGCCATTACCTTACGAGAGAAGAATTTGAAGCAGCTGTCCATGACTCCGGAAACTCTGACTCGACTTGATAGGATCGTATCCCAAGCGTCTGATAGTATCATGGATGTTGGACGGCTACTGGAAGGATGTAGAAGGGAGGCACATGGTGGGAAAGTGCCATTTCAGGGAAGGATGAAGTGGGTTTTGGGTGACTCGACGGCATTTTCGAGGAGGACGGCAAATTTACAGCAACAGCATGCTGCAATAAATACTGAGATAGCATATATGAGACAGTTGGAAGCGCTGCAACCACTCAGGGATCTTGCTTCTAATACGACATTCGAGAATGCTGAGTTATTATCTATGAGTCCGATAAGTCGGAGACGAAGCTCCTCGAGACTTTCAAGTTTTGAAGATGGAGGTATGAATACATTCCTATCCGTCCTTAAGACTAGATCTGATATATTTGAATAGATCTTTCGCCTCCTCCAGCATACTCTCCACTTACACCACCAACGCCTTTCTCTCCACCGCAGTCCGGAATGTTCAATTCAACCCCATCGTATTACGCTCCACCAGATGCATCTCCATTCTTCACTAACTGGATGGCATCTCAAACCCCTGTTACACCGCATCCATCAATTATTGCAGACGACCATCCCGTACACCAGCTTCCTCACGAAACACCTCAGAACTTCAATCCATCTGCTCGAATTTCAAGATCGGTAACCCCTCAAGCATGGGAGCAACCATATCAAACCCAGGCAACTCCAATTACAAGTCCGATCACCCCAAAAATATGGGATCCTGTCCATGGCACATACGTAAATACAACTCCGCGTCCCATTACACCGAGACCGTGCGATGTTGAACATTCGTTTCCAGAGGTCGTGCCACATAATGACAGCAGCAAAAATTGGCAACCTCTCTATCAGCCGTACTCAGCGCCATCTGAGCTTTCGGCCTCAACTGGTGGCTGGTCGACCAACCGAGACTCGAGTTTAGAGGTTCGAAGAGATGAGTTTGAAGAGGAGGATCCAGCTGTTGCCTTTTATAGAGATTTGAGATTGCAGGAAGAGGAGAAGGAGCGGCGGCGGGCTGGCAGATTGAACAGTGGTTGAGGAATCAACAATTTGCATGAAATTCAGTTCAATTCTACAAAGTTTAGCTTGGTTTGAGGTATTTAGTAAACTAGAACCCGCCTTATATAGCATAAATATATATACCACTGCGAAACACTAGGAACGAAATCTCCCCGGCTGAGGCCTCGTCGAATAACTCTCCCAATGATCCCCCGGCTCACCAAACCCCACCTTCTCATCCCTTGTCGGCGGTCTCGCATTCGCCCCTGCGTGATCCCACTCCACCGCAATCGGCTCATGACTTCGATTATATCTGACCCCCTTAAACCACAACTCGAACCTCAAATCCGCCGGCCCAATTATAACTCTCACCGTAAACGTCGCCAAATAATATTTCTTCCCCTGCCAACACCTCTTGTTCTTAACTTTAAACTCGCCTTGCCCCACCTCCGCCAAATTACTCTGCACAGTACATAGCTTCAATGCTCCTGCCTGTTTTAACATGCGCGGAAGAGCATTGCGATCGTTATGCGAGATTATCATTGTGGTGTCCCATCTGCGGTTGTTGTCTCCGGGGCTGATTTTCTTGTGGAAGGGCCGCTCGCGTGCGGAGTCCGTTTCGATGGTGTCGCCTTTTTTAATGATCCAATCGATTTGGTTGGTGGCAAATTTTTGGGAGGTGTTATAAAAGTCTTGTTCGACGTCTGCGCCGATGTGGAGGGCGGGGTTATATATTTGCCTACAAAGGACGCCGTATGATGCGCGTGCACTGGGTGGGGATAGAGATTAGTTTTGTGGATGACGAAGAGGTTAGTGATCTGAGAAAGAGAGATAAATACACACATTCGTGTTCTCAACGCTGCGACACCTGAAGTAAGACGTTGGCGGCGGTCCATTACCAGGCCTTTGACGACCGAGAGGCGTGGTTCTTGGGAGCGAATGATAGAGATCCTGGTAGTTGGGGAATACTTGGCTTCAAGTTGAGTTTTGACATAGGGAGATCCACCCAAGCCACCAGAGAGAACGAGGAATTTGACAAGAGTTTGGGGACGGTGCTGGGACATCCAAGAGAGTTGTTCGTCGATACGGCGGATGATGCCGCGGATTTGGAGGTCGAAGAGGGCTTGAATTTCAGATCTGGGGAATTGGTTAGCTGGTTGAACAAGAGTTTCTTTAGGTAAAGACGTACCTCGAGAATATCATTCTTCCTCTTTCAATTCTCAGGCCGGGATGCGTGTAGTCCTGGCTGATATTCAGCCCCAATATATACAGTGCTAACTTGTACTCATGCTGGTCCCCAAGTTCAGTTCCAAAGTTGTGCTTGACAGCTCTGAATGCAGTGCTTCTAGCAAGCTTCAGAGCTAAATTGGGCGGAAGTGTTATTTGGGCGTCTGGATGATTATTAAGTCTCTTCTGAACAAGCTGTTGAAAAGCCCGATCAATCATTGTTGACCCAATACCCACCCCTTTCACAGCATTAACCTGTTTCAATGACGGTAAATTCGGGTCTGAATCGACCACTTCCAGCAGTCCGAGGTCCGTTGTTCCACCTCCAGCATCACAAACAAGCAGAACATCTCCCGCTGAGAACAAAACCTGCGGGTTTCCAGCTACATAGACCGCTGCTGCCTCAGCCTCTGTAAGGTCCAGCCGCGCAGTATGTTTATGTGGGTTCTCTTCTCCGAATCCTGCAGCTCTGATTGCTTTCTCGAAATCATTCGTAATACTCAAACTCTGCCACGTAGTCGGCAAGCTGAAAATGAACTCCACTTTCATGTCTTTCCAACTCCCCATATTTGCCTCGATACTCCTCTTGATATGTTTGTATACCTCTCTCAAAAAATCCGTGATGAGCCTCTTTGCTTCCTCGATTGTGGATGGTATTTCTCGGACGCCATTTCGTCGAGCCTCATCTATGGACTCTTGATCCAGATAGATCTTGAACATTTCAAAGACCTGGTCCGCTTCGAAGTCATCATCCTCGGAGTCGCAGAGGAAGCCCCATTTGCGTACTTGTCCATGAGGGGAGTATACGAGTTTTGTAGGGACTTTGGATTCGTGACTATCACCGAGGCCGGGCCAATCATCGATGCTTTGCGTGAGATTTCGAAGATTGGTCCATGCGACGCCTGCTTTTGTCAATTTTTAAAACAAGGGTTTGTATTGAGAGAGTTACCAGTATAAGTCATTCCAAAGTCGACTCCAACCACGAGATCAGGCTGATCTTCCTGGATTTTTGCCATTGTAACGATGAGTGACTTCGAGGATTGAAGTCACGAGAGTCCACGATGCACAGAAAATGTATTTGGAACGCATGGCAGACGATTGGATGCTGATCATGAACCATATTATGATGCATCCACGCCCACACAAAGAAGCCTCGATCTCTCAGTCCATCAATTTCTATCTCCATCTTGCTCATCCCGTCCTTGAGCAGCGGAAAATGCAACTATCTATCCCAATTCAGGCAGAGCTGAATGCAGATCGGGCGTGCGACGTCCTATCTCAACACCTTACCAGATTCCTACCCCAAAAACAAGATGTAAAGTGTTCTGGACTATTCAGCCTTCGACGTAAAGAGCTCCACTATAATCAGATGACTGAGCACGAACTTCATGGGGAAATGCGAGGACTGGAGAAGTTTCAGCCTCACACGGCTGAAAACGAGAAATTTAATATTGAGGCGGAATGAGGAGAGGAAGCGGCTCAATTTGTGGCGCTCAGCTGAACATCTAGGTCTGGTGAAGATCCCGTGTTTCTGGGTCAGAAAACGCCCAGATAGAATTATCGAGAGATGTGACTATAGAGCAAACTCTTATCTTTCAATATTTTCTTTGAGCTCTTGAGCTCTCGCAATTCTCCCATCTTTAGTATCTTGCGATTTTAGAAATTGTTTTGCGATGGCAACCACTGTAATAAGCATAAGTTACGTAGATGGTTTGCCCACTGCAACAGTCACCTTTGTTGGGATTTCAACTGGAATCCACCCTGATCCTAACAACAATAACAATGTGATTACCGACTACAAAACCTTATCAATCATCACAGAGACTTCCACGTCTTCGGCGCCCCAAACTTCCGCAGGCTCAACGACTAGTTCGACTGCTTCAACAAGACGCACTTCAACCACAGCATCCCCTACATCAAGCTCAAGTACAACAACAAACCCTTCCACCACCGGAAGCTCAACCTCTCCCGCCAGCACCCAAGGAGCAGGCAAAACCTCCACGAAAGGTTCAAGCATCAGCCCCGGAGTAGTAGCAGGCAGCACCATCGGCGGCCTCGTAATCGGTTTCCTCATCGCAGCCCTCCTCGCATTCCTCTACATGAAGCGCTCCCGAAGACACCGTTCCACGGGGGGGAGCCGTCGCTATTCCCGTGACTACGAAGAAAAGCCCGCTGCCACCAATGGACTTGAAGAAACCCAAACACTGCTTGACCGCGCCGACGATTCGCAACTCCGGAAAAGCGCCCAGGATCTCGCTGAGTAAGAACCTCTGTTCATTTCCCCTGCGAAATCCTTAGTATCATCAGTGGACAGGCATTTCCTCAAGCGTTTGCGTTTTGGAAGCTGTAGGGGAAATATATACTTGCTTTCGAAGCAGTTGGGCTTGAACAAGTGCCCGTTCACGCAAACTCACATCCCACCCCAGGCCCCTTCCCCTCCAAATACAAATACCAATACTAACTCCCCCCAGACTCATCGACCAACACGTAGAAAACCACTACCACCTGCAACCCCTCCCCACCCCGCAATCCCAGCTCGAAACCCACCTCATAGAAGCCGGGTATACGAGCGAACCCAGCGTTGCGGAGATGGTTGCATTGTTGCGGGACCCACGGACGCGGTTCGTCGCAATCAGGGAGCTGATTGCGCGGATCCTGGTCGGGAATCTGGAGTGGAGAGGGGGAGAATTGTCTCTCTTACCCTCCGGCATCGCATCCTTCCTGTCCTCCATCCCACCAGTTGAGCGCGCTGTCGGTGCGCAAGATGGTACGTTCTTTTTCCCTCCTTTCCCTTCACCTTATCAGAAAAAATGAAATATGCTGATTTTTTCCCACAGTGTTTGATAAAGCCCTCTCAAAATGGCGCCACCTCTCGGCCTTCCTTCTCCAGCCCTCCCGATCCACCCGCGAAGCGCCCATCCCCATTCAGCAAGACCTCCAGCCTGTGATCGCTCGAAACCTTGCTGTCATAAACAAGATTCTAAAGCCATTCATTGACCTTAATCCAGATAACCAGCGCTCCCAAGAGCGGAATCTAAGCGCTATTCTTTTCGAAGGCGCGCAATTGGGATTGCTTCTGTTTTCACAGCCTTCGATTTGGGTCTGGGGTTGGAAAATCGGTTCCGGTGAGGGAGGCGGGGTTAGGAGGAGAACGTTTGTTGTGTTTCCAAGTTTGGGAGAGAGGGTTGAGAGGCATGGGAGGGACAGGGTGAGAGAGGTGGTTGTGCCGGTTGTGGTTGATTTGTGAGGCTGTTTGTTAATATTGATACGCTATGGCTAAATGGCGGTTAATTTCGAAGATGTAAGGAAAGGAGAAGGAGTGAGATGGGTATGTATTCTTGCGTCCGGATTCTATGTATCTAAAAATACATACAACCATGTGGCCCCATAAATGCACCCATCAACTGCGCCCAGCAATGCTATGCAATTCAGTACTAGATAAATATCTTACAACTCGTTCTTGATATTTTTGACCGTATAACTACCAACCCAATCCTTAATATCCTGTCTGTCGCGGGCTATCCATGCTGACTTGGCACGGATTGCGTCACAGCTTTGGGCAAGACTGCTGTCAAAACCTTTCGTGCTTTTATCGGAGAAGAATTTTTGAACACGTTCAAGACCTTCCGTACTCGCGAAACTCGAAGTGCAAATTGAAACCATCGATCCGAGCATGGAGAGACCGGCAGGAAGACGACGCGCGAGCTCCTCCCAGTTGTCAGTCATCCATGAGAAGAGGGCTTCGATGCCTTCAGGATGAGAACGGAGGCCGCTGATTGGCATATATATATCTTGCTCTTTCACCTCGCCACCGAAGGGTAGCGTAAGGGTTTGTTGGATAAGTTCGGGGTCTTTGGCACGGCCGAGAGAACGAAGGGCAGTATTTCGTTCATCGCTGTTCTTTGAAGTGCGATAAGTGTTGAGAATGATGTCGTACTATTTTTTCATTAGCATCTACTTCAATAAACGGCACGGGGTAACTCACCTCCTCCTTGCCACCATATTTCAATGCCATTCCGAAAACGCTACCTCTGATGTTTGGGTCGATGGCAGATGTGTCACCAGCTGCAAATTTCTTGAACATGTCCTTGGCCGCCTTCTTTACCACTTCGTCGCCACTCATACCTGCACTGCTGAATAGCATGGCCTTGAATTGCTGTTGTACGTGATCGTCACTTTCTTTAAACTCCCAACCCGCCTTGTGGGACTTGTCGCTTACGAGGTCGCGTTGGAATGATTCGAGGCCGTCCCTGACGCTCTTGTCTTCGAAAATCCATGCACTTTGAATCGAGCCTAATCGAGTTAGAATCTCGTTCCAGACAACGAATTCCTTTTCTGCATCAAAGCCTTTCAAGAGATTTAGTACACCCGAGGTCTTCTGGTATCCAGAGGCAGCGAGAGCTCCTGCGTCAGCAATCATTCCAGCACGATCTTCAGTGGTGAGAAGGCCATCTCTGGCTGCCTTCCCAAGCTTTTCGAGACGTGCTGGAGTGTATGAGGTTCGATAAAGACTGGTGTGATCCGCATTAAGTTTGTAGAAGTCCAGATCAGGTACCTTGAAGGACTCTTCCCTTGTCGATAAAACCTTCTCATCAACTCCATCTTTTGTCCGCAGGCCCAAAAAGACGGGATACAACATCTGGTCTTCTTCGGGCTTGACGTCAGCTGTACGAAGCAGACGGTTCTGTTTGAGATGAATTGTCTTGTCGGTCTCGTTCTCTGTGACTGTGACTACTGGGTACCCAACATGCTTGGTCCAGATGTCCATGACCTGTTTGACATCCTTTCCACTTGCCGTACTGAGAGCAGCCCACAGATCGCCAGTTTGAGTATTGCCAAAAGCGTGTTGCTTTAGATAGATGCGGATACCCTCCATAAAATGGTCTTCACCTAAATACTTCGAGATCATGCGAAGAACACACGATCCTTTCGCGTATGAGATAGCATCGAAAATCTGGTTGACTTCATCGGCTCGTTTGACAGGCACCTCGACAGGATGGCTGCTGCGCAACGAGTCCAAAGACAGCGCGCCTTGCAGGGTATCTGTAACATAGGTCTCCCACACCTTCCATTCTGGGAAGAATTTGTTGCAGGAGTACCACGACATCCATGTTGCGAAACCTTCGTTTAACCACAGACCATCCCAAAAATCCATCGTGACCAAGTTACCAAACCATTGATGAGCAAGCTCATGTTGGACGACTTCGGCCACGCGTTGCTTTGTAGAAGCACCGCTAGTTTTTGCATCAAACAGAAGGTCGACTACACGATAAGTGACCAGTCCCCAGTTCTCCATAGCACTGAATATGGTTAGTGATGAGGCAAATCCAGCGAACAGGGGCAACTTACCCCGCAGAAAAATCAGGGATCGCAACCATATCCTATGCAGCCAGTCAGTAAAGTTCCCATGTGTGGCCAGAGAGAACCCACCATCTTCGGGAGAGGAAATTCGCTATCGAAAGTCTTCTCGTAAAATGCGAGAGTTTGTGCAGCGAGTTCTAAAGAAAAGCGTCCGTGCTCAATATCTTGGTTTGGTGGCGCATAGACCCTGATGGGTAGTCTGAACTTATCCGTTTCGATGTAGTTGAGCTCGCCGACAATGAAGGCAACGAGGTAGGTTGACATCAAAGGTGATTTCGTGAATTTGACTGCTTTCTTGGCAACTCCACCAGTGGTGACTTCGGATGTAGAGGCAACATCCATATTGCTCAAACAGGTGTGGTTCTTGTCCGCCACCAAGGTAATCGTAAACTCTGCCTTTAGAGCTGGCTCATCGAAACAGGGGAATGCTCTTCGAGCATCTGTAGGTTCCATTTGACTGGTAGCCAGGATGCCCTCACTACCATCTGCATTCTTGTATGTGGAACGGTAGAACCCAGCCATCTTGTCGTTTAGCTGGCCCGTAAACTTGATGTGTAGCTTTGCCTTGCTTCCCTTGGGTATCTCCTTCTCGAATGCCACTGTGGATGTTTGGGTATCTTTATTATAAGTGATTTCAGGTGAGGAGCTGCTATATGTTAGATATTTTCGACAAATACCCTATAGCACCCATCGCGGCCATTTACTGACCTGATGGTTTGAGATCCTGAGATAATCTCGGTGCTGTGAATGTCGAGCTCTAACGTGTTGAGAGATATAGCCTTAGTATTCTTTACCACGTCTAAATCAATAACGACATCCCCAGCAAACGTGTAATCCTTGAAATTGGGTTCTAGGGTCAGGTCATAATGTCTGGGGATGACATTTCCCGGCAATATCTCTCTTCCCATGGTGACATCGATTCCCCCCGCCTCCGCGTCACGTTCTCCATGCATCTGGCACATTGTGTTCCTTCGATATGAGCAATGTCGAATTGCGGTTCTCGTGGGAGATAGATTTCTAAAGTAGTCTGCTATTTGCGCTCTTCTGCACGTAGGCTGGGGTCTGTTATTCTCGTAAGCTTGAGACAATATATGCAAGGAGCCGGCAAAGCGGTTGGGTTTTAGCAACTGCAGATTCACTTGGAAGCTGACAGTACTTTGCCATCAGAGAAGGTGAGATAGCTTACAGGGAGCGGTGAAGGAGGTTGTTGGAACAGCTTGAGAAAGAACTTGTAAAGATTTTTCTCTCGGTTGCCCAAGAGAAAGCAGAAGTGGTCGGACGAAGAAGAGATGAAGAAAAGAGAGTGAAGTCGATGAGAGAAGTAATGACACGCATTGACGCCAGAGAAGGAAGTAGAGACCCGAGAGAGGTTTTTAAAGGAAGGTGGGGTTGAGGGGGGCAAGGCGCCAATGTCAAGCTTGTGGACAGGTGATACTCGACTCGATCGATGGGAAGGTCGAGAAGGTCACCACGAAACCAAAAACCAGGCGGATTTGGGACGCGACCATCACTGATTGGTTCTGCCGGATTAAACTACCCTGCATCGTACTTTTCGTAGATCCCAGTATGTGCATCGAAGGATTTGTGGGATAATAAGTTGATACAATTGCTTTTATTTTGGGGCTCATTGGGAATCGTCTTGCTACTCTGACTGTTTAGAATATGTTTTCTATTAGCATAGAAGGAATATGTAAGGTACTTTCGATGGTTTCTCATCTCAAACGCCAAAAGTTCAACTTTAATTTTGCCACCACCCCCAGCAAAGGCGGTGAAGCAACCCTGCCTCGGAAATATATTCGAGATTTTTTTTTTTTTTGGCTTCAAGCCTTCTTTCCTCAGCAACATAAGTCCTCTCAACATTACTCGGTTATTTCTCTACGGAATGTTGGCGTACGTTGATATTATTGACACGTTGCAAGAGGATATCATACCGCAAGTTTGAGGCGACCAAAAGCTTACGAGCCATGATTGGAAGTCATAGGAAAGTCGGCACATTTATTGTCTGGGAATATTCTCGGAGGTTTTCTAGGGCTAGAAAAAGTATGTGTAGGGATCGGGAAGATCCAAGCAGGCGAAGACTCGAGCTGCCAAATGCTGTGTGGTTTTGTACCTGCATGTACTTTGGACGAAGGTCCCTTTGCGTGTCAATTTGTGTATCCCCGTCGCATGGTCACTAGTGCATCATGATATGCGAGTTGTCCCTTTCTTTTACCTCCTGAAAGGTCGCTGTTCTGGTGTGGTTGATTTTGGTCGATTTCATCCCTTTCTGTGTGGCTTCTGAGACCCTTCAAGTCACCGACGGGGGCACCACGCTGTACGATGTGTTGTCGTCCCTGTTGACCTCGTGGGCTATTTCGTGACACACACCGAAGGTTCATTTCCCCTGAATTGCATCGCTCTTTCTCACAAGAGCCTTCTCTTTTAACCTAGGCGTGATCTCCACCTAGGCGTGATCTTCGCCCTGGGGTTGATTGTGTAGATCTGCATGATTCACAACATGGATGTGTTTCTTAACACGGGGTTGGTCTCAACCTGGGCATGATCCTCAACCCCCATTCTCAACATCGCCCTCATCAACAACACCAAATAGTACCCTCAGCCAAAGACTGCACCCTTTGCAACCCACACTGATCTCACTTTCTCCCTCTCCACTAACCTTCTCCAAATCCTGTTCTCGGACCTCAAATCCCTTTTCCTCTCCACACCTACAACTTCGATACCAAACACCTTCTCCTTCCTCACACTCCAAGTCGTCTAGATCCACCACCTCGACTCCAGTTCTAAACCCTTGTTCTTCATTGCCTCTCGCCCTGCCACTCGCCCCAGTATGTTGTAATTTCAGCTCTGCATCATATTTCGCCCTCCGCTTGGTATCTCCCAGCACATTAAATGCTTCTGATATTTGATCGACGGTAAATTTGGTGGTGTTCGTTAAGTTGGTCTTCAACGCGGATGTCTTGTCGGGGTGGTTCTGTAGCAGCGCTCGGCGGTAAGCATTTCGAAGCGTTTGCACCGAAATATTTGGAGACTCGCGAAGAGACGGGGGCAGGCTTAGAATTTCGTAGTGGGTTGGGATTGAGGTCATCGATCCATTCAAGAAGTGTCTCTTTTCTTTGGTGAAAAGCGGCCAGAGGAACAAACTTTGGGTTTGACGAAAGTAATCGGTCGGATTAAAATACCGCCGAGTCACTGGGTTCCCCGCTTGAGCGCGCAAGATTTCCTCTCTCCAGCTAGCTCCCCAGCCACGTTCATTACCCCGCGAAGTCAGCAAGCAATAAATATTGATTGAATTCGTAGACCTCGGCGATTCCTTGTGTTCTAGTGGACTCCCAAATTGTTGTTCATCCAATCCTACACTTGTTCAAACGGAAGTACGCCTCGTTATGGCTTTTTAGCTTTGCCTTATTTGGGCCGCTTTGTACCACCTGGCAGATAGCTGTATCCCGGTATCCGTCGTGTTCAAATCCCGTCCTACCATAAGTTAAGCACTCTTCCCACTTCCCTCTCGGTTTTCTTTTTGGTTTCTTTGTGTGTTTCTCCGTATTCATAGTAGTCATAGTATTAATTCATAATGCTCTCCCTGTCCTATTTGTTGCTCCTTGGCTGTGCTCTCCTCCAGCTTGCCTCTGCTTCTGAACCACTTCCGCCAAGCAAGGATCCATTCTACACCGCTCCCCCAAATTATGAATTAGCAGCACCAGGCACGATTCTTCGAATTCGAACAGCGCCAGGGAATCTCACGAGAGTCGTGACCAATACCTCATCGGCATATAACATACTCTTCCGAACAACTGACAGTCAATATAAGCCGGCCTGGGCCGTTACAACACTTTTCGTTCCACTTTCATTCCCCCAGAACACATCAAACAATGGCTCTCAACCTGGAGACGCTCTTCTGTCTTTCCAAGCCCCCTACGACTCTGCGAACGTTGACGAGAGCCCCAGCTACACCCTCTATAACTATGTCTACCCCGATATCCCAGCAGCACTGAGCCGTGGGTGGTACGTAAGTGTCCCCGACTTCGAAGGGCCGCTCGCGTCTTTCGGAGCGGGCGTCATTTCTGGACATGCAACCCTTGATTCCGTCCGAGCAGTCCTCTCATCCGGGTTCGGTCTTTCTACCAATGCCCGTTACGCGTTGTCTGGATATTCAGGTGGCGCACTGGCAAGTGAATGGGCAGCCGAACTACAAGTTCAATACGCACCAGAACTCAAATTCGGTGGAGCCGCCCTTGGCGGTTTAACGCCAAATATTACCAATGTTCTCCTTTCTATAGAGGGAAAACTTCAAGCAGGATTGATCCCGGAAACCGTCATTGGGCTCGCGACTCAATATCCAGCAGTATATCAATTTATCGAAAGCAAGCTCAAGCCCATGGGTCCATTCTACAACGAAACCACTTTTCTCGCCGTCAGGAACTTGACCTTCGACCAGGCTCTTGGGGAGTTGGCGTTCAAGAATATTACCGATTTCTTCGTGGATGGGATCGCAGATCTTTTGACGCCACTGGTACAAAAGGCTTCGAACAGGGATGGTCAGATGGGTTATCATGGAACACCGCAATTCCCGTTATTTGCGTATAAAGCAATTGGTGACGAGGTTAGCCCGATTGCAGACACAGATGCTTTAGTTGCGAGGTATTGTGGTATAGGGGCTAATATTCTCTATGAGCGGAACACCGTGGGTACGCATGAGACGGAAGAGGTTAATGGAAGGCCCAGGGTGATTGCGTTCTTGGAAGCTGTATTTAATGGGACGTATGATAATAGTCTTACTACGGGTTGTACAGTGCAGAACATCACTTACACGGCTAGCTCTTCATAGCGGTCGACTTAATTGCTAGAGTTAATAGAAAGAGATACAATTATAAACATATACCTTTCACTTGTTTCACGTTGAGACCAGGAACACCGGTACCCAAGGTAAGGGATTGGGATTAAAGAATGGCCGATACCAGGTACCGAACCCAAAAGCATAATTTCCCTGGGAATCGCACATGCTAGAAATCCCGCGGCGCACCCGAACGTGGGGTTCACGCCAGCCTATCAGCGGATGGGAGGCAAATAGCAACGACGCATCAATATTGCGAAGGCTTGCACGATGGAGCTGGATGTATTATTTGAAATATTGATTTCCCTTGAATCTTGATATACTCCTGTGAATGCTAAAATTCTCAAATCAACCAGCAACTACCGTACTTCAATTGCCCATCAAGGTTAAGCTTTTCAAAAATCACGAAAGTCGTCCAGAAAGATTGCCGAGAGTCGCCTCGTCTCAACAAAAAGCGGATCTGTCCCAAAACAAGATCCCGATTGTCACAATAAAGATCTCACCTTCCCGTACGACCACCAATTGACGCTCTTTTCTCCCCTACATGCTAGCATGACAAGTTGACAGCGATTACATTCTTTCCCCCCACGAAACCTTTCCGCTATCTTCTTTGTCCCACGTGTATATCTAGCTGCATTTATCCGCATAGCTACTTTCGGAACCCGAGGCGTTGTTGGGCTGGGCTGTTCTTGGCACTACACTCTGCATCGCGTTGAAAAGAGGGGATAGAGGGCAAAAATAACACAATGGCTTCGTGTACAAGTCCTTCGTTGACGGTAGAGTCGTATGAGGATATAACGAGTACGAAGGCCAGTGCGAGAGATACTTTGCAGCCGGGGTACCGGCGGCGACATTCGAGTTTTCATCCGAGAAGGAAAAGTGCGGATACCATGGATGGGGATGAGGGGTTATTGCTCAAAGTAAATACCACCCCCAAAAAAATTTGCACAGCAGAAGCTAATGAAGAGTCAAGGTCGACATCTTCCTCTCCGAACTCGAACGAAGATTAGATTTCCTCGAAAATTACGGGAACTTGAATTTTGATGTGGGCATCTCGAAGGCGTATGCTACGTTACAAGCTGTGAGGGCACGATGTAGTCAGGTTTCGGGAGAGGTGATAGGGGCGGGGAGGCAGAGGGCAAAAGTTATGGTTGAGGCTGTAGAAGCTCGGTATCAAGATGCTCTGTCTGCGAAGGAATCCTTGAACGAGAAGGTCTACACAGGCATTGGACTCCTGGAGAACCTCTTGACGGACTTCGAAGCTCGAGCGTATAAGATGCGGGAACAGGGCTTCGCAGGGGCAGCAGGAAGTCTCATGGACGAAGGCCGAAGAGTAGTAGACGAAGGCTTCGAACGAGCCCGAGAAGTAGTAGACGAAGGTATAGAACAAGCGCAAAAGGCGGCCGAAACCCTCAAAGAACACATCGAAACTGCCATTGTCCGCGCCCGCGAACATGGTCTCATCCGATACGACGACCTGCCCACACCTTGGAAAGTGAACCCTCACATCCAAAACGGCTACCGTTTTTCCGCAACCAAAATCGATTGTGTGCGTTCTATGTTCGGTGTTTCCAACGAATTGGTAAATATCTGGTCTCACGCCATCGGCTTCTTCATCGTCATAGCAATCGCATTCTACTTCTACCCCACCTCCGTCAACTTCTCCCTCAGCACCAACACCGACGTCTTCATCGCCGCCGTTTTCTTCTTCGCAGCTTGCAAATGCCTCGTCTGCAGCACCATGTGGCACACCATGAACAGTGTCGCTGACCAAACACTCATGGAGCGTTTTGCGTGCGTTGATTACACCGGCATCTCCTTGCTCATAGCCGCCAGCATCATGACGACGGAATATACGGCATTCTACTGCGAGCCCATCAGTAGATGGATATACATGACCGCCACAGCTACCCTGGGCATCGGCGGGGTCATTCTCCCCTGGCATCCCACATTCAACCGCTCCGACATGGCCTGGGCGCGGGTCGCCTTCTACGTGACACTCGGCGCCACTGGTTTCGCTCCTGTCCTGCAACTCAATCTCACACGTGGCGGACACTGGGCCTGGGAATTCTACGCCCCGATCGCGAAATCCATTACGGTGTACCTGGTAGGTGCGTTTGTTTATGCGGGTCAGGTGCCTGAGAGGTGGTTTCCGGGGAAGGTGGATTATGTAGGGGGAAGTCATAATTTATGGCACTTTGCGGTGCTAGGGGGGATATTATTTCATTATGTGGCGATGCAAGAGTTTTTTACGGGAGCGTTCGAGAGGAGTTTGAGGGAGGAGGGGTGTGTGAGTTATTGAGGACATGGCCAAGAAGAGGGGGTTTAAGGATGAATGATGATAATAAGGATGAGAATGAAGATGAGATGAGATGAGATAGATGAGTTTTGGATTACTGCATGGCGGTGGCGTTGCATTGGAATTGGGGAAGGGCATAGGCATATATAGAAACTATTCTAGACTCCTATAGAGATCCGAAGATTTTGAAAATAGGTACCTGTTTACATTACATTTCGTGTATCTCGTTCGCACTTTCGATTGTCTAAGTTTCAACTATACATTTAATCCCTGGAATAGCCCACATGTCTCACTTTTCGTTGCACAGCTACAGTTCTTCACCTTCACACTCTCATGATCTTCCTTCTTCAGAACTTGCACATTTTCGTTGCATATCTAATATTATTCACTTTTTAATCTGTCTCTATTCTTTGGGTCTCGTTGCACATCTGTCATCGTGCATGAGTTTCACTGGTTATATATATTTCCTTCTTTCTGAGGAGGTTGGTGAATTTTGCTGTGTGTCTGACAATATTCACTCCTTTATGACCCCCAAATTTGTTTGTTTGTTGCACATCTGTCAGCATTCATGATTTTCACTGTCTGAATCTCTTCTTTCTTTGTGATGACTTGGGTGAATTTTACAACATGTGTAACATCTCTCAATTTCTTGATCTCTTCATCTAGTATTTCTATATTTTATTCTATTTTTACTTAGCAATTCCTTCCACCCCATCCGCCCTACAAACCCTCGTTTCCCACGTCCCTCCCGATGCCACACTCCCCCACCTCTCTCCCCTCCTCATTCTCTTTCTCAACGTCTCCAAGCACCTCCTCTCCTCCTCCCCTAACTCCACCCACGGCGGAGCCACGATCCCATTCCCATCAACCATAATCCTCTCCTCCGCCCTTTCATACTCCACCCTATACCCCTCTCCCTCTCCCTTTCCCTCTCCCTTTCCCTCTCCCTCTCCCTCTCCCGCCATCCCCACCTCCCCACCAGCTATATATAAGCTCCTCAAATCCTCCCCCCCCCACCAATACAACGGC
>Ga0182030_10010520_pt1 | contig 18777 bp, 19 predicted proteins | sample 812S3MmetaG_FD_121299 | JGI IMG/M metagenome (GOLD analysis project Ga0182030, IMG submission 121299) | Permafrost microbial communities from Stordalen Mire, Sweden - 812S3M metaG (Illumina Assembly) | ecosystem: Environmental > Terrestrial > Soil > Wetlands > Permafrost | place: Sweden...
CGCGTTACTCACCCGTCTGCCGCTCCCGCGATTGCTCGCGAGCGCTCGACTTGCATGTGTTAAGCCTGCCGCCAGCGTTCGTTCTGAGCCAGGATCAAACTCTCAAGTTCAATTGAGATCTTTTGTCCTGACTGGTCACCCAACCAGAAGCTTCTCAGCCCCCAGTCATTCTTGACGAGTTCCAAACACATCCGCTCTCCGCAAACCGCAAGCCCGTCCGTCTCCCGACGTTCCGACCCGCTATCGCAAAAAGCGCGATGAATTTTGAAACGTGACCGTCAGTAGTCTCTTTAAGACCCCATCGCCCGCGCCAGTTCCGCTCACACGAAACCACCCCAGACAACAAAGCCCCGCAAGGACCCCGCCGCCCACGTCTCTCTTCCTTCCGATGCAATTGTCAAATAGCAGTGGGAAAGCTTTCGCTTCCCCTTTGGATCCTCGTTGCGACCGCCGGAGCCAGACGCCCCGCGCGAACCGCCGCGCAAACCCGAATTCCGCGGCCAAGCCGCAAACCGAGACGACCGAAACCGTCCTGCCCCCGCTTCCCAGCAGGGAGGAGCGCTTCTCGAGATCGTCCCGAAGTCCCGACGCCGCGCTGGCCGCCACAGCGCCACCGCCGTCGGTCGGGCTGATATATGTGGCCGGGTACTCGGTGTCAAATTGTTTTTGCAAAAGAGTCGCAATTCGCGCGGGCGCTGAGGCCGAGCCTGGGGATAATTGGCCCGATCGCGCCGTCGCGACGGGCCGCCCGCCGCACAACAGCCATGGTTTTGGCCGAGAAGCGCCCGCCGACGCGTTGCGCGGTCGCGGCGGCGCCGGTACTAAGGGGACCGCCAGGGCGGGAACAGCGAGCGAGCGAACAAGAGCGAACGTGACGACTTCCGCCGCCCGCATCGCCCGCGCCGCCGGGCCGACCGACAGGCTCCGCTCGATCGTCGAGCTCGGCCACGAGCCGCCGATCGAGATCGGCGAACCGCGCATCGACGGCCGCGAGCGGCGGCGCATCTCGTTGCGCTGGCTCGCCGGCGTGGCGCTCTCCGGCCTCTCCGGCCTGGCGCTGATCGGCGCCGCGCTCTACCTCGATCTCGACCGCCAATCGAATTTCGCCGAGGCGCCGGAACTCGCCAATCTCGCCCGCCACGAGGAGGCCGAAGGCGTCAATCCGAGCAAGGGCGACCGGCTGGTCAGGCCGATCGACGTCGTCGCCGCCAAGCAGACCTACAAGGCGCCGACGACGATCAAGATCGGCGACAAGGAAGTCGTGCGGATGCGGCCGTTCACGATCCTGTCGACGGCGCTGACGCTGACGCCGAATGCCTTCGCCGATTCGGTGCCGCCGTTCGATCCGCTGATGGTGACCAGCGGCGCGGCCGAGAAAGCCGACGCGCCGCCCGACCCCGGCCCGGCGCAGGACGACGCCGAAGTCGCGTTCTCGCAACGCGACCTCGCCGCCGACGAAGCGGTCGCCGCCACCGGCGAACTGACCCTCGCCGAAGCGCAGGCGCAGGTGGCGGAACTGCTGAAGGCCGCGGCGTCGGGCGACGACGCGCCGGCCCTGCCCTCGCAGCTCCTGCTCAAGCGCACCAGCCAGGCCGGCATCGACCCGCTCGGCGCCCTCTCCTACGCCGCCGCCGGCTCGGTCAACGCCAACGCGCCCTTCGCCTCGATTGAAGTCAAGATGGTGCCCGAGAACGTCACCGACGCGGTGATGACGCCGGCGCCGGCTGAGAGCCGAGAGCGGCTGGCGCAATTGCGGCGCGGCGAAGCGTTCGAGGATCTGCTGCGCGCCAACGGGGCGAGCAAGGACGCGGCCGACGCGATCCTCGCCGCCTTCGGCGTCAACCGCGGCGAATCGCCGGTCGCCGAAGGACAAAAGATCATCCTGCAATACGACGACGCGGAGCCCGGCAAGCCGGCGACGATCGCGCGCGTCTCGGTTTACGCCGACGAGCAGCTCAAATCGACGATCGCGATCAACGACGAAGGCGCCTACGTGCCGGTGACGCTGCCGCGCGCCGTCGCCCAGCACAACGACGCAGACGCCGACAACGGCGGCGTCAGCCTCTACGAAAGCTTCTACGAGACCGCGCTCAAGCAGGGCCTGCCGAAACCGATCATCAGCGAAATGGTGCGCGCTTTCGCCAACGATGTCGACTTCCAGCGCTCGACCCAGCCCGGCGATTCGGTCACCGCCTTCGTCGCCGAGCCCGACGAAATCGACCCGCATCCGCAATTGTTGTTCGCATCGATGACGGTGCGGGATCAGGTGTTCAAGTACTACCGCTTCCAGACGCCCGACGACGGCCTGGTCGACTTCTACGACGAGAACGGCCGCTCGGTGCGCAAGTTCCTCATCCGCAAACCGATCGTCGCCGGCGAAATGACCTCGCCGTTCGGCATGCGCTACCATCCGATTCTGCACTACGCGCGCATGCACACTGGCGTCGACTGGGGCGCGCCGATCGGCACGCCGATCGTCGCCGCGGGAACTGGCGTCGTCATCAAAGCGGAGTTCACGTCGGGCTACGGACGGCGGGTCGAGATCCAGCACGCCAACGGCTACGTCACCACCTACAATCACATGTCGGGCTTCGCGCGCGGCATTGTCGCGGGCGTGCATGTCACGCAGGGACAGGTGATCGGCTATCTCGGCCAGTCGGGCTTGGCCACCGGCCCGCATCTGCATTACGAAGTCATCATCAACGGCAATTTCGTCGACCCGATGGCGATCAAGCTCGCGCGTACGCGTGAGTTCGACGGCAAGATGCTCGCCTCGTTCAAGCATGAGCGCGACCGCATCGAGCAGCTGATGGCTGCGGCGCCGAGCGCCGCTTCCGCCGCTCCGACCTCGCCGACCGCCGCCGTCGCCGCCAAGCTCAACTGAGTCGCACGGCGAAGCGCGACGGGCCCGGCGCGAAGCCGAGCGCGACGCGCAAGTCTTCGGCCGATGCGCCCTGAGCGCGCTGCGCGCCGAGCGGAGTCGAGGCGGCGCTCTTCGACATCTTGTCGCCGTTGGCGTCCAGCACGAGCCGATGGTGGCGGTAGCGCGGCGCCGGCAGGCCGAGCAGCGCCTGCAGCAGGCGATGAGCCGAAGTCGAGGCGAAGAGGTCGCGGCCCCTGACGACGTCGCTGATCTCTTGCAGCGCGTCGTCGACGACGACAGCGAGGTGGTAGCTCGCGGCGGCGTCGCGACCGCGCAGGACGAAATCGCCCCAGACGACGGGATCGGCGACGCAGCGCGCTTCCGTCTCGCCCTCGCCAAACTCGCGCCACGTCAGCGCCGCCGAGGCGACGGCGCGCGCGCGCGCCGAATCGAGCCGCCAGGCGGCGGGCTCGCCGGCGGCGAGCCGCTCAGCGACGTCGCGGGGCGCAAGCGATCGGCAGGTCCCTAGATAGAGCGGCGCGCCGTCAGGGTCGCGCCCGGAAGCGACGGCGGCGACCCTGCCGCGGCTGCAGAAGCAGGGATAGGCGAGACCGCGCGCGCGCAAGGCTTCGAGCGCGCGCGCGTAATCGTCGCCGTGCTCGCTCTGGCGGCGCGGCGCGCCGGCGAACACGAGTCCGAGCCAGGCGAGATCGTTGCGGATCGCCGATTCGTATTCGGGCTTGCAGCGGACGCGGTCCAAGTCTTCAATGCGCAGCAGCAGACGCCCGCCGGCGGCGGCGGCGAGGCGCGCGTTCATCAGCGCCGAATAGGCGTGGCCGAGGTGCAGCGCGCCGTTCGGCGACGGCGCGAAGCGGAAGATGGGCGCCATCGGCTTCGGCTCACAGAATCGGACGGCGGCGAGAATGGCGGGCACTGTTTCGAAAAAGCGCGGCGGCGGCAAGGGTGTGACGACGAATGCGCGCAAGGCCGGCGTCAAGCGGAGCGCGACGGTCAAGCGGAGCGTGGCCAAGCGCGCGCCCAAGACGCGCGTCGCCGCGCCGCGCTATCACCCCGGCCCGCCGATCGCCGACGAAGCGGCGCTCGCTGCGGCGCTCGCCGGACTGCAGGCGCTCGATCCCGAAACGGTCGGCGCGATGCTCGCGGTCGGCGGCCCGCCGCCCTTGCGCTGGCGCGAGCCGGGATTCGCCGGACTGGTGGCGATCATCGTCTCGCAGCAGGTGTCGGTCGCCAGCGCCAACGCGATGGTCGCGCGCCTCCAGGCGACGTTCTCGCCGCTCGACGCGACGAGCGTGCTCGCCGCCGACGCGGCGACGCTCAAGGCCTGTGGCCTGTCGCAGGCGAAGACGCGCGCGCTGAGGGCGCTCGCCGAGGCGACGACCAACGGCCTCGATCTCGCCGGCCTCGCCGCGCTCGAGGCCGAGGCGGCGCATGAGGCGCTGATCGCGGTCAAAGGCGTCGGGCCGTGGACCGCTGATCTCTTCCTGCTGTTCTGCCTCGGTCATCCCGACGCATTTCCCGCCGGCGACCTCGCGCTGCAGGAGGCGGCGCGGCTCGCGCTCGGGCTCAAGCAACGGCCCGACGCGCGCAAGCTGGAACAGATCGCCGAACGCTGGCGGCCGTTGCGCGGCGTCGCGGCGCGGCTGCTCTGGGCCTATTACCGCGGCGTGAAGCAGCGCGCCGGTGTGGTCGGGGAGTAGGAACCAGACCTCCGCCCTCCGCGCCGCCTCGCCGGCGCAACGGCGGTTTCGTGCGTTGCTTGCTTGGCTGCGATTCTGCGCGAGAGAGACGCGAAGTCAACAAGGAACGAGTCTGCGGGGACCGCCGCGCCAGGCAAGTTTGGCTTGGCGAAGCGCGCCGGCCCTGGCAAGAACTGGCGCTGCGCTCGGCTTCGCGCTAGAGGGCGTTACCGCCCCTACGCCGGAACTCTTGCCGATGCCCGCTGAACTGACCGGCCCGCGCCTTGATCCCGAGTCCGCCCCCGCCAAGCGGCTGGTCGTGTTCCTGCACGGCTATGGCGCCGACGGCAACGACCTCATCGAACTCGGCCGGCAGTGGCGGAAATTGTTGCCCGACGCCGCTTTCGTTTCGCCGCACGCGCCCGAGCGCTGCGCCGGCGCGCCGACGGGCCGGCAATGGTTCCGGCTCGACGTCCTCGCGCCCGACGACGCGCGCGGCGCGGATGAGCGCTGGCGCGGCGTCGTTTCGGCGCGGCCGGCGCTCGACGCCTTTCTCGACGCCGAACTCGCCCGGCTCGGCCTCGACGATTCGCGCCTCGCTCTGGTCGGCTTCAGCCAGGGGTCGATGATGGCGCTGCACGTCGGCCTGCGCCGCCGCCGCGCGCCGGCGGCGATCGTCGCCTATTCCGGCATGCTGGTCGGACCCGACAAGCTCGGCGAAGCGAAAGCGCGCAATGCGCGGGGCGAACCGCCGCCGATCCTGCTCGTCCACGGCGACCAGGATCCGGTGATCCCGCTCGAAGCGATGCTCGCCGCGACGGACGATCTCGCGCGGGCCGAAATCCCCAACCAATGGCATCTGTCGTTCGGAATCGGCCACGGCATCGACGCCGGCGGGCTGCGACAGGGCGGCCTGTTCCTCGCCCAAGCCTTTCGCGCCACGGCGCGCTAAGGGCGGCAAAACGAAAGAGCCGCCTCGACGAGGCGGCTCTCGAACACGTCGCGTGAGAGCGAAGGAAGGTCAGCGCGAGTAGAACTCGACGACCTGGTTCGGCTCCATCTGGGTCGGATAGGGCACTTCCGTGAGACCGGGCACGCGGGTCATCTTGGCCGAGCCCTTGCCATGATCGACCTCGAGGTAGTCGGGCACGTCGCGCTCGGCGAGCGCCGCGGCCTCGAGCACCGTCGCGAGCTGGCGCGAAGATTCCTTGATCTCGATGAGGTCGCCGACCTTCACCTGATAGGAGGCGATGTTGACCCGCCGGCCGTTGACCTTGAGATGGCCATGGTTGACGAACTGGCGCGCGGCGAACACCGTCGGCACGAACTTGGCGCGATAGACGACCGCGTCGAGCCGGCGCTCCAACAGACCGATGAGGTTGGCGCTCGAATCGCCCTTCATCCGCAACGCCTCCACGTAGTACTTGTGGAACTGGCGCTCGGAAATGTTGCCGTAATAGCCCTTGAGCTTCTGCTTGGCCTTCAGCTGGGTGCCGAAGTCGGTAGCCTTGCCCTTGCGACGCTGGCCATGCTGGCCGGGGCCGTATTCGCGCTTGTTGAACGGGCTGCGGGGCCGACCCCAGATGTTTTCGCCCATCCGGCGGTCGATTTTGTATTTGGCTTCGGCGCGCTTCGTCATCGCGGTTCCTCTGGTTCGAACGTCAGGGAACGCGCCCTCCTCTGCGCCGACCCTCGCCGCGAGGCGGGAGCCGGGCCGACAGGCGTCCGCCGAGCAAGGCGAAAGCCGCGGGTGCGTCAAACGACGAACGCGCCCTCGTCCAAGGGCGCGCGCGTCGCGCAGTCCCGTAGGCTGACGGCGCAGGGATGTCAAATCGAATATCGCCAGCCGATTGCCCGCGTCGAATCCGCCAGGATCGGCGCCGTTTTTTCGGCGCGAACCCGGTCCGCGTCGTCATGCAAGCCGCCCGCGCCAAGCGTGCGCACGGCGCGAATCACCGGGTCCTGGTCCGCCGCGAGGACGGGCCTTGTCATGCAAAGGTTACATGACAGGCCATACCGCAGCGGGCCCATACGTTCATACTTGGGCAACTAATTCGGACAAACCGAAGAAAATTTCGATTCGCGCACCTCATACGCAGACCTACTATGCGTGCAGTGCATAGATGATGCAATGCAGCATTGACCTTTGTGCGGCGCCGTACTATGTAGGACGCGTCTTGGGATGGAATGCGCAAGGGCTCAAGCCGACGAGCGATCCACAACCGCCGCCGGCGACGACACAACAAGGAGCCAGCTATGAACTTCGAAGCCATCCGCCGTTATTTCCGCGAACGTCGCGTGTATTGGGACACGATGCGCGAGCTGTCCACCTACACCGACCGTGAGCTGCACGACATCGGCATCGATCGCGCCGACATCGAACACATCGCGCGCCAGGCCGCGCAAGGCTGATGTCCCCCCTGACCAAGCTTCCGGCGCGCCGGTCCGAGCGGCCGCGGCGCCGGAAGTTGTTTGTCTAGTAGCGAACGTTCAGGCCGATTCGCACCAGGCTGCCGTCCAACCGCTGGCTGGCGTTGACGAACAGCCCCTCGCCCTCGGCGATCGTATTCGCCGCCGCGACGGTGTAGTTGGCCTTGCCGAGATCGTAATAGAGATACTCGGCCTTCAGCGACATGTTGGCGGCAAAGGCGTATTCGACGCCGCCGCCGAGCGCGTAGCCGACCTTGGCGCCCGAAGCCGAGCCGGCGAAGATGTCGGTGTTCGCGCCGTCGAATTCCGAGGCGGAGGATTCCGCCTTGATCCCGCCAAAGGCGACGCCGCCGGTGGCGAAGATCAGCGCACGGTCGAAGGCGTAGCCGGCGCGCAGGCGTGCGGTGCCCAGCCATTGCAGCCCGGCGCTCTGGTGGCCGACATTGGTGAGACTGGCGATATTTGGCGGCGCGACGAAATTGGCCGAACGCACGCCGTCGGCCCAGTCGAGATCGGCCTCGAAGCCGATGACCATCTGCTGCATCTGATAGTTGTAGCCGAACTGGGCGCCGATCGCGCCGAACGTGCTGGACGAGTCGCCGAGGCTGACGGGCAAATATCCGTCGGCGATGGCGCTTTGTACGGCGGAGTCGCCGGTCACGTTGAGCGGGCCGCCGGCGCCGAAGACGTCCTCGAAACCTGGCGGCGACGGCGCCGGGATCGACGAATAGCTGTAGTTCGTCTTCGTATTGTCCCAGCCGAGACCGCCGTTGAGGCCGAAATAGACGCCAGTCCAGCTGTATGGCGCGGGCGGCGCGCCGAAATCGGCGGCGACGGCGGCCGTCGGCGCGCAGCAGACGGCGACGAGAATAAAGCGACTTCGCATAGGGGGCCCCCTCCAAAGCAGGATATGCAACTAATAGTTGCATACGAGCGCTGATTCAATCGTTAATTCACACCGTCCCTTGCTCTCTTGGGGGAATTCGCCGCCTTGGGCGGCCGAGCGGCTAAGCCGCCGCCCTCGGCCCGACGAACCGCAGCGTCGCCGCCAGCGCCGCGATCAGCAGCAGCGCGAACAATGCGAACGCCGCCGAAAGCGACAGCGCCTCGGCGACCGCGCCGGCGATGAGCGGCGCCGGCAGGCGCGCGAACGCGCCGAAGAAGGCCGCCGCCGAGAGACCGGCCGCCGCCGACGCGCCGGGCTGGGAAGCGGCGAGCGCGAAGCCGCACGGCACGACCGCGCCGGTGCCGAAGCCGATGATGGCGAAGCCGAAGACGCTCAGCGCGAAGCCGGGCTCGAAAGCGACGAGGGAAAAGCCGACCGAGGCGACGGCGAGGGAGGCGACGATCAGCCGCCGGTCGGCGACGCGCGCGCGCAAACGATCGACGTTGAAGCGTTGCAGCGCCTGACAGCCGGCGAAGAACGAAGCGCCGAGACCGGCGAAGGCCGCGAGTTCCGGCGCCTCGCGGCGCAGAACCAGCCCCGACCACGCCATCGCCGCGCTTTCGCAAGCGATGCAGGCGCCGATGACCAGGCCGAGCGCCGCCAGCGGGCGCGAAGCGAAGGCGCGGCGATCGACGGCGACCGCGCCGACCGGTTCGCCGCGGTCGGCGGCGACGGCGAATTCAACCGCCGCCGCCGCGACCCACAGCGCGATGATCACGACGGCGCAGGAAATCCACGGCGCGGCGCTGGTCGCGATCAGCCCCGCGGCCGCCGCCGCAATCGCGACACCGGCCGAGGCGGCGCCGTGCATGCCGGCGAGAACCGGCCGACCGAGGCCGCGCTCGATGCGCGCGCCGGCGGCGTTCATCGTCAGATCGACCATGCCGGCGAGAAAGCCGTAGGCCGTCTGCAATGCGAAATAGCTGACGACGTCGTCGACGAGCAGCAGCGCGGCGAGCGCCGGCGCCGACGCCACGGCCGAGACGACCAGCGCCCGCTTGGCGGTGAAGCGGCGCGAGATCGCCCCCGCCGAGGACATCGCCGCGAGATAGGCGGCGGTGAACAGCGTCAGCGCGGCGCCGTAGGTCGACGGGTCCAAGCCGATGCGGGCGACGATGGCCGCCGACGCGCCCGACCACGCGCCGAGACCGACGCCGAAGGCGAAGAACATCGACGCCGTCGCGGCGCGCGGGGTCAAGACCCACACGCACGCGTCCGTCGACGCCGGCGTCGGCGCGCGTTGTCGCTCCATTCCGTCAGAATCCACAGGAGCGCCGCCCCGCAGCGCGGCGCTTCGATTCGCGTCGGCGTCGAGCCTAGGCGCCGCGCCGGCGCCTGTAAACGCGCGCGCTCACTTCGCTGCGGCCACGCGCGCTTTCGCCGCCTCGCCGTTGCCGGTCTCGACTTCGGTGGGCGCGGCCGGCGCCGCTGGCGCCGCCGTGGCCGCGGCCGCGCCGCTGAAGCGCGCGATCAGCCACGAGCGGAACAGCGCCACCGCCTCGTTGCTGAGGTCTTCGGGGTGGGTGGTCAGGTAGTAGCCGTAGCCTTCGTCGAGCCACAGGTCGAACGGCCGCGCCAGCCGGCCGGCCTTGATCTCCTCGGCGAACAGCAGCGGATCGGAGAGCGCAACCCCGTCGCCGAGAACGGCGTACTGAACCGCAAGTTGCTCGGTGTCGAAAACGAGACCGCGATCGACCGGAAGATCGGGACGGCCGAGCGAGCGGACGAAGTTCTCCCAGAAGAAGTGCCGCGAACGGCCGTCGATCTTCACGTGCAGCAGATCGTTGGCGGCGATGAACTTCAACGGATCGGAACGGTCGGCGTTTTCGAGCAGCTTGGGGCTGCACAACGGCGTCGCGCGCACCATCCACAGCAGGTCGTGGATAGCGTCGGCGACGCGCGGCTCGGAATAGACGATGGCGATGTCGATGTCGCCGTCCATGTCGGCGGCGGCCGTCGGCTTGGAGACGATCTCGAGCGTGATGCCGGGATTCTCGGAGCGGAAGTCGCGCAGAATCGGAATCGCCAAGCGATGGGCGAACGAAGTCGGCAGCGCGACCTTGAGCACGCGCTTCGGTCGGCCCTTCTCCTTGATGACCTCGCCGAGCGCCTGGTCGATGCGGTCGAACGACTTCGACACCACCGGCAGGATGTGGCGTCCCGCCTCGGTCAGCACGAGTTGCTGCGGCCGACGCTCGAACAGCGTCACGCCGAGGAAGTTCTCCAGCACCATCACATGCCGGCTGACCGCGCTCTGGGCGACGGTGAGGCTATTGGCGGCGGCGGTGAAACTCAGGTGCTGACCCGCCGCTTCGAACGCCCGCAATGCGTTCAGCGGCAACCATTTGCGATCCATCGTCCATCATCCCCGAGGGCGATGCGGGACGCCAGCCGTCGCGCTTGATCGCGTGATCGGGCGCGCGGTCGTCCGACGTGACGATATGGCCGGCGCCTCCCGCTCGCAAGGGCCCGAGCGTCCCTGCGCGCGATTGGTCCACACCCGAATCGCGCCGGCGGCGCGCTTGACGATTCCGCCATCCTCCCGATACCAGTCGCGAAGCGATCGCCGCGCGGACCGCTTCGCCCTGCCGCACGCGGCGAGACGAAGCGCAGTCTCACCCGGCGGCGCCAGGGCGCCGGACGCCGCGAAGCGCCGGCCGGCGAGGCTGTTGGATGTTGCGTCGCAGGGAAATCGACGGGCTGAGGGCGGTTGCGGTCGCGCCGGTCATCCTCTGGCACGCCGGCGTGAATGCGGTCAGCGGCGGCTTCGTCGGCGTCGACGTCTTCTTCGTCATCAGCGGCTATCTCATCACCGGCCTGATCGTCTCCGAGCGGCAGGCGGGGACGTTCACCCTGGCGCGCTTCTACGAGCGGCGGGCGCGAAGGATTCTGCCGGCGTTGCTGCTGGTCGTCGCGTGCTTCGTCCCGCTCGCCTGGCTGTGGGCGCCCATCGGCCTGCTCAACGGCTACGGCCGCAGCCTTGCCGCGGTGACCGCGTTCATCTCCAACTACGTCTTCGTCGGATCGAGCGGCGGCTACTTCGTCGCCATCGGCGAGGAAAAGCCGCTGCTGCACACCTGGAGCCTCGCAGTCGAGGAGCAGTACTACCTCATCTTTCCCGTCCTGCTGCTGACGCTATGGCGGCTGGGGCGGCGCAAAATCGTCGGCGCGCTCGCCATCGGCGCGGGGCTCAGTTTCGGCCTCGCCGAGCTCTACGCGCTGCGCGGCGACGGCGACGGATTCTACCTGCTGCCGACGCGCGCCTGGGAGCTGCTGATCGGCGCGCTGGCGGCGCTGACGCCGCACGATCCGCTCGCGCCCGCCGACGGCTGGCGGCAGGGCCTGTCGCTCGCCGGCCTGGCGGCGATCGTCGTCAGCGTCTTCGCCCTCGATCCCGCCGCGGCGTTTCCGAGCCTCTATGCTCTGCTGCCGACGCTCGGCGCAGCGGCGATTCTGCTTTCGGCGACGCCGGGAACCTGGGTCCATCGCCTGCTCAGCTCGGCCCCGTTCGTCGGCCTCGGCCTGATCAGCTACAGCGCCTATCTGTGGCACCAGCCGGTGTTCGTCTTCGCGCGCCTGCGCTACGTCCACGCGGTTCCCGGCCTGACGATGGCGGGGCTGATCGTTCTCACGCTGCTGCTCGCGACGCTCTCCTGGCGTTTCGTCGAGACGCCGTTCCGCGACCGCGCGCGCGTCTCGACGCGGCGGCTCGTCTGGACGCTGGCGCCGGCGAGCCTGGCGCTGCTCACCGTCGGCCTCGGCATCCAGCAGGTCGCGCATACGTCGCCGCCGCCGCCCCTGCCGTTTCGCAACCCGACGCTGGCGACGATCGAGCGGCGATTTGCGCCCAACACCGGCCTGTCGCCCGCCTGCGACCAAGGCGGCGCCTACGAGCCGAAGCCGCAATGCCAGACCGGCCCGGCGCCGACGCTGATGGTGTGGGGCGATTCCTAACGCGATGCACATCGTCGATGGCGTCGAAGCCGCCAATCCGGGCCGCGCGCTCGTCCAGGCGACGCGCAGCGCCTGCGGGCCCGTCCTCGGCCTGAGCCAGCTTACCGCCAAACTCGACGAAGCCTTCGCCACGCGCTGCTTCGCTTTCAATCAGGCCGTGCTCGCCTATCTGGCGACGCAGCCGCAAATCGCCGACGTCGTGCTGGCGAGTCCGTTCGGCGAATATCTCGATCGCGTGTCGCGGCTGGCGACGCCCGACGGACCGCGGGCGCCCGACGCCGCCTTCGTCGTCGAGCGGTTGACGGCGACGGTCCGGGCGATCGAGGCGCTCGGCAAGCGGGCGACGATCGTCGCGCCGCCGCCGGCGAGCGGCGAGAACATCGGCGAGTGCCTCGAGAAGGCCAGCGTGCTCGACGTTCCGGTCGCGACCTGCGACTTTTCGCTCGCCGCCGAAGAGGCCCATGACGCGGCCACGAGCGCGCTCTTGCGCGCGGTCGAGGCGAAGGGGATCCGTGTCGTGTGGCTGAGGGATCAGCTCTGCCGCCACGACGTCTGCCCGGCCTCGGAGGGCGGCGTCTTCCTTTACCGCGACGCCGGCCATCTCTCGTTCGAAGGCTCGCGCTGGATCGGCGAACACACCTCGTCGCTGCGGCTGCCGCCGCCTTGAGGCCGTGGCCCAACGCCCACGCCCGCGGACGCCGCTTTCCATCGTCGCGCAGCTGGGCTAAAGCAGCCGCCGACCCCGCCCTCCCGAAATTTCCATGACCCCTTTGAGCCCCGTCGCGCGCCGGCGCACTTTCGCGATCATCTCCCACCCGGACGCCGGCAAGACGACGTTGACCGAAAAGATCCTGCTCTACGGCGGCGCGATCCAGCTCGCCGGCGAAGTGCGGGCCAAAGCCAACCGCCGCCAGACCCGCTCCGACTGGATGGGCATCGAGCGCGAGCGCGGCATTTCGGTCGTCACCTCGGTGATGACCTTCGAATACGGCGGCTGCGTCTTCAACCTCTTGGACACGCCCGGCCACGAGGACTTCTCCGAGGACACCTACCGCACCCTGACTGCGGTCGACTCGGCGGTGATGGTGATCGACGCCGCCAAGGGCATCGAAGCGCGCACCCGCAAGCTGTTCGAGGTCTGCCGGCTGCGCGACATCCCGATCGTCACCTTCATCAACAAGATGGACCGCGAAACGCGCGATCCGTTCGACCTGCTCGACGAGATCGAGAAGACGCTGGCGCTCGACACCGCGCCGCTCGACTGGACGGTCGGGCGCGGCCGCGGGCTCGTCGGCGCCTACGACATCCGTCGCAAGACCTTGCGCACGCTCGACAGGGACGCGAACGAGACGCCGGTCTCGGGTCCCGAGGACCCGGCGATCTGGGCGATGCTGCCCGAGCACGAGCGCGCCGCGGCGATGGAGGAGATGACGCTCGCAGTCGAGGGTTGCCGCCCGTTCGACAAGCAGGCGTTCCTCGAAGGACATCTGACGCCGGTGCTGTTCGGCAGCGCATTGAAGGAATTCGGCGTGCGCAACCTGATCGACGCGATGGCCGAATTCGCCCCGCCGCCGCGCGCGCAGGAAGCCTCGACCCGCACGGTGAAGGCGGACGAGCCGAAGATGACCGGCTTCGTCTTCAAGATCCAGGCCAACATGGACCCCAACCATCGCGACCGCATCGCCTTCACCCGCGTCTGCTCGGGCAAGCTGACGCGCGGCATGCGGGCCCGGCTGACGCGCACCGGCAAGTCGATCACGCTGTCGGCGCCGCAGTTCTTCTTCGCCCAGGATCGCTCGATCGCCGACGAAGCCTTCGCCGGCGACGTCGTCGGCATCCCCAATCACGGCCTGTTGCGCATCGGCGACACCTTGAGCGAAGGCGAGGACCTCGCCTTCCGCGGCGTGCCGAGTTTCGCGCCCGAACTGCTGAGGCGGGTCAAGCTCGCCGATGCGATGAAGGCGAAGAAGCTGCGCGAGGCGTTGCAGCAGATGGCCGAGGAAGGCGTGGTTCAGGTGTTCGTGCCCCACGACGGATCGAGCGCGATGGTCGGCGTGGTCGGGGCGCTGCAGCTCGACGTGCTCGCCGAGCGACTCGAATCCGAATACGGCCTGCCGATATCGTTCGAACAGAGCCGCTTCGAGGTGTGCCGCTGGGTCAGTTGCGACGACCACGCCGAGCTCGACAAGTTCGTCGCCGCCTATCCGTCGTCGATCGCCGCCGACCTCGACGGCGCCCCGGTGTTCCTCGCCACCAGCGCGTTCAACCTGCGCTACGACCAGGAGCGATGGCCGAAGATCGTCTTCGCCGACGTGAAGGACTATCAGAAGTAGGCGTAGGCGCGGCCGACGGCGGCTCACCATGCGCGCGATCGGTTGAGTCGAGAGCGACGTTGCTGGGAAAGCGCGTTGGATAGGTTTGAATGGACGTGAGCTATTTGGCCGGCAACAGCAGCGCTTTCAAATCAAGCGACACCCCGAACGCGCCAGGCTTGACCTCTATCGCATCCACCAATCGCTTGCCGACGCTCTTCGCTCTATGACGACGGGGATCGTGCGACGCAATTCTAAAATTCTTCAGTTCCAGTCCATCCTTCAGATCATGGAATATTCCCTCGATGGCGCGCAGAAAATCGGTTTCATCTTTGCAGAATGGTTTCAGTGGAATAACCAAAAGATCTTCCAGACCGGGAGCGGCGGCTTTGCTGTCGTCAAAACTCTCGCGAAAGTAACTTGGATGAGTCTTGGTAATCAGCAAACCGGGAAGAACTTCGTCGGCGTCTAGGGTTCCGACTCGATGCCAATTCAGCACCTCGTCGCCAAAATGGCTACCTCTTGAACTTCCAATGACAACAGTCCCAGTCTTGTCGGCCCTGTCAGCCATGCTCATGAAATGCTTCTTGAATATCTGTTCCCATTCCCCTTCAGGCCAGCCGTAATCAAGAAGATAAACATAAAGAGATCGGCTACCTTTGATGCTAACCGTATCCATGTGGCTTATATACAGACCCATTGACGCCTCCATCAACGGCAACAAGAACGCGGCGACATCATGCCGCCCGGGTGCGCGAGACCGCGGAGCCGCGCTTGCGCGAATTGAAGGTGACGCTCATTTCGACATCCTGGTCCAGCTTGCCGAGAATGCCGATCAGCCGATCTAGCGTGAAGCGGCGAAGCTGCGTATTGCGGATGCGGGAGAACTCCGAATGGGCGACGCCGGTCAGGCTTTCGGCATCGCGCAACGAAAGCCCGCGTTCGTCAAGGATGCGGATGATTTTGGCGGCGGTGACGGCGCGCGCTTGGGCGAGGCCCGCGTCGGGTCGACCAAAGTCGCGATAGACATTGCCCGAGCCGCGCACCAACTCCAGTTCGTTCTCGCTCATCTCAATGCCTCCGTCAGCCGCTTGAGCCGCTCGCGGATCAGATCGACCTCCGCCAACGGCGTCTTGATCCCGGATTTCGACTTCTTTTGGAACGCGTGGATCACCCATACGTCGACGTCGATCTTCACCGCGTAGATCGCTCGAAACGCGTCGCCGCGATGGCGCGCCGCGATCTCGAACACGCCGCCCTCGACGCCCTTGAACGGCTTCGCTTTGCCGGACATTCGGCCTTCCGCTGCGACGGCCAGGGCGTCGAGAATGTCGTCCTGCGCGGCTGCGGGAAACGCTTCGAAGTCCTTGCGCGCCGCTCTGATCCAAGAAACGCTTCGCGTGTCTCGCATGAACGTCATGTTGACAAATTTGTCACCAGATTGCAAGCTCTGTCTCTAGCGTTGCGCGGTGGATGTCCGCATATCGAATTTGGCGAGAGGCGGCGGTCACAGGACCAACAGGCGCGGATTGGGCCTACGCCGCCATGCCGCGCGCCCGGCCGCAGACCGCGCCTATCCGTCGTCGATCGCCGCCGACCTCGACGGCGCCCCGGTGTTCCTCGCCACCAGCGCGTTCAATCTGCGCTACGACCAGGAGCGATGGCCGAAGATCGTCTTCGCCGACGTGAAGGACTATCAGAAGCGGGTCTAAACGGGGTAAGCTCTGCCCCAGAGACCGATCCAGGAGCGCGCCGATGCAAGGCAAGACCGTAGTCGCGACGGGGGCGACGTCGGGGATCGGGGCGATCGCGGTCGTCGAGCTGGCGCGGATGGGGGCGCGCATCGTCTTCATCGCGCGCGACCCAGAGCGCGCCGAGGCGACGCGCGCCAAGCTTGAGGCGGTCGCGCCGGGCCGCGGACACAGCGCCCATATCGCCGATCTGTCGCGGATCGCCGATACACGGCGCGTCGGCGACGAGATCGCCGCCAGCGAAGCGCGCATCGACGTGCTGATCAACAACGCCGGCGCGATCTTTTCCGACCGCCGCGTCACCGCCGAGGGTCTGGAGATGACTTTCGCGTTGAACCACATGGCCTATTTCACGTTGACCGGCTGTTTGCGCGATCGGCTCGTCGGCTCGGCCCCGGCGCGCGTCGTTTCGACCGCCTCGGCGGCCCATTACGGCGCCAAGCTCGACTTCGAAGATCTGCAATGCGCGCGCGGCTATAGCGCGTGGAAGGCCTATAACCGTTCGAAGCTCGCCAACATCCTCTTCACCCGCGAACTGGCCAAACGCCTCGCCGGAACCAACGTCACCGCCAACTGCCTGCATCCCGGCATTGTCGCGTCGCGCTTTGGCGACGAAGCCGGCGGCTGGACGGCGCGGCTGTTTCCGTTCATCAAGCGCTTCGCGATCTCGCCGGCTGGAGGCGCCGACACGATCATCTATCTCGCCTCGTCGCCGGATGCGGCGAAGGCAAGCGGCGAATATTTCGCCAAGCGCAAGATCAAGACGCCGTCCCGCGCCGCGCGCGACGACACGGCCGCCGCGAAGCTGTGGGCAATGAGCGAAGCGATCGCGAAGTGACAGTCCCCTCTCGCCACATGAGCGTCCCTCTCCCGAAAGGGGGCTGCCGGATTCACATATTGGAATCCCAAAAGTCCAGAGCCGACGCTGCCTGATCCGTGCTCGGCGTCAATGTCGCGCCAAGCGCGGCCGCTTCGCGGCTTGCTCGTTTCACTCGCAAACATTGACTCCTCCGCGCGGCTCAGGCCGTTGGTTTCCACGATCTTTGCTGAGCGGGCCGGCCGTGCGGCCGGCTCCGCTCGCCAAAGGCCGTGGAAACAAGAACGCCACATCGGAACGGCGCAGTCATCGCGAAGCGGCCGAAGCAAAGCGTAGGAGCGGCGAAGCCGCTTGACGGCGCCGGGCCGATGTGGCCCCGAGCTGAAGATGCGTGAACGCCGTAGGCAAGCGGGATGAGGGACTGGGAGGATTTCCCCGTCGCCTCCGGCCACTCGCCTCGCCCCTCATCCCGACCTTCTCTCCGCAAGCGGGGAGAAGGGGTCACGCCGCCTTCGTCCGCGCGCGATCGTAGGCGGCCTTGACTCGCTCCGTCGGGCGGACGGCGGCGCGCTCGGCGAGCAGGGCGCGCGCCAGGCGCCACCGACCGGAGCGTTCGGCGGCGGCGATCAGGGTCTGGGCGACGATGTCGCGCTGGGCGTGGCTGCCGCCGATACGGATCGCCTCGTTGCGCGCCGAGGAGAGCGCGTCGATCGCGGCGGAATCATCCCCGGCGCCGAAGGCGAGCATGCCGTCGACCAGCGCGCGGCCGACCTCGACCGTCACGCGGTGATTGTCGCCGGCGCCGAGGCGCTGATAGGCGTCGAGCGAGGCGCGCACGCGCGCGGCGTCGCCGGCGTCGGGCGAGCGCGCCGCGGCGAGCGCGAGGTGCAGATCGTTGAACGCCGACACGTGGTCGTCGACGTGCCGCATCCACGCTTCGGCGACCGGCCGCCAGCGGTCGCCGACGTCGACGCCGGCGAGTTCGAGCCGCCACAACAGGCTGGCGGCGTCGACACGGTCGAGCGTCAGGTCGTCGGCGAGCTTGGGCGCAGCGAAGCGGTCGTAGTCGGCGATCGCCTCGTCGAAGCGACCGAGCTCGATCAGAAAGGCGCCGAGATGCCAGCCGTTGTGCCCGGCCATGAAATGCGCCGGACGCCAGTTGGCGCGGGTCGACTTGAGGAAGGCGATCCCCTCCTCCTGCCGGTTGGCGGTCTCGAACACATGGGCGAGCGCATGGGTCGCCCAGCCGTCGGCGGGATTGCCCGCCAGCGCCTCACGGCCGACCGCTTCGGCGCGGCCGAGTTCGCCCGATTCCTCGAGGCCGAAGGCGTAGGCGCCGAGGACGAAGCTGGTCAGCGGATTGCCGCGCTCCCAGGCCGGCAGGACGCGCGCTGCCGAATCGCGGATGGCGAGCGAGTGGCCGTGGAAGAAATGCGCGTCCTCGACCAGCCGCAGCGCCAGCGCGTCGCGCGGGTGGTCGGTGAGCATGTCGTCCCAGATCCGCTCGCTCTCGAAGGCGCGGCCCGCCGCCCAGGCCTTGGCGGCGGCGAGGTGGCGGCGCTCGCGCTCGGACGCGCCGCCGATCGCCGCCTCGGCCGCCGCGAGGGCGCTCGTCACTTCGGAATGGTCGCCGCGAAAGCCGCCGATCAGGAACAGATCGGCGATTGCCGTCGCCCCGAGCGCGAACGACGGGTCGGCCGCCAGCGCGCTCTTCAGCCCGCCGACCGGATCGCCCGTCAGGCCCCAATAATCGGCGACGGCGCGGTCGAACGCCGCCGCCGATTCGGGCGCGCCGGCGAGCGGCAGGTCCTGCTGGTCTTTCGCCATCGACAAACTCCCTCGCTCGAGCGCGGCTTACCGCCACGATAGCGCGGCAAGGTCGGTGGCGAAATCGGCGACGGCTCAGGCGGCGGTGGGCGGCGCGAAGCGCAGCGCGACGCCGATGCGGTTCCACTGGTTGATGACGCCGATCGCGACGGTGAGGAACACCGCCTCGCTCTCGCTGAA
>Ga0182030_10010521_pt1 | contig 18776 bp, 17 predicted proteins | sample 812S3MmetaG_FD_121299 | JGI IMG/M metagenome (GOLD analysis project Ga0182030, IMG submission 121299) | Permafrost microbial communities from Stordalen Mire, Sweden - 812S3M metaG (Illumina Assembly) | ecosystem: Environmental > Terrestrial > Soil > Wetlands > Permafrost | place: Sweden...
ACGTGAGATAGGCCGCGACAGACGCTAGCAAAAAGCATATATTACTAAGCTAGAGTACTGCTAGATAGACACACATAATAAGACTCCTTTTAATAGACACGACTCACGAACAGGACCTCTCTTCTCTGCTCTATTTACAGTCAAAACTTCCTTCCTAATGTTGTAGTTTTGTCACTTTCGTGGGGAAAGGGAAAACACCCAGAGACCGAGCACAATTAGGATTATGATTTGAAATCTTGTATTGAGCAGATATGAGGCATTTACAAGCTTCTTGCTAAAACATTGACCCTGAAAAGTGTGCACTACTACCTTTTCTCCCCCCCCCTCAAGCGCCTCGCAAGAACTCAGCCGGAGCCAATGAGACAGAACCATCTCGCGGAAAGCAGTGAAATTGCAATTCATATGCAGAACGGAATGTGAACAGCAATCAATGTCCAATTGTTAGGTATCCTTGGCAATAGATGCGCAGGATGAATAGGAAGGGCGACAGCTTGGCTAGCTGCAAAGATGTTGAGAAAGGAACATCCGGAGTTTGTCTCAGTGATAATCCAGTCATGTTTAAGACAGGTGTTTTCTCAAAGGGTAGTCACTGAATTTGTGAGGAAGTCACGCTTGCAGGGACTAGGTAATAATGGAATGGAAGCCGAGGAGAGGGTACCTTCACGTGATGCTCTACCAAGTATAATTCCCAAACTTAATGAAGACCCGATGCTAACTCTTGTTCGGAGGACATCTGGATCAGCTGGATCAGCAGAATTCACGACGAGGTACAGAGATGTGAGACCACATCATTGCTGTGGCCACCGTCACTCCATGTTGACGGGAAGATGGCTTTACACGTGATGGATCAGTCAGCAGCCAAGATGCTACTAATGACTAATGACTAAACCAAATTGAACCAATCCTCCTGAAACAAATCAAATACGCCGAGAATGACATTCTAGAGGACACAAGTTGTGTAACAATTCATGCACCCCCCTGGAAAAATCACTGCATGCGGAATGACATCGCTTTTCAGCCACAAAAATCCAAGGCAGCCACAGCTTGAATTCGCTGACGAATTGGGTTCCTCTAATTGGCTCCTTTCAGCACCACCTTCCGTGAGGTGATTTACTCCCAGCGACAATGAAGTGATTCACTATTGGCTAATGCACAGCCCTCTGCTTGCATAACATGTCACTGCTTTGCTATGTGACGTTCTTCATACTTCTCGAACCTAAAATTGCATCAAGTTCTGTGGTACTGTCACTTTTTGCCGCAGACATTCCTTGTCTCAGTCGCCGCGGGCAAACATTTACCTCGTACAAATCTTTGAGTGACCGCAAACAATAAAATCCCTCTTTATCCCCCATCCAAATCGAACCGAAACACTTCAAAACTTTTCATAAGCATTTCCTTTTAGCAGCAGCTTGAAGGAATCAGAAGTCAAGATGTTCAAGACCTCATCTCATGCCACACCACCAGCCACAGATCCCGCAATCTCCGTGACTTCAACTCTCCATCCAGAACCTCCTTCTGAGATCCCCGAGAAATCTAAGAAGGGGGGAGAGAAGGCGAGCGTTCATTCTGAGAGCCATAGTGATCATGGAGATGTGGTTCGGGATGTTATCATTGGCTTCGCCGACGGCCTGACTGTTCCGTTTGCCCTCACGGCTGGTCTCTCATCGTACGTATATCACGAGATTTCCTATACATACGTATAATACTAAAGAGGAATAGCCTTGGATCGAACAAGCTTGTTATTATTGGAGGTCTCGCAGAGCTCTTCAGTGGTGCTATCTCCATGGGTCTCGGCGCGTATTTGGCAGCCGTCACCGAGAGAGATCATTACATCAACGAAGAGGCGAGGGAGAGAGAGGAAGTTCGAACGAGACCTGAGGATGAGAGAGAAGAGATCTATGAGATTATGGAGGGATATGGTTTAGATCGGGATTCGACTCGGCCGTTGGTCGATAAGTTGGAGGAAAATCCTGACCAGTGGGTTCGGGTAGGTTGCCCCTGCCACGGACTGAGCGTTGCTAACTGGGGATAGTTCATGATGGATTTTGAGTTGAAGTTAGAGAAGCCAAAGATATCGAGAGCTTGGATCTCAGCTGCGACGATGGGCTTTGCGTACTTCATCGGTATGTATCTCTCCTCTTTCATCGTTCATCACTAATGTTTCTAGGCGGCCTCATCCCAATGATCCCCTACTTCGCCATGAAGAATGTCACCCACGCCCTATTCGTCTCAATCGGAATCACAGTCATCATCCTACTCCTCTTCGGCTACATCAAAAACTATGTCACCATCGGCACTAAACGATCTGGATGTTACGGTGCGGTTCAGACTCTTTTCATCGGTGTTCTCGCTGCCGCCACTAGTTATGGAATCGTTAGGGCCATCAACTCAAAAAATCCGGTTGATACAGCTTGATGAAATTAATTAGGGGAGGCTTTTCGATATGTACTATAGGGAATTTTTTTTTTATGACGGATAACACTGCTAGGGTGAGATATGGCGTTCATGGTAGAGATGAGCAACTTGCTGTCGGGTCCTCGTCATCGGTGCACTTTGGGAATGAGAGACTTCTCCACACATCTAGAGACGTAATAAACACTTTATTTGATATTCAATCTTCCTCTTCGAAAGTTGCACTCTCTTGAACCAGGTTGATTTAAACTTAACAAGGGCGTGATACTGATCAACAAGTCCGGCATCCAAGCGAGTGGAGAAATCATGAGGATTTGCTGGTCCGTGCCATGCTACTTTTCTATGCCTCTTTCAAAAATCTCAGCACAATATAAAATCCTCCTTTTTTAAATTGGCCAAGTATATCCTCAATCCACGAACCATTTGCCCGCCTAAATATATCTGCAGCTTCCCTCCAAACCACGTGGCATGCATCAAATGTACCTGAGACCCCTGAAGGCATTGGGGTCCAAGCGTTACCCTAGTCATTCCGGCAGATAGCCCGATACGGAAGAACTTCATAAAAAAATAATATCTCACCAAAAAATAATTGTGAAAGAAATTGTGTTGCAGAATATCAATCGGCCATCGCCAAGTATCAACGACCTCGCCATCCTTCACCATCTTTCACCCAAATATCATTGCTAGAATCATTGACCTAAACCACGCCATCAACGCGTGGATAAGAAAACGGCACAGACGCGGATCCGAAATCTTCAGGGGCTTTCACAAAATTAAATCTCGTTGCGCGTCCGCCATCCCAAATTTACCACAGAAGCGCAAACATTCCTCATGACTCCAACCACATTCCTCCTCCCCTCCCACCGCTAAATCAAGGACTCGAGATTCCTACGCGCTGAGCGCAATGCCCTGGCAACCCCTCCCCCGAATCGCCTTCGCTGTCGCAACATTCCCCTTCACCGCCACATCCCCGGCCGACCTCCCCCTCGAACTCGGCGATGAGCTGTATATAATCGAACAAGGAGGCAAGGATGCGGATTGGTTTAGGGGGTATTTGGTTGCGCCGCCGAGTCTGTTGGCCGGATTGACGAGTACGAAGGGGAGTACGCTTTAGGCGAGGGTGTTTTCGGGGATCTTTCCAAGGAGCTGTGTTGAGGTTAGGGAGGTGTTGGGTGAAGATGATGATGAGGAAGAGGATGGGGAGAGCGAGATGGGAGAGGCGAGGGCGGTCAATGGACTGGGGCATGGGAGGACAGGGAGTGGAGGCAGTTTTGAGGGCAGTCCGTTGAATAGTCCCAATGCTATACTGGCCAAGGCAAAGAAGACGGAGTCTGCGAGGAGCGCAAATGGGAAGATTACGAAATCGAAGGGCAAGAAGAAGGGTCTTACGAATGGCAATTCGCCTTCGTTATCCATGGTCCCGAAACGAGATCCGAATACCCCCAAACCCGCAGCTCCTGTACCGATGCTGAAAATTGGAGACGAGACGCCGACTTCGACTTCTGAACCGCTGGTGGATGAGATTGCGAGTTGTTTGAGGGAATGGCATTCTACGAATTTACACGAGCTGCTGCTGAGCAGGCAATATCCGCTGTTAGATAAAATGTCGAGTTTGGTACAAACGCTGGATCTTTCAAGGAGGCAGTTTTTACATAATGTCCTTACGACTCATGAGATGGGGTTATTGAGGGAAAAGACGGTCTGGGATCTAGTTCGAGGGAATAAAATTTTCAACGGCGAGGTTATTGTGAGGGATCCAGCGCAAAGGGGGAGAGTTTTGACGGGAGACGACTCTGCGGTGGAAATTACGAAACTGCAATCTATGATGAGTTTGCTGGATGATCGACCACAACCGCCGTTAAATGACAGTCTCACACTTCACCATCTCTTGATTGACGTCAAAGCATTCGTGGGTGCATCAACAGAATCGACAACTCTAGTCTTCTTCCTCGCAACCAAATCACCTGGAACCCCCGCTACGGCTCTTTCGGAAAGTTACGTTGTAGAGGTTCCTCCGAGTGGTGCAATGACAAGTCTTGCGAAAGCAGGTAACATGAAAACCTTATTCACGGACCTCGCTTCTGCGGACATTGGAGATTTGCCTTCTGCGGACAGTGAGCTATATTTGGTGGTGAAAATAAGATCAACTCAGCAAGTGATGGCTGGTAAGCCCGGATCTCGTGGGAGTTCTCGTGATGGACCTACGAGTACTCGGCATGGAGAAAAGCCTCCATCTATTGGCACTAAGTCTGGACGAAGAAGTCTGATGTGGGGTCAGAAGTCGCAAAAGACAGCATTCTCGAGGAATGCTCCTATCTCGTCTCGGCTTAACTCTCTATCTGAGCAAGCGGATGAAGATCGATCAGAAAGCCGGGATGGACCGCCTAGTACAGCTGGCTCCAGAGGACCTGCGACGCATGAACCTAAATCCGGATCTGTCACCCGGATCGTTACAAGGACTGTGGGTATTGGTGCACTGAAACTCAATGCCATCATGAAATCAGATGAAGAAGTGGAGCAAGTTATGACCATTTGGTCCCCCGCGATTGGATTCAACGAAAAGCAAGAGAACCCTGATTGGGATGAGATTATTCTTGACCTTAATGACAGTAAATCGAGCCATTACGAGAAGTCGCGGAAAGCGGAACGCTTACAGGTTCACTTGAGAGCTTTTGACAGTCCTGATGCAGATGCGCTGATCAAGGCAACTCCCACGCTTCTGTCGGGAGTGACAAGGACGAGCAAAATGGGATTTTCAGGTGCGCCAACGAAGCCAAGATCAGATATTTATGTCACGATCGATGAAGCCTTCCTGCCTCGACATGCGCTTCTGTCTCGTTCATCAGGGAGCGCCACGCCACTTTCAACCACCATCAGTTGTAACAATCTCCAGATAACTCTTGAAGTGCGTCGCGCAAATGGTGAGCGATTAGAAGGTTGCATCTTCTCTTCTTCGAATGCAGATGGCGAAAGCTCTTGGGAGTCCGCCGCCGCTGAGAGGGGCGACGCTTGGAACCAAACTCTTCGTCTCACAATTCCACCCAATGATGTTCCCGGCTGTCACATAGTTATGGTATTGGCTGATGTGCCTAACCAGCCATTCGCCATTTGCTATTTGCCGTTATGGGACCAGCAAGCATTTATGAGAGATGGTCACCATTCTTTGCTACTGTACAGATACGACGAGGCTACATCAGGTCCGAAGGCTAATTCGCAAGGGAAGGGTGGGTATCTTAATCTTGGTTGGAATGCTAGGGGCAAGGATGATGTCTCGAAAGATGAAGCTGTTACTGGCCCGATTGCGACTCTGAGAGTGCAGACATATCTCTGCAGCACAAGGTTCTCCCAAGATAAGGTGCTGTTAGGTCTGTTGAGATGGAAGGATCAACAACCGGGAGACGTTCAGGAATTGCTGAAAAGACTGGTATTTGTTCCAGAAATCGAAGTCGTGAAGCTTTTGAACGACGTGTTTGATGCAATCTTTGGTATTCTGGTCGAAAATACAGGTAATGATGACTACGAAGACCTCATTTTCAGCGCTCTAGTCACCGTCCTTGGCATTGTGCACGATCGACGGTTCAATCTGGGCCCATTGGTTGACCAATACGCTGAGAATAAGTTCAACTATCCTTTCGCAACTCCATGTCTCGTCCGATCTTTCACTCGACTCTTGGCAAATCCTTCGGCACCAGAAACTTCAAGGAAGTTGAGAGCTACTTTCAAAGTCGTCCGTCACATCCTCAAGTTCATCACTCATGCTCGAGGTCAGCAGAAAGCAAAAGAGGCTGGGATTGGTATCACGAGTACATCTCCAGGCTTCACACGGCACCTGAGGAAGATTTTCAAAGAGCTAGATGGACTAATGCGCAACACTGCGCCTATTTTGGTCGGAAGTCAAACACTTGCTGTACAACACTTCCACACTTGGCTCCCCGAGCTCACAGGCTTGCTTAGCACGGAAGAAATTTTGCATATCGCAATCGATTTCATGGATTCGTGCGCGCTGGTCAAAGGCAAGCTGGTCTTGTATAAGTTGGTTTTGATCATCAATTACTCTCGACTGGATCTTTTTGCGCAGCCTGAACAGAGGGCAGCCTTGAGTGCAAATACCGTTCGATGGATTGCGCCTCATTGGGGCAAGACTGCTGAGGTTAATGAGCAATGGAGGGATCAAGTCCGACTTTGCTGTTCGATTCTATCCACACAGGTTGATGGATTGGGACCTGAAGTGCCTGACTATATCTCGAAGATTATCGACTCGTATCTTGCTCTTCAAGCTGCGCCAAAGACCGAGAAGACACGGCTTTCGTTGCTCTTCCCAACTACGTATCCGTTTCCAGCCAAACCTATTTCTGGCAAAGCGGAGTTTGATGAAGCTCTTGTTGAACTCTCTGCTGTCTTGTCCGCCATATCCACACTGCCCACCGGGATGCAGCTAGATCTTGCTGAGGATGAAATGGCTACTCTTCTCGAGGACACGTTACATGTCCACCTTAGTATTCTCCAATGTCACGCGTTCCCTGCGAATTGGCTCAGTGTTCACATCTACCACCACAAGTCCACCATGAAAAATCTAGATTATCTCGCAGGAATCTTGCTGGACTCTTTCCTGCCTGATCCAGATGAAGCCGAGAATTACAACACCGAACTCTGGAAAGTCTTCTTCACCGTTTTACTCAAACTTGTCGGCAGCGATGCTTTAGCCCTTGAAACCTACCCAGAGCAAAAGCGACGAGCAGTATGGAAGATCGCAGGTGACGTACGAGAGCAAGGTGCCGAGCTGCTGAGGCGGACTTGGGAAGCAATTGGTTGGGAGACAAGCCCCGACGAGCGCCAACGATATGCATTGACCAAAATGGGTGGATATCAAGTCCAGTACGTTCCTGTGCTGGTGGGTCCCATCGTTGAGCTTTGCCTCAGTGTACATGAAGGTCTCCGCCGGGTTGCTGTCGAAGTGCTTCAGACTATGATCGTCAGCGAATGGACTTTGAGTGAGGACCTATCTGTCATTCAAACAGAAATGATCGATTGCTTAGATCGATTGTTCAAGTCTAAGTCGTTGACTGAGAGTATTCTTCAGAAGCTATTCATCAATGAATTACTTGGACTCTTCGAACCGCTCTCGCAAATACCGGATGATCCTCTTTATGGCGCATTAAGGGAATTGATTGCTACGATCGACGAGTTCTTAGATCTTCTCGTTGCAGTTCACAGTACCGATGTAACAGGAGAGGCCTCGCATATGATCCACAGATTGCGGCTGATGGAGTTCTTGCGGGATATGCAGAAGGAAGAAATCTTCATTCGATATGTCCATCAATTGGCAGAGCTCCAGGCCAATGCTCGGAATCCTACAGAAGCCGGTCTCGCACTACGTCTTCATGCAGATCTGTACGACTGGGATCCAACAAAGATCGTGCCTCCTTTGGCTGAGCCCGAATTCCCTGCGCAATCGCATTTCGATCGAAAGGAGCGTATCTACTTCGAAATCATCAAGAACTTCGAGGAAGGTGAGGCATGGAATAGTGCTTTGGGAGCGTATCAAGAGTTACAGGCTCAATATCAGGATAACGTCTTTGACTTCCCTAAGCTGGCAAGGACGCAACGGGCAATTGCTACGATTTACGAGACGATTGCGAAGAGCGATAAGCTTGTTCCCAAATACTTCCGGGTCACATACAAGGGCATGGGTTTCCCACCGAGTCTGCGAGACAAAGAATTTGTGTTCGAAGGGTCTCCGACTGAACGAACGTCTGCTTTTACTGATCGTATGCAAGAGCAACATCCAGCTGCAAAGATCGTTACCACAGCTGGAGATGTGGAGGATGTTGAAGGTCAATTTCTTCAAATATCTTCTCTGTCGCCACATCGGGATTTTGATCATCATGTTTTCCAACGTGCTCGTGTTCCAACAGCGATTCGTGATTATCTTCTCACGGCACACCCGCAACTCTTCTCGGTCACTTTAAAACGAGATACGAGCGGCCCTGTGCAGGAACATAACGCAGAAAAAATCCTCTACACCACAGCGGAAGCATTCCCCACTATCCTCCGCCGCAGCGAAATTGTCTCTATCGACCGGCTGAAACTCAATTGCCTACAAACAGCGCTCGAACGCATAATTCGCAAAACCCAAGAAATGGCCGTAGTCGAAAAACGCGTCTTGGACGGCGAAGAAGACATGGCCCCCCTCCTCATCGAAGCCCTCTCGATCTCCGTAAATCCCACCACCGAATCATCAGTCGCCCGCTACCGCGATCTTCTCCCCTCCCAAATCCCAGACTCAGAAGAAGTCCAAGAAATTGAACTTTCCCCTCTCGAAAACGCCGTCAAAATCGCACTCATTGACCACGCCGTGATGATCAAACGCAACCTTACCTACTACTCCCGCGCCACGGCCCCTTCCCTCCAAGGTGTAGGAAGAGAATCGGTCGACGAGCTACAGCAAAGTAAATCTACCTCTCCCTTCAAGCTCCCCTACAGCCACCACCCAGTCCTCGCTAAAACAATCTCAGATTTCGAAGCCACGTTTGCCCCCGAATTAGCTTCCTTTACTTTTCCGCAAAATTTACAGCGCTCGCCGACGCCAACCCCAAGCTGGGCGATCAGTTCGCCAATCAATGAGCGTATGTCCCCGCTTGGGCTGGGGATACCGAACTCGTTGACGAATGGAACGCTCGCGACGCAGGATACGAGTATACTGGATACACCGAGCCATAAACGGGGTGTCAGTGGGAGACTTAGCTTTTTGAAACGTAATCAGACGGCACCAGACCCAATCTTAAGGGAGCAAGTCAACGGTGCTGCGCGTGGACGTGGGAGATCGGGTGAGGAGGAGAGGGTCAAAGAGGGGAATAGGAGGAGTTTCTTTGGTGGTGTGGCGAATGGTGTTGGTGTGGGACGGGGGAGGGCGGGGAGTGTGAGCGTGAGCGTGAGCGAGAAGGATGAAGAGGGCGAGGGGGACTCGGGGTGGGTTACTAGTTCTGATTTGACGATGAGTTCTATTGGTCCTGGGACGGGAAATCAGCCAGGGAATCAAGGCGGGAAAGAAGCAGCTGCTCCGCAAAGGAGGAGTCTCAGTTCTCAGAGGAGTTCAGAGAGGCCCAGTACAGCGACTAGTAGCGTGGTGGGAAGTAGGGTCGGGAGTGTGAGGAAGAGACTGAGTATGTTGAAATTGGGGAAGAAGAGTAGTAAGGCGAGTGTGCTGGTTGGAAGCGTGGCTGAGGAGGAATGATTCCCTTTTCATCTCACTCATCCACACCATCACATTCATATCAACCAACACTTCACTTATCAATTCATTGATTGAGCGCGAGGGAAGGTGATGGGGGATAATGAAACGTGGAAGGGAGGCACTGTACGATAACACACCAGACTCACACAAAATTGGGTACATAAGGAGCGGAATGTTCACACACAGGATATGTACGGATCGATCAACCAAGCACTGGATTTTGGGCGGAATGGGAGGGACAGCCGTATACCCGGATTTTCTTGTTTTTGTTTTGTTTATTTGGTGCTCTAAATCAAGATTTGTAGGGTTTGATAGATAAGATTACAGGAGGGAGGTTCTGTGTATTTGTATTTATATGAGTTGGGGTGTATATGGTTTGGGGAGGGATAATTCAACATGTTGATATCCGGGCACCAATTCTGCTGCGTGAAGTGAATGGAATGAAGTCCTCGTGGCAAGTGCCAATATTGAGCATCCACCTGGGTTAGGATAAGAAGGGCGGTCCTGGTTTTTTGGTAGCCTTCTAGGCATCCATTCGGTGTCCTCAAACGACGCGGGGACCGCACCTCGCGGCGTGGGGTCAATTAACTTGAGAAAAAAGGGGGCTGCCAGCTCCTGGAACTTTCTTGATTTTACCACCCGCTATATCCATTTCCATTATTCGCATCTCAGCACTCTGGAATACTGGTCTGAACTACCTAGAGGGCTTTCTTATACTACATATAGCTTAGAATCGTGGGCCTCTAGCTCTATTATTTGCAAGATCTCAATACTCAGTTTGCCTGATCATACTGGGTCAAGAGGTTCTTTTTTTCGAGCTCGGCGCTTGCTAATAGATCGTGCCGGGCTAAGTCCTAAGACTGTAACAAACTGGAGGCCGTCAAGAACGACTGATAGTACTAAATTCGCGAACCTCACTGTCAATCGCGGATCAACAGTCTCAAAACTGGAATTGTTTATGCATCACGTGGTGCGGGGTAAGCGAGTGGGGTCAAAGGGTAGCATAACAATAGAATAGGATGAAAACAACTTCATTTAAGATTTCGCAGATCGCCGTGCTAGGGATTGCGATGAATCATGCTTCATTGCCTGAGCTGAGACCAAAAATGCCTCTTCGGCACTCGGAATTAGCAAGTACCTCAATATGGGATGCGGCGTTGTCAGGCCATGTGGTCACACCACCACGTAACCGCAAAACAACATGATCTCTTCGACATTGTACTTCTTTTGCTCTGCAATCCAAACTCGCATTTTTATTCATCAACTTTCCCCCGTCTCGGCTATCGTTATGGCCGATTCCCAGCTGTTTGAAACGCCGCTCGACCCGGACGTTCTATATATATAGTCAAGGAATAGGTTATCACAGTCTCTTCGCAAGAACATAACATTTTTGTTTAAGCAATTTGCATTCAGCAATCAGAGATATTCCAATAATTCATTATTAAATAATCATGGGTATCTTCACCCGCTTTCAACATCACGCCTCATCCTCAAACCTCGAAAAACATCCTCCAATCCCGACCCAACCTCTGCAACCCAAACCCCCCGACCTCGAAGCCGCCCGGTCCAGTACCTCTCCAATCATCGATTTCGACCCTCAAAATGATGTCCAAGATCCCAACATCGTTTTCTGGGACAGCCCTACCGACCCCAAAAACCCACTCAACTGGACCCCCACTAAGAAATACACCAACATAGCCCTCCTCTCCTTCCTCTCCTTCCTCACCCCCCTTGCCTCGTCGATGATGGCCCCCGCCATCCTCCAGATAATGGCCGAATTTCACAACACAAGCAACATCCTTGCCTCTTTCGTCGTCTCCGTCTACGTACTCGGTTTCGCTATCGGGCCTGTCATTTTTGCTCCTTTATCGGAAATGTATGGTCGGATTCCAGTGTATTGGGCATGTTCTGTCTTATTTACGGTTTTTACGATTGCGTGTGCAGAAGCGAAGAGTTTGGGTGTATTGATCGGGATGCGGTTTTTGGCGGGGATGGTGGGAGGTGCGCCGTTGAGTAATGGGGGAGGTAGCATTGGTGATATGATTGTGCAGGAGGAGAGGGGGGCGAGTATGGCGGCTTTTGCGATGGGCCTGTTGATGGGTACGTGTGTTCATTTTGCGCTTGATACTGTAGTGAAGACGAGTTAATTTGTCCATAGGCCCGATGTTAGGACCCGTGATGGGAGGTTATTTGGCGGAGGCGGAGGGGTGGAGGTGGGTTTTTTGGGTTATTGCTATTGCGGTACGTCAAGTTCCTTTTCTTCTCTCAAACGATTGCTGTAGCTTAAAAATTGAAACTAATTAATGGCGTAAATAGAGTGGCATTGCGACGATTTTTGTGTTCATCGTTATGCGCGAATCGTACGCTCCCGTTATCCTAGAGCGTAAAACCAAACACCTCCGCAAACAAACCGGGAATCCTCACCTTAGATCCAAATTAGACCCCGATCTGAAAGGCGCAGCATATTTCATCGAGGCCATTATCCGCCCACTCAGAATGCTAGTCCTCTCACCCGCCGTCCTCTGCCTCTCAATCTACATCGGCCTGTGTTTTGGCTGCCTCTACCTAATGTTCACAACCTTCTCTTACGTCTTCACAGAGGTATACCATTTCAGCATCGGCACCGATGGGCTCACATTCTTGGGTATGGGTACCGGCTCTCTTATTGCCCTCATCCTCGTCGGCGCCTTTTCCGATCGCATCCTCCGCTACAAAACTCTACACTCCCCCACTCCCAATGAACTAAAACCCGAATACCGCCTCCTACCCATGCTCTTCGGCGCACCTTTTATCCCTATCGGCCTCTTCTGGTACGGCTGGTCCGTACAAGCTCACACCCACTGGATCGTGCCCATCCTCGGCACCGTCTGGATTGGTTTCGGCTTCCTCATAATAACTTTTGCGGTACAGATGTATCTAGTGGATGCATTCACGCGGTATGCGGCAAGTGCGTTGGCTGCGACGACAATATTGAGGAGTTTGATGGGTGCGTTACTACCGTTGGCGGGCAGGCAGATGTATGTTAAATTGGGGTATGGGTGGGGTAATAGCTTGTTGGCGTTTTTGACTGCGGCGATGGTGCCGATTCCCTGGCTGTTTTACAGGTATGGGGAGAGGCTGAGGAAGAAGAGGACATTTGAATTTTAAGAGTTTGGTATAAGGACTGTTTTGAAGATGAATTCGGGACGGGGTTCTAGAAATGAAAGGGGTCTATGAACCTCGTATGGTGAAAGTTTACTGCTAGGTATAGAAGAACACCGAAGAACAAGGTTGATAAGTTTCGATGTTCTTCGGTGATGTAAATAAGATATATCTAAATAGTTTCTTGAGTTTCTTGAGTTTGTTAACTCATGTTCTGTACTCATCAAGTAAATCCAATAACCTATCCTATACTGTTATGCTGGTTATATTGAAAGATGCGTGTTTCATCCTTGCAGGCCTTATTTTCTTCACCTTGCAAGATCCGTTGAAAGTCTTAATTCCTCAGAGGCGCTGCAGCCACCAATGGTCCTTCTACCCGCCTTATTTTCAGCCCAAACTTCACGACCGTCCTCATGTGCCGTCCCTTCACACTGTACCTTCATTCCTTCAACCTCATCTACATCCAGCACGTTCGACACGCCACTTATGAAATACATAAAGAGCTTTCGGAATCTCCCCTTTCCACAAGACCTCAATCTTTCTGCCTCGACTATTTTCATTCCTAAATCTTTCAATTAAGTTTGGAAGATCCGGTCCAAAATATGGTTCGCCATGGTCTGGTTCTGGATCTACAACTATGATTGGTCGTGGATTGTCCATATCGCTCTATTGAAACCTGCCATATAGAACCAATCCAATGTTAAAGATAAACAAATGCGTGAACCTCCAACGGCTTGGTTAGCGGGCAGGACAAAAAGGTCTTCGATTGCTGGATTGATATTCTTGACTGCGACCAGGAGAGGAATGGAAGCTGGCATCGTAAGGTGGGGGTTCCGAGGGTAGAGTGGTTCGTAGCCTCGACCAGTAAAGCCACGACTTGGGTATGTGCGTGTGCCGTTACTTTCCTGCTCGACTTGCATTGGGGTTTTTGCACTAGCTTGTAAAGTGGTAAGACAGCTTCGCTTCTTAGGTACGATGATGATGGGATCCCAGTTATGATTTCCAATGAATGAGAAGGTTTTATTGGCGTACAACACCTTTGCGGATTCCGAGGCGATAGTGTGGTTGCATTGCAAAAGTCCCAGAGCCAAATTTCTTCAAGCTTCTAGCTTTCATGGTATAGTCTCTGATGTATCGCATTTGACTTTCCTCATCGTACACAGGGGCGTGATTGGGATCAAGGTCAACAACCTTGTAGCTATTGTAGGTGCAAGGACCGGCTTGTTGGCCTTGATATACGATATCTTTTTCTCTCCTGGACTCGCGACTGTCTTGAACCCTGACTATACTATGATGGGCGAGGATGATACAAGACAAAAAGATGTATATTTATCGCGCAGTTCTCTTGGGAGATTTTGAAAGGATACACTCGTAGATGGAGCTGATGCGGACGGAATCGGCTCTCTTACGGGCCCAGCCATTTCAAGAGCCGCTTAGATATATTGAGGAGCTTACAGCGATTGCTACAAATAATCGATGCGTTGTAGCTTGTTGGCGCTGAGCGCTAATTTAGATCATTTAGGAAGATGCGCCAATCACTTATTATATACATTCAAGAAAGTGGAGAACGCCAGTTTTGAAAAGTTGGCGATTCTATAAACATTAGATTAAAGTTTACAGAAGTGTAGTTACATGCTTTCCGTACAGTTGGAGATCCAATTATAGCGCCATGTGCGTCCCGGCCATATTTTCCCTAGTGGGCATTCTATTCTACATAAAGTGTCGACAACAAATCCCTGGTCTCCAAAGTCAGTCATTGGCGCTGCTCGCAACATGAACTAGCCTGTCAAATTCTCATTCTTCAGGTGCAACATAAATGACTCGTCAAGCTTGTGGCAAATAATACATCATACATTATCTACAGAACTTCTTTCATATTAAAACTTTTTCCCATTAAATAATTGCAAGTCTTCCGTCAACACGCTCAACTTATCCACAAATGGCCTTGACATCATCTAAAGGATTTCTCTGCGGGAATCTACCAGGCATCTCCATGGCTCCAATTACAGAGTCGATCACAGAGCCAGCATCGGAGTTCATGAATAATCCCGGGCCCGTCAACTGCAACGATGACAAGAAACCACTACCCACTTCACCAATCGGTTTCCCATGCCCGAAAGCTTCTCTCACAAACTCCTGCTGTACCAATGGTATTGATGTGTTCATGCTGAAGCCTCCTGACACGATAATAACCGCATCGAACAAGACGGACGAGGTAGTAATGTAGGACTCGTTGGCAGGAACTCCGCTGGCTAGGACTCCTTGGTGAGAAGCGACGACTTCGAACAACGCCTTTTGGGAGCTAAGAGCCGAAGTCAAAGTCTTATATGTCGCCATAGGCATATCGTCGCTGGTGGTGAGTATTGCTACGACGAGCCCGGTCACTGGCAGCGATACATTCATGCTGAGTGGGTAGAGACTTGGGAAAGTCATGTTCGGTACAACGGAAGATCCTGTGCCAATGGCTGGCATGGGAGCCCCAACTCCGAGCGCAACACGTCTCGCAAGACAGTTGTTGACTGGGTTCAAGATAGTGGAAATGTATTTGGCTGTGACATTCGGGTTCGACACATGACCAAGCTCGAATCGGTATGCATCAACCGTATGCTGTTGTGCGAACTGGTCCATAGAAAACCAAAATCCTCGGGCTTGGATAAATGGGTCATTGAAAGGTTGAAACCGCCCGACTTGGCCGGATACAGTCTCATTAGCTACAGCGAGTGCTGCCTGAGGGGAGGCGGCCATGACGCCGCCGATCCCGTCTGGAGAACTCGCGGATTCGCCCTCGAAGATCTTAGGTTGCATATAACCATCACGGTAGTTGTTGTTAACTGGGACAATTGGAGCGTTGACTGGGAGGAGGTAGCCATTCGGCGAGTTGTGGCGGTGGGTGGCTGTGTCGTCATACGACATGAGACGCCATTGGAGGAGAGGATCAGGGACAAAGGAAACTCCATCAACAACGTTAGACGGTGCGAAGCTGACAGACTCGGACTCGGCAAAGTAGTTCGAAGGATTCCTGTTGAGGACCATTTCCCCGAGCGTTACAGGAGCATTCATTTCGAACGGAACGATCTGCGCGACCCTAGCATCAGTTATGCGTCCTCAAAATAACCCAAGTACGCTCAAGGGATCTCAGACCTGGGTGGCATCCAATAGATCAATTCCATTGTACATGTATTGGCCATCGTCGGGGAACAATTGAACTGAGAACTCCCACTCAGGGTACAGTCCGGCCTCAATTGTGGTGAAAAGATCGATTCTTTGAAAGTTGTTATTCTTTCCGGCAAGTTTAGTGGCTTCATCGTAGACTAAAGCTCTATGCCCTAGCTTAGGAAGCCAGTACCATTTGAACAGAGTTGATTTTCCTTGAGCGTTGATGAATCGGTACGTATGGACTCCATTGCCACTGATGTGACGAGTGTCACTGATCCTGGTTCAGTATCGCACGGACAACGTTCTCGGATTTTACTCACCGTGGAATCCCCATATCAGAGAGAACGGCCATCAGTTGTTCGGTATGCTCTGGGCGTTGGGTGAAGAAGTCATACGCATTAGTATGAGCACTGCCACCTACGACCAACCAATCAGCCTCAATTTAGACATCTCAAGCCTGGCGACACTAACCTGTCGGGAAACCCGTGTTGGGTTCCGCTTTTACAGCATGAACCAAGTCCGGGAAGAGAGCACCATCGTTGATGAAGAAACTAGGTACATGGTTTCCGACGAGATCATGGTTTCCGCACTTGCTGTAGATCTTCGTAGCGAATCCATGTGTATCGCGTCCCGTGTCTGCTCCACCAATTCCAGCAACAACGACCGAGAAACGAGTGAAAACGTCGCTAGAGGTGTTTCCCTGCAACCAGCATGCAGATGTGAGGTTGCTCCAATCTCCAGTGGGGGTGAAGGTGCCTGTTGAGAGTCAATCGCGAAGTTCGCGCAATTTCTCCGGGGTTGGTTACCATAAGCTGCATGTCCCAGCGCATGCACTACTCTCTCAGGAGCACGTTCGCGGTCAAAGTGTAACATCTTCTTTCTAACAATCGTGTCTTCCAACAAGACATAACCTCTTTTCCCGGACCTCAATGACGTGGTTGTGTTGTCGAGTACTCCATTGTCGGCTGTTTCTGTCTGGCCCATAGTGTCTATCATAGCAGATGCCTCTTGATCTTGCTATTTTTCGTCACGTACAGTTAGCTCCTGACTGGAAACTATGGGGAGGTTATTATACCTTCGGACTTGTTGCCCGGACAAGTACCGCCATAGCAAAGGAGAGTAGGTATATTTGGGGCTTCATTGCTGCAGATTACCTGACGGATCTTCTCTAGATTATCATAGATTATTTTTGAGCTGCGACGGGAAAGAATAGGAAATCGACCAGAGCTCCTTGGGAAGAGTCCCAAGCTTCTTATGAGTCTTTCTGTTGGCTTGGCTTGTGCTTTCTATCACTGTAACCGTACAGTAGTGCTTACATTATGTACAGGTCTTGATAATCAAGAGGCAGATTCATTTCAAACCCCCAAAGCTGTGACAGACCCTGATTCCACATTCTCAGGAACGCCTAGTCGTTTAGTTTAGTAGGTATATTTTCACAAGCTAATTAAACCTAACCACTAGAAGTCGAGTTATCACAAGTTGATCTCCTGTTAATCTCGCAGTAATTGGTTATGTTTCCAAATATATTAAATGTTAAAGTGATCACGCTGACCGCAAGATTTAAGTGTAGCTTAGAAAAAAAGCCGTGTTCCTTAAGTGGTGGCTTGTCTGATTCCATGACTAGCGGATTTGGAATCAACTCTCACTTCGTGTAAACTACCTATCGGCTCTAAAGGGGTACCGCAAAGGCCCCGCAGCCATTCCGCATTAGGCCTAACGCTTACTCATGTGACTATTGATCACGTGCTACTGACCCCTCTTTGAAGCTCCTAGGAATAATCGTCAAAACTTGATAAACATAATAAAGTGCGCGCCCTAGGCTGACACGCAGCCGTATCAGTTAAGTAGGCACTGCTCAGGTTGCTCAGATAGCTCAAGTGAGCCGGCTGAGCTGAGGGTGAGCCAAGGGTAATTAACGTCTGAGTAGAAGCGGCTAAGCTTACTAACCGAATGTGGAACGAAGGTTGAAGGATTAGAGTTGAACTACCAAAAGAAAAGGGAAAGATTGCCATTTCCTCGCAGGCGATGAGTACATATCTCGGGTACCTGCGCCAGATCTTTAAATAATATGGTGGCCGGAGGCGGTATGTGTTGCATTTTAGTGCTATATCATCTTCAGAGGTATCTCTATATGGGGATGCTAGTGTATACTGTAGATTTCTATTCAGTTTGTATGTAAGCACCGCGGAGCTTGACAAATCCCAATATTTATTGATCAGCTTGTAAATGCTATTGTTTGTATATGCATTATGGAATGCTGCAAACAACCGCTCGTAAAATTACGCAACACACGGTTGCTCTATAGAGTCATTGCAATCTGTATACTACTAACAGAACACAGGCAGATTCTTTGAGATACTAACAATTTGCACAACTATTGTTAAGACCAAAGATCTTTAAATGTATAAATATAAAAACAAATATTTTGAGCTAATATTGCACAGTCTGTTGGGAGATCGGGAAATAGTACCCCAAGGTTTGAAGGGACGATTTCTCGCAGAATAGCAATGCAACTCTACCACATCAACCTAATGATAAACTAGGCACACGTCCTGTAAATTACTCATCCCCCCACCCTAACTTAAAACGACCTTCGGCGACCTTATGCCAATGAAGGGCATTCACAACGTCTTCACTTTTCTTTACCTCTAGCATGATCCCTAGAGTGCCTCAGTCACGAAACCCGCCTTGGTACTGCATGCTAATTGTGGTTGGAAAGGGGGGCTGGTCAGGTGATATAGCCGAAGCCCCTTAGTCGATAGGTCTATAGTTGAATAAGCTATAGTAGAATATAATATATTGAAGAACTTAAAGACTATCTAGAGAGGAATGA
>Ga0182030_10010523_pt1 | contig 18775 bp, 15 predicted proteins | sample 812S3MmetaG_FD_121299 | JGI IMG/M metagenome (GOLD analysis project Ga0182030, IMG submission 121299) | Permafrost microbial communities from Stordalen Mire, Sweden - 812S3M metaG (Illumina Assembly) | ecosystem: Environmental > Terrestrial > Soil > Wetlands > Permafrost | place: Sweden...
AATACTAATTTTAATCTATAACTATATATAGAGTTTATATATAGCTATATAAAAAGAATATAGTACTATATAAGTACTATATATTCCTTTTATCAATAAGGTTCAAAAGTACTTTGAATTATTGCTTATATTCAATATAGTATTACTACCATATAATTAAAAAGAAGAACTAGTCAAATAATATAGCCAAAGCCTCTTAGTCAATAGATCTATAGTTGAATAAGCTATAGTAGAATATAATATATTAAAAAACTTAAAGACTATCTAAAGAGAAATAAAAGCCCTCTATATATACTAATTATAATATATCTAGAAGCTTCTATAGTAGTGGCAAAGTCACGTGACTTTGCCACTTAGAAATGTCTAGAAGGTTCTAGCATTTACTAATACTATAGCTATAGTAGCATATAGATATTTCTAGAATGTACTAATTATAAATCAAGCAACAATTTCGACAGTTGGGTTGGGCTTGAAGCAACCTCCATGAAACGTGTACGTTCTGTAGGTTCCGATCTTTATTGCCCGCATCTTCTTAAATTCCGCAACCGCACTACATCCTCGTATCATGAACGTCAAGACCTCTGCAAGGATACATCCAAAGGACCAAATGTCACTTGGGCGGCTTATTTCGAACTTTTCAAGCTCTTTATCATAATCCTCGCATTCAGGAGCCAGGTAATGGCCTTCTCCAGCCTCGAACTGTGCTTTCGAAGATTCCTTGGCGTCTGTAAATCTGGAGAGACCAAAGTCGGCTAGTATAAATGTTTTCCCATCGAAAAGGATGTTCTTAGGTTTGAGATCATGGTGGCATCCGATATACTCCAGATCTAAGGCTTTGCTCATGAAACTGTGGACTGTCGACACTGCTGATGCTAGATGAGCTAAGGTAGTGAACAAGGCATCATCCGACTCCAAAGCTTTTGGTCGTTCGTTTTGTAGCATGGTACCTAGGTCACCATGTGCGGCTAAACGGAAAACGAGGTTGTGTTTCCGTCGATGGGTATACGAGGTCAACAGTTCGACGATATTTGGATGCTTGAGCTCGTTGAGTAGGACAAGATTAAGGAGCTCTCTTTTGTAACCGTCTTCGTCGCTGGCATTGCTTTTGAATTCCTTGCGAACTGCTTTCAGGATCTAGCACCCTTCATTAAAATCTATAAATGCTCTAGAGATTGCGAGCTCACATCTTCCTTTGGCACAAATGCCATGGTCTGGTGGTCTGGGTCTAGCTGGATCTCACAAACATCCCCAAATCCCCCGCTTCCAATCTCAGCATTTCGCAGGAACGGCAATTGTGTACGGTCATGCAACTCGCGATGTATCACTCCCCGTGAAAATACAGGCGCAACAAACTCCCACTGAGTCTCGAAGAACTCATCGGTGATATCTGGAATTATCGTATTCAGCAATTCCAGTGAAAATGGAAGCTTGAAGTCTAGCTGCGATTGCGCGAATTGGTCGTGAGTAATAAAGTTGGCAATCTTGGACTCCTCTCCTTTCAGTAGGACCAGGATGGCGAAGACTTTTTGGCCTCCTTTGTATATCTTGTTGGCTAGATCATTGATCTGCAAGCCTGATATGCCGGCCTCACGTAGAGCCACGGAGATGATTTCTCGGGTAAGTAGTCTGTAAAGCAATCGCTGTGGAATGAATGAGCCTTCTGTTGTTGCACTATTACGGCGCAAGGACCGGATTCGATTACGCAGCTCAAGTGAAGCCATATTGGTGCGACTCGCGAGATCCCGGGAAGTGCGCACCACACCTTATGAAACAAGGTCAGTCAAGTCGAAGCAAAACTTAAATCAAACTTAGACTTGGACTTTGATTCAAACTTGGCAAGTTTATAGAAAGCTAGACTTGTAGAAGTCGAAGTTGAGTTGACAAGTTATCCATATAAGAAAATAGACAGTATAAGAAAAACGCCTGGCCGACTCAGATATACACTAGGTAAGAATTATGACACATAATATATTTAAATCAACGTGGCTCTTGAACTTAGGCTTCAATATTAGTAGCCAAGTCAGTCATCATATTCCCAAGTTCAAGTCAAGATAATCGAAAAAAGGCCTTAAATCAGACTTCGACTTGGCTGACCTTGTAATAGGTACAAAGCGGCGGCATACACGTGACCTTGATACCAAGCAGGTGGTACTTGTACCCTTGTTATCGAAGACCACTTGTTATCCAAAGCTAAAAGACATATATATAGGGTGATATGATATTGATGACGTGTAAATATCGCAGTGTTGCAAGTTTATACAGGGCCGAAGAGTTGCACATTACAACTTTCCGACCATATTCTAGTCTTCGGCTATTTTTCTAATCACAAAGTCTAAGTTCTTTCTACACCTCTGAACCAAAACATGATCTGCGCTGGAGATCCTTATGAGAGTCTCCAAAGTCTCCCGATACAAATGTGCCGCCTCCTCAAACCGACCCTGCTCTGTGATAGCATTGGCGAGATTGTGTGCAACGGCCAAAGTGTCTTCATGCTCAGGTCCTAAGCTATCTCTATAACCCTCGAAAGCTCTTCGATGGAATGACTCTGCCTCAGTATAATGCTTTTGTCCCGACAAAGCTGCGCCTAGGTTGTTGACGCAAGTCAGAGTATCACGATGTAGGGGACCCAAGAGTCTCTCGCACGTCCGTAGCGACTGACTGTGAACCTCTATGCTTTCCTCGTACTTCCCTTGCAAATCTAGAGAAGCTGCAAGACTGTTGCTGGGCCAAAATGTAAGCATTTCATCATCTGCGTGCTCACCGCATCTTTCTAATGTGCTCCGGCTGACGACTTCGGCTTCTGCAAATTTCTCCCGCTCCAGAAGTATAGTGGTGAGAATGCTTAAATGCAATATCGTCTGCTTGGCAGTTTTACCTAACACTAATTCTTCTCCTTCAATAGCAAGACGAAGTAACTGCTCTGCGATGTCGTACAGTCCGTGAGCCGCGAATACCCCCCCTATCATGCCGAAATTCTTTAAAGTTCCCTGATCTTCAATCACCCTGGAATTTCGGTCGTCTAGAATAGATTGCATAAGCTGCCGAGCCTCCTCAGTCTGTTCCAACCCCAAAAGCACCATTGCGAGATTGTTCGTAGAAGTAAGAACGTCATGATGATCCTTTCCGCGGGCTTTCCTCATGCCGTCTAGTGCTTGGCGGAACACCACTGCCGCAGCATCAAACTTATTTTGATGGAATAAAGACATCCCGTACGTGCCGAGCGACGTACAGGTATGAGGATGTTCTGGCCCTAGGAGATTCAAAATCTTCTGCCAAACTAATCGAGTTGTCAATTCCATACTTTCGTAGTTTCGGACAGAACCCTGCATTGTGGCAACATTGTGTAGATTGGTCAAGGTCCTGTGATGGTCTGGACCGAACCATTTTTCATCCAAACGTGCTATTTTCTGCATCATCTCTAGAGCCTTCTCTACGTGTTTTTGTTTGAAGAGAAGGGCCGCAAGATTCCCCAAAATTGTGAGCGTGGAAGGATGATCAGAGCCTAAGATGCGCTCACTTTGGAGCAGACACTCCCGAGTGATAGATTCTGCAGCTTCATATTGTCCAAGTTGCTGGAGGGCCGATACAAAATTGATTGATGTCGATAAATACTGCGGATGGTGCTTGCCGATTTTACTTTCCATTCTTGCTAAAGACTCTTGAAAGATCTCCATTGCCTGTTCATACAAGCCTCTGCTCAGGTATATCATAGCCAACCTTGTCCTGGGTCCTTCTAGATCTAGGTCACCTCTATATAGCGCTCGGAACACATCGCTGTCTGCTCGCTCGGCCATATCCCTTAACAAAGGTTCTTCTTCGTCATATTTTCCTTGGCTATGAAGTATTTCTGCCAATATTGTTTCCAGTCGAAAAAGAATATACTCGTTCGGGAATGTGTTTTCTAAGTCTTGGATCTCCCTCTTGTAGTAGACCTCGCTCGATTTCAGCAAACCCAAATTGCGATATTCGTTCGGAAAGTCAATTACTTGAATGTAGCCTTCGGCTACAAGTCTTGTGAGCTGTTCATTCTTGTAAGGCTGATAAATGTAAAAAGCGGCTTGGATCGTTAAATCAAGGTCGACGGCGTTTTTCCCGCTCTTCTTCAACGCATCCAGTACTGCTAAGTCATCTTTCTGGCACCCAAACCCAGTCTTATAACAGAAGGCCATCTGAAAGGCGGCGTTCTCTTTACAAGTTTGGTTTTCGCATGTGAGAGCATCTTTTTGAAGGCAAGTAATGATGTACTGGCGCAATCGAAAGTATGTTGCAACAAATTGTATGATGTTGCGGGGTAGCTTGAACTCTTGCGTTAGCCCTCAAATTTCTCCACATAAATCTGTTGCTTACGCACCTCAAACAATGATTCTTTGGTAGATAATTCGTCTTCTGCATCAGGAATCATTGGCACATCGTTACTCTGGGTCTTCTCGTCCTCCGAAACCAAAAGAGTCAACAGGTGATGAAGATCTGTGCTTCTTTCACAAGAGTCGAGCGACAGCGTCAACTCAAAGAACGTTTTCATTGCATTCTTCTCAGGGCTTGTTAAATTTGTACAGCCATCGAGACGTTCCAGCGCGAAAACTTTCAACTTTCTTTCCTCTTTAAGCACGCTCAACCAGTTGTATCCTCGGTTTGAACTATCTGCAAACTCCTTAGGCGGATTGTCCATGAACAAGAGCCATAGACAGGTCACTCCCACGGAAAATACGTCCGAAAGTCTGGCTTCGGCGATGGATAGAGTGTGATTATCGGCATTGACTTCCGGTGCGTTCCACGGTGGTGACCAGGGGAGGACTACGCTGCCGCTCCCTAGCGTATTTGTCTTCATCTTTGTACAGGTCGAATAGCCAAAATCAGCAAGCTTGGCTACATATTCGTCGGCGTCGCCCTGTTGATCCTTGCGCTCATCACCAGGCTGTTGTAAAACAAGCACGTTGTGAGGTTTGATATCACCATGAACGATTCCTTAAATCTTTGGTCAGCTCGAAACTTTGCACATCCTGGAGAAATCCAACGACGATAATCCAAAACCCACCACATGAATGCATAGTTGCTAGCCCCCTAACAATGTTCCAGCAGAGTCTTATCTTTTGATGCCAAGTTAGTTTCCGTCCATGCGTGGACCTCATAAATCTGCCCAAGTCGCCATACTTCGCCTTCTCAAACATCAGAACAGGTCTGACCTTCTCCTCAGAACTGCTTGGAAGGAAGTCCCAACAAACGCCCTCGAGTCGGATAATATTCTCGTGGTTCCGGATGATTGGATGCCCTAGAACAGAAATCTCAGCAATGAGCGCTTCGTAAGCCTGGTGCCGTCTTTGCTGGCCGCTAACCAGGGAAGCTTGTGCATAGTTGCTATCCGTCAGGCGTTTGAATGCAAACGTAAAATCGAGATTCAAGGTGCCGGGGCGGATTTCGGACGTCAATCCTAGGCCAATCAAGTTGCTGTTGTCGTCGAGGGCTCTGTCCCAAGTGATTCCTACGAAATCAATTTCGCGCGTCTGGCAAATGGCGAGCAAGGAGAGAAAATCATGGTAATGACTCGGTATAGCGGAAGAAGAGTCAGAATCAGCGGTTTTGATGGGGTTGGAAGCGCTGCTAGATAATGTGCCTGACCTATAGAAAGAAGTCAAGCTAAGGTCAAGGGCAGAACCAAGGACATCAAGTCCATCCTGTATTTCAGAGTCATTCATATTACCAAAGTTAGCCGGTTATTAATTGTCCAGGAGGAAAAGACTCGTGAGGCTCTGGGTGCCTGATCGGGTGAGACATGCAGCGTCAGTAGTCACTTGCTTACAAATACCGGTGTAACCTACCTAAGCACTCTGCATTATGCCCTACACAGCCTGCATTATAGGGATCCGCTCGCTAAAAGCTATGTTCTCCATGAATTTTTCAGGGTTCTATCCGGAGCCTAATGCAACTTGCTTACTGTAGCCTTTTAAAAAGGGCTTCGTACCATCTTTTAGTCCACTCTCGCAGTATTGAAAAGATTGAATCGTCTTCCTGACACCCAGACTATATACAAGACCGTCAATAATGTTCCAGCCAGCGTGATCACGACGTAGATCCAAAATTGTCCGATAAGGACGAGGTGTGTTTTCTGCACCACCTGGCCAGGAAGCCTCGGCTCCACAAGATTCGAGCTGAAAATAGTCTAAGACAATTAGCTTGAAACTTAGGAGCACCGAAAGAAAGCATCCTACTGCCAATAGAGTTGCGGGAAGGTACAAAGTTGCGATCGTGGTGAGGGCTTTGAGCGATTTAGAATCTACAGCTGATTCCTTAGCGATGGTTGCTATGGTCCGATTCTCCGTCCTGGAATCAGCTGCTATTGTTGCTAAGGATTGACTGTTATTTCGTATTCCTTCATCATTACGGTAGTCGAGAATATGCTTCAGCTTTATGTTGGGGTTAGCAATTTACGTGGACGAATGGACCAAAAGAAAAGTGCGCACTCACCATAGCTGCAACCCAGCTAGCTCGCTCGAGTATCGAGGCAATGGTCCGAAGATGAGCCTTAATATCGAGGATGTGAATGTGCACTTCGCGAGAGATGTGGTCTTGGGGCTTGAGCTTGTGATGGACCACCAGAGATTTGTATATAGTTTCAAATCCTTTTGAAACCACCAGGCTGTTTTCTAAGGCACTTCGAGCTTTCAGTAGCTTTTTTCTTATCTGTTGCAAATGTTGGCAGTCCAAGAATGTTACCGAATAGTCGAACTTGTGACTCCTGCCAACACGGGAGAAGCACACCTTTTCATCCTTGTGATACGTTAGTAGCAGGTCCCTCGAATTGTTGGGATATTACAAACCAATTCGTCAAGTTTGCTTTGCTGAGCTTCGATATATTCAGACCAATTCCTGGCGAGTGCTGTCAAGATAAACACATGAGGCAACAGGAGTGTAGATGGGAAGGTGGCACTTCCATCGGGACCTTGGACCTCATCCAGAGTGACGAAATTTCTGAGGCGTTCCAAGACATGTCCAGATGGTTGCAGTAGAATCCATCGAGACTCATGCTTGATTAAGTCCAAATGCTGATAGATGCCCATTTGACGCAAAGACCATGGATCTCCTTCGTTTCTGCCATGCTTCTCAACGTACCTTATATTATAGCAAAATTCTGTACTGCATTAGCCAAATGATTGGAAGCGCTGAATTCGTATTATCGAATGGAGTGGTAAGCTTACGCTTAGTGTGTAGATCTGGAGATACGTGCCACCGGTACCCGGTTTGAAGATAATCATCGTCGCTATTCTTGTATCCGAAGGCTCGAACGAAATCAAGATATGTCGCAAAGACGTTGTTGCGAGCCAGTATCTCGTGAAACACTTGGGGAGCTACTGACAAACGACCCCATGAGTTCTCTTGTCTTATAATGCTTCGACTAAGTTAGACAAATATTTTAACATTCAACATAGTTTCTCGTACTAAAAGAGGTTCGATTTGACGTTATTTCTGTCCTATAGAGCCATCATCAGCCAGCTTGAATCAATTGTTATAAAGAATTTAACCCACCTGTACTCGGTCTAATTCCGCACTCACGTGGTTGTAACCTTTGACTTTCAGTTCTGCTAGACCTGGTTTGGCTCAGAATCAATCACGAGACGAGTGAGCTAGGGACCCGACATACTTTTATCATGCCGAGCGTACAGCAGCTCAAATTCGTTACTTTGGTCGCTTTTGAAAAGCCGTGGCGCTGCCTCTTGAAACATTCGGCTGCAGCAAGCGATATCATTCATGGAGGATATTTCATCTTGATTTCCCGGTGGACTTCCAATGTTCCACTGTATATGGTGAGAGTCCACAGCCATAGTGATTGTATATATCAGGGCTGCCGGGTAGCTTGACAAAAAACCAAAATGTCGGATTGAAATTTCCCGAGGCAAAAAGTAGAGGCGTAAAAACGCGAAAGGTAATACGAGCCGTAAAAATTACAAGCAATGAATAATTATTAACGAATGGTTCATGAGGTGCGTTAAAGCTCAGCCTCGTGCCTGTCTAGAAGCTCTTGCATATGCACAGGAGTGCGGAAGCAGGATATCTCGCCCCACTACGCCCACTCTTGCTTTCAAATATGCATGCCACAAGGCTCCAGGCACCATTGACTGGCCGATCCGATGCCACGTCGTGTCTGTTCAATATAAGCCTAAGTTCCATTGAAAGGCGAGAGCCTAACACGCCAGCGAGCAGTTGGACCAGAAGGCTAAGCAGTACTACTAGTATATTATATGGAAGCTTTCTCCAGTCGGCGAAGCCAGTTTTATCCACTTGCCTTGTTGGCGTTGACGAATGAGATCGAATTCTACAAACATCACTGTATTTCACCAGCTGTAAGTAGACCAAATATTAAATGAATTGCTTTCACGTAACCTTCCAATCCGTTCTTTTAGGCCGAAATGATAAACCAAACTCTTCATGTGAGATACGTCAACAAAAAGAAGCTGAATGACCTCTTGAAGGCCCTATTTGGTACTAATTTTGAGATTGAAGTATGTTTTGATCGATTGTTTCAACACCCAGGGCACTAGAGACTAAACAGAATAGAATACGGGATCGAACCTGGTGCTGTCTGTACCGGAGAAATTGACAGATGTGATATCTTGTGGACACCGACTGGAATTGACTGACTAGCAACCACCAGAGCGAAATTGAGTCTGTAAGGAAAGCATAAACATGAAATATCTGGCAACTGAGGCCATCATCCCATCTTGGCAGGGTTGGGGTGAGAGAAATTCCATGAGAAACATGGCGCGCAGACATTCGCCAGAGCTCAACCGGTCCACTTGTGCTGTTAGCCAGTCAACGATTGGTTTCAGGGTGTGAGGTGAAGAAAGACCTGCTACTGTGGTAGAAAACCGGCTTGTGTGAAATATTTTTAATGCAACGATGATTACGATAATTCAAAATCCAACAAAAAAAGAAATCCCAAAATCCACAAAACGATGGGCAGTACGAACCAATAAAAATCAAACGCTTTCTAGCGCCATACAAGGGTAAAAACATGTGCTTACTTCGATGGATCTCGCCTATTCTATGCGGCTGATCCGATACACGAGCCGCACCCGTGATCTTTACTCTAATGATTCGCGTGGGAAACGCCTCTACAATGTTGGAAACAGGTTTAAAGAGAAAAAAATAACGATACACGCGATTAACGCGTCTCAAAGCATGAAAATGAGGTTCAAGGATTTTTGAAGCAAGCACTTAAATAGGCAGCACGAAAAGGGGCAGCGGGGATTACAAAAAACGGGCGCGAGAATCGTTGAAGGCGGGGCCGGAACGGAATAATAGATAGGTAGGTAGTAAAAAATCACCGAATGAGCTTAAATCCGCCTGTGAAACATCTCTCGACTCCCGTCTCGTTTAAACATTAGCGACTCCTGCATTTTTATTGACGCCAATACCGGCTAGGGATACGCGGTTAGCGGGTGTGTTTATACAAAACTTCAATACTCAACGCAAAATCAGGGACAGATGACAGAGGCGGGCATCATTGATTTCCATGGAACGCCTAGATGCTGAGAACTGCAGATATCCCGAGGCGGTCTGAGATAGCTTTTGGTTCCAGGAAACAAGATATTCCAGTCAGTCTATAAATGACGAGTGACTTTTTTGTGTTTCTCTAGACGTTGAATGTTCATTTGCGAAAACTGACAGATGGCTAAGCACTCGACTATCGACTATCACTTGGTATTTCGTCTAACAAAAAGCAGGCCTGAATAAAAATAAAAGTACATCTAAACAGGTGCATATGATTCCTTCATATTTCTCGACCAACAATTCAAGAATTCTCACAATACCTCTTAACATTACCCCAAACCCCCCACGTACTCAAACCCTCAAACCACACCATCCAACTCAGACACCTCACGAACACTCGCCTCTGACGCCACGCCATTAAAGTTTCCAACTCTTCCGTCCTCACCACTATCATCACCATCTCCAACCTCAACAGCCCTTTTCCTTCGTTTCTCCTTCCGTTTTCTAGCACTGAATCAGTCAGTCATCCCTCAAGTTCCCCACCATTTATATGCTCAAACTCAAGCTGGGAGCCAAAGGCCATAGTACTTACCACCAAATCCCCCAGAGCCCAATCAAAATCGTTGGGATCCCAATCCCAAGCCCTAAACCAATAGCAACACGCTGAGACTGCGAGATACCGTGGTTTTTGCAGTTCACACAGATATTGTTCGTCCCTCCGTTTCCTCCGTTCCCCCCATTGCCGCTTCCCGAGCTGGAGCCGCCATTGCCACCATTGCCATCATTGCCGTTGATGTTGATACTTGTTCCGGCGTCAGATGATGGGGTAGAACTTGGGGCAGCGGATGCGGAAGTTGTTGAGGTCGTTGAGGTTGAGGAGCTGGGGGTTCGGGCGGTTACTGAGGACGATGAGGAGGGTGAGCTAGAACTTGCTATCGGAGTCAATTCATGATTAGCCGCTGCGATATATGACAGATCATATACGAATTCGTACCAGGCAGCCCCGCATTTATCATATCCTGCGCCGAAAGCACACTCGGCGTATCAGTCCCCGCACAGTTACTAACACTCACTTGGGCCGTATTATCCAGTATCGAAGCACCACAACTAGCATAAGTACACTTCGCAACTGCTTCCAAGTATGCTGCATCATTGCACAAACAGTAGTTTTCTTGTTGTTGTGTGGCGATGGACGTGATGCAGCCAGTGCTTGCGATGAGGCTGGAGATGCAGACTTGAGCGCAGGTGTTGTAGTCTGAAATATCTTGTCGGGGTCGGAGAATAGATGTGGTGAGCATCAATGACGATAGCGAAGGAATATGCATTGTTGATCCTGGGCGCGTCACTTAAGACGTAGAATCGGAGGTAGCGGAGAAGGTATTAAAGGTCTTGAACTGGTCTTGGAAGAAACTGGCTTGACCGGAAGATCCGGAGGCTACATGGCTAAGGCAGTAACTCTAACGGGAACGTGATGAGACATATGAACGCCTCACTAGAAATGATCAGGCTGCGCCGAGCTGACGTCGCACGAGAACTCAGCTTGGCTTGAAAAAGCAAATATCGCTCGACGCCAAACCCAAATTATTGGTCGGGATCCTGGAGTCTGCCTCGACTCTTAAAAACTTGGAAGCTCCTTGAGAAAGCTACGCAGTCAAGGAGACTCATTCCGGGTTTAGAGAAGAGACCGTTCTCTTGACCTCGTCATAACTTGGTACCTGGGGCTTTGGACGTTGGGCGTTGCACTTGCGAAGCTGTTTCCAGGAACGTAATTCTTGGCATATAAGGGATCCATGTATATCTCACACAAATATATATCTGTGGCTGGAATTTGATTGAGCGAACGTGCCTCAATACTGGTGGGGCGCCAGTGGCTCAATATTTATTCAGCTGCGCCGGAGCGTGATCACCCACTTATCACTACCATCCAAATCGCAGAAGGGCTTTGACTTTTACTTGGGACATTTACCTGCCTCTAATATCATTCAAACCTCCAAATAGGTCGGTGAGCTTCGTCAAATATGGTTTTTCTGAAATATATTATCCTCTATGCTGTTATATTTCTTGCTCCAGCGATCAGCGCGCAGGATTGCTTTAACAGCGACTGGACTGTTGCGGACGGCATCCCCTGCACTAACACTGGCGCCGTGACTTTTTGCTGTCCTTCAGAGATGATTTGTCTTTCGAATAAATTTTGTGCTTTTCCAGGAGAGGCTTTCATCTTTCCCTCGACCTGCACTGATGGAGACTATCCACCTGCAGTTTGCGGTCCTTGCCCAGGTAAGAATTATTGACTTTACAGCCACTTGCAAGACAGGCTATTGTAGATGAGGTGGTATCCGCAAACATCTGAGGAGGAGACGGTGACTAACACGGATTGGTAGGAACTACCCCACCCAGTGGATTGACACCATGTACCAATTCAGATCTGATGTGCTGCCCTGAGTACCAAGGAAGCAATTGCTCATGCACTCTGGGTGGCAAAGCGACGTATGAGTTTAACTTCGCATCAATCACAACCGTACGCGGAACTGTTGGTGCATCTACGCAAGCATCATCGACTTCTTCCCCGTCCAGCTCTACGGCTACAACTTCTTCGGTTCGAACTTCCTCAACTTTCTCGACTTTGACTTCAACAAGCCAGACGATAACAAAAACGCCCTCTGCGACATCTGCGGCGACTCCAATAGTGGTCGATACTAATCTTGGTGGTGGGATGAGCATGAGCGATAAGATCGCGCTGGGTTGTGGGATTGGAATCGGACTGCCGGCGACTATTGCCACGATTCTGACGTTGTGGGTTATGTGCGTACGTGGTGGATAACATATTATTGTGTCTCAATAACCTTGGATGATGGATTTAGGGGTTTGTGATGTGTTTTTTGGAGCGCTGGGGAGTAGATAAGATGGATAAGATAGTTGGATTTTAGTGTGTAAACACTGCAAGACACTAGAAAGCCTGGTCATGTTGATCACTGGACTCGCTAAATTGCAGCGTCTTGATAGTGATCGCACGCCAATCATGCTTGTTCAAACCCTGTAACTTTCCAATCACAGGCTTTCACAGCGAATACCTTTCTATTGGCGTTCTTCCTGGGCAAGTCAGATACCCTTCATTGAAGAGTGTGTAAGTGAGCATGAAACCGTTGACGACGCGGAGGTGTACATGAGATGAGGACAACTCCGAAAACAACCAAGGACGCGTTATTGATGGATTGGTTGAAACCAGGTATTCAACGGCGGCTTGTAGTATGCATGTTTAGCGCATGATCTGTCAGCTTTTGGGGGCACAGACTATCCTCTTCAACCCATCACCGCGAAGCATCTCCCAAATAAAAATAATCCAGAGCCTCAACAGCTAATAAGCGCAGTGCGTATCATGGCTTCTGCTGAGCTTCCTTCGGTCTGTCCCTCCCTTGTCTTGGATGCGCGACACCCCCGGCTGAACAATTCAGCAACCTACCTTTCTCACTCATCTGGGATCTAGCAAGCTTTGCGCCAAATGCCGTCCGATTGACCACAGGCTTCGGATAATAGAACTAGATCTCGCTGGAGATTCTCGGTCATCTGAGAAGATTGACCATTATGATTTTAGGACTCTAAGAATCTCTGCTTCACGAGGTTGTTCCTTGTGCAGGTTCTTGTATCACGAAGTTGCGCTTCAGCCTCGACTTGAGGATGGAGAATTAAACCAGGACTCAACATTAAAGCTCTACCTCAAATATCAGTCTTCAACAGATGGGGTTCTTAACCTTGAGGTTATCGATTTTTCATTGAAATCCAAGATCTTTGAGTTCTACGAGCGTTCTGGTAAGCAATAACCCCTTGATTGGTATCTCGTGTCGGCTTATATCAGTGTCAAGATGGATTGAGAAATCATAAATCAAGAACTTCGATGCGGGATGTTGCGCCCCATCCCTTGTCCGATGCTTGCTGGAAACTGGTAGAGACATGGTTAAGTTCATGTACTTCGATGCATCGTGCATGTTTGCAAAGTTCCAGTACAATAATGCCAACAAGATTGATAGACGTCAGCGAAAAGAGGCCAGTTCTAGTCGACACTAGCACACTTATCTCTCCGGTACCATATACAGCATTAAGTCATTGCTGGGGACAAGGTCACCATCCGCTCTCCTCCACCACGTCTCGTACGCTGCAGGATTTTCAAAACGGAATCGACCTCTTTGACCTTCCAAAAACTTTCCGAGATGCGGCAGAGATTACCAGGCGACTAAACCTCAAATATCTATGGATCGATTCTCTATGCATTATCCAAGATTCAAAAGAAGACTGGGAGCGAGAAGCACAGGAGATGGGAATCTACTATCAGAATTGCTTTCTCAACATCTCTGCCCTCGATGCTCCGGAAAGCGATACAGGATTCCTCCAGCCACGCCCTGTTACTCCCACAGTTCATATTCAGGACAACTTGTATCTGCGACCCGCAACTCGATCCTGGCGAAACGTTTTTCAATCCTCACCACTCGGCCGCCGAGCCTGGGTTCTACAAGAACGACTCGTTTGTACCCGGGTACTACATTATGGCCGCGATGATATGTTTTGGGAATGCTTGACTTGTTCCACCCGAGAAAGCAATATCTCAGAACATACCTCTACAGACCAAAATGCTATTTGGGAAGACGAGGGATTCAAGCGGTCGCTTCAATTTTCGGAAAAAGAACTTGTTCTCCGCCGAACGGAGGCTTTGAGGAAGTGGTATCGGGTGGTGATGCAGTATTCGGCCTTGCGGATGTCCCATGAATCAGATATGTTACCAGCCATATCGGCAATTGCCAAACGTGTACAGACCGCAATGGTGCTACCTGCGTGGTCCCAGCATAAGGGCCCTGTAACGGGCTTCAGGTATATCGCGGGGATGTGGGAAGAACATCTTCATACTGGACTGCTGTGGTATGCAGACGGTTCGAAGATCAGATCTACTATATGGCGAGCGCCGTCATGGTCATGGGCCCAACTAACAGGCCCTGTTCGCCAGATGTATTCTTCCACCTCAATTCGGCAGACACATCCAAATGACGTGGAAGTTATAGATGTCGATGTTACGCCTGCGACTTCAACCGATTTTACGAAGACCGTCGTTCTCAGCTCTGGCTCTGACACGCTGTTCAAGATAGTTGATAGTACCTCTGGAGACGCTCTTGGTACCGTGGTATCTGCACAACTCGTTGTTCAAGGCCTCATGACTTCAGTATGGATCAAAGGCTCTCATGGGAATCCGCCCTACAATAATCCTAGTCTCAAACTAATTTTAGACATTTTCAACAATCAAGGTCTGCCGGTTGGCACCGGTTACCTCGACATGCTGGTTGATGACAAGCCCACAATGCCATGTGTAGCTCTAGCGATCTCCGCCCGCCGTGACTTTTATAGTAAGAAGGCCACTCAATTACCCATAACGTATTTCCTGTTGCTGGAAGAAGTACTTGAAGTGGAAGAATTCCGGGATACGCCACCTTTGCTTACTTCCACGAATTCGGGTTCCAGGAAATACAAACGCATTGGCATTGGGCAAACATTCGATCCATTTCAGGGCGTACATTTTGATACCGATCTTTTTCAAGAGTCGCAGAGAGAAGAAATTGTGTTGGTCTGAGATGCATATATAAAACTAAACGAGAAATTATAATGCACCTCAACCTCCACGATTGCCTGATGGAAGCCTAGGGCGAAAAGATATCATTTACTTCCACGGGAAAGTGGAATCCGAATTTAACTCGAGAAGATGGAAGTATTATGAGAAAGTGAGAAACAACGGTAGTGGGCTCAGGTGTTTGCAAAACAATCTATTGAGGAGAAACTGATCTAGGATCGGAGTTCGGGAAACGGCCAAATGAGAAGCAAATTCTGGAAACGCCGTTCCCGGACCGAAGTGTGAACCGAGACCTATTCAGCACTGGCAAACCTCGTAACAGGGGATCCTGCTCGTCAAAGAGAGTCGGCGTCATCCTCTTCATACATTACACTGCTGTCGGGGCCTGTAATCCTTTACCTTTACTCGTTCTGGATGCTGCGACTTCCCCCCCCCCCTAAATACTGAGGACAAACGAAAGCTCGATGAGGATGATAGAGCAAATACTTTAGAATCTGCTGCCGGAAAAGGACATCCTGGTCTGAATGCTGGTTCTTCTTCGCCAATGACTGTGTATAAAGAAACCCCATTGAGATTGCCGAAGCAGAACCCCCTGAAACTCCTGCAGACAAGAAAAAAGGGCTTCAGATCCTAGACGGGGTTTTAAAATCCTACCTCGCAATCCCCATAGACTCAGGATTAAGTTTCCCTCTCGCTGGTTCCGTTTTAGTCTGCGGACGTGAGCAACTGCTGAGGGTGAGCGTACCTGATCAGAGGGTGAGCAGAGCCTGAGCACGCCCTGAGTCAGCCTGCGCACAATAATGTGGAACCCATTTTGGCCCCCTGTGGGTAATTATTCCCGGTACCGATTGGTTGTGACTTGCATCTATTGGCCGCACCTTTTATGTTTTATTTCCATGCCATGCAGGGTCGCATTCGTTCGAATTTGGGAAAGCTGCAGCAATAGTGGGGTAATACTGTATGACTCCTCGCATCGGCCAACAATGCTGACTTCTTAAGTATACACATTAATCGATTTGAACTTTCGTTCTGGCAGGCTGTATGTTTAATATATCCACCCATCGCTTTACGACAACAATTTGTGCAACCGCTTCACAAAACATTCTACCTCTCCTCGGCCACCAAGACGGCTACCATCCCTTCCATGAACGATGTCCCCCAAGACCCCAGAATCTGTTCGTCTCACTATACCTCATCGTGTGCATGAGGTAAATTTTCTGATTAGACAAAGGACGAGTCCATCCGAGAGACTTCATGCATTGATCTCGCCATTGAACGGGGTGAAGATGCTATTATGACACTTCCAGACAATGGCCATATTTCCGTCATAGGAACGACCGAAGATGAACAGATCAGAAACATAGAAGCTGTCGCAGCAGCTCCTAGCCATTTTCGATCATTCGCGATCATGGCCGGCTTATGTGTAAGTCTCTTTGCTAGAAGACCATGCAGACTAATACTGAAATGTTATGTTATAGTCTGCAGTATTCGTGGCAGCCCTCAATCAAACTATTGTAGCGACAGCCATTCCCACCATCTGCAATGAATTGAAGTCCTCGTCGGGCTACGCATGGATCAGTGCCGCCTATCTTCTCTCGAATGCTATCGCCGCCCCGATATGGTCGAAAACCTCCGACATCTGGGGGCGAAAGTTGATTTTGCTCACTGCGGTTGCACTCTACTTCTGTGCATCAATAGTTTGCGCCTGTTCCCAAAGCATGAAAATGTTGATCGTTGGCCGTACTTTGCAGGGGACTGCTGGCGGCGGTTTGATACAGATTGTGTATGCCACCATTTCCGATATCTACAGTATGAGAAGCAGAACATTCTATTTTGGTCTCGTGCAGATGATGTGGGCAGTTGCTGGTGGAATCGGCCCGGTCACTGGTGGCACGCTTGCTCAGTATGCTTCATGGCGATGGATCTTTTGGATCAATCTGCCCATCACGGGACTTTCCTTTGCTGTTTTGTTGGCATTTCTTGATGTCCACAATCCAAGAACAAAATTATTACCGGGACTTCAAGCGGTAGACTGGTATGGGAGCCTTTCTATTCTCAGCTTTATGGTTCTTTTACTTCTTGGCTTGAATTTTGGCGGCAGTACGTTCGCATGGAATTCAACTGTGGTGATTTGCCTTCTGGCATTTGGAACTGTCATGATTATTGTCTTCCTATTGTCCGAAAAACGAGCTCAATATCCTCTCATTCCACTTTATATATTCCGCCATCCATCGAATGTCGCAGTCCTTGTGATCGGATTCATGCACGACTGGGTGAGTCTCCGGGCCTTTTTGGGATTTTCACTGCTAATATTAGTAGTGCGTCTTCTCTACGGAATTCTACCTGCCCTTGTATTTCCAATCAGTCAAAGCTGCTTCACCAGTGCTGTCCGGAGTCCTCATTATGCCGATTACTTTCACACAAGCAGTGATCGGCATAGTAACAGGCCTCATAGTATACAAGACAGGCCGATACATCGAGATCCTCTGGGCAGGTGTAGTAATTCTAGCACTAGGTAATGGCCTCTATATCAGTTTGGATGCTGCATCTCCACTCGGCAAAATAGTTGCATTCGAGATCATCGCCGCAACTGGAGCAGGCTTTCTTTTTCAACCCCCTCTCATCGCACTCCAGGCCCATGTGGCTCCGAAAGATACCGCATCGGCAACTGCTACCCTTGGGCTAGTGAGGAATCTTGCGACATCCCTCGCAATAGTCATTGGAGGGGTACTGTTCTCCAACGGCATGAACTCGCAGAAAGCCGCGTATCTCAGCAAAGGACTTTCAGCTAACTTGACACAAACGTTCTCTAGTTCATCTGCAGCAGCAAATGTTCTGCTGGTGGGCACTATCTCAGATCCGATGCAGCAAATGGTTGTCAAGGACGCTTTCGCAGACTCTCTGAGTGGGATATGGATTCTTTCCACATGTACAGCTGCTTGTGCAGTTCTTGCTTGTGGGTTCATTTCGAAGCAGGTGTTGAGTAAAGTGCATGTTGAGGTTAGAACGGGTCTTGAGAAGAATGATCCAGAGAGAAATATCCCGTTAGAAACCCAAGTCTAAAAGGATAAGAGGCTCCAGGAAAAGAGATTTTTGATTTATGCTGTCTTAATATATGTACAGCTTCCGATAGAAGTTATTGAGCATAATGTGAATTAGGCGTTAACCCCTAGAAGTATTTGTATTCCCTGAAATACAGCATGAGGGCCTATCACGATAATACTCTGCGAGCTTCTATCTCAGCTCCCGTGCAACAGTTTTAGTGATCTAGCTTTGAAGTGATAGTACTCACAAACGCTGTCCTTAGCTAGGGTCACCGAAACTACCCCTCAACAGTTTGTTCGAAGCCTTCCAAATAGTCAAATGGCTCTGTGAATCCGTCACAAAGCAAGGGCAATCTTGATCTTGATTATTTTGAGAGAATAATTCCTCTCGCCGTAAAGTTGAAGGGTTCCAATCATGACTTCTTTGTGTATAATAGCCGGTTCTTCTGACTCTGCTTGCTTCGCTTATAGTCAGGGTATTCAAGTATTCTACATAAACAAGTATCTTATAAAACACATTTTCTAGAACTAATTCTTATAATATTTTAGTATAGAACTATTATATTATAATAAAAAGTAGTACAAATTAAAGCTTTTAATAAGTACTATTATATAAACTACTTTTTATTAAATTAAA
>Ga0182030_10010524_pt1 | contig 18775 bp, 14 predicted proteins | sample 812S3MmetaG_FD_121299 | JGI IMG/M metagenome (GOLD analysis project Ga0182030, IMG submission 121299) | Permafrost microbial communities from Stordalen Mire, Sweden - 812S3M metaG (Illumina Assembly) | ecosystem: Environmental > Terrestrial > Soil > Wetlands > Permafrost | place: Sweden...
AGGTGAGAAGCCCGTGCCACGGATCGTCACAACCAGGCCAAAGAATCCCAAAACCATGAAGCGACGTGCGGCAGCGCCCGATTCACTGCGACCTGCTTTCACACGCCGCTCGACACTCTCGTACGCGGCCCCTTCGAGTCGCGTGGCGAGAAGTGGTCCTTAGGTCGTCGCGGTCTCCCGCGACAGCTGAATCGGACACCGCAAGGAGTATGGCGAGGCGCACCACAGAAAACCGCAGCCATGACCGAAAGGCGATCCTGGAGATCGACGATTACCAAGAACCACGAGACGTCGCGAGCATCAAGACGCTCACGATATACATCGTCGCATCGCGGGAGCAGTCGCGAAGCCCACGCTGGCAGAATGAGTGAGATCCTATGAAGACACTGACGCGAAAGCAGGTAATTGGCGGCGCACTGTGGCTCTTGGTTTTTGCTGGTACGGCGTACATGGCCGTGCGGCGCTACCAGGAATTCATAAACGTGGTACCCAACGGACCGGTCGGAATCTCTGGCGACTTCTGGACCTTCCTGCACGCCTCGCGCGCAATGAGCGCAGGACGTAGTCCGTACAGTTTTTCGGAGCTGGCCCAAGGCGCCGGATATGTCTATTCAGCCTTCATCGCGCTACTCTTGTTGCCGTTTTGTCATGCGGGTAATCAACATATCTGGCGAATTTGGACGGTGCTTTCCATCGTCGCCGTGGTGGTGTTTGGCGTGCTGGTGATGATGGCTGAGTCTTGCGCTCTAGGCACCTGGCGTCGGCCCCTTCTTGCGGGATTCATAATGATTACCGCTCTCGAGTTCATGCCCACCACTGTTGAATTCACCAGTGGACAGACGGATTCGTTCGTCCTGATGGCGTTGGCCGCGGCGGTTCTCGCTTCGGATCGTGGTCGGGCCGCGACGTCGGGAGCTTTCATTGGCGTCGCCGCCTTGATCAAGACGTGGCCCTTGGGCGCGGCGATCTCATTGTGTCGCCGCGGCTACAGTAAGCGGCGACGGGCACTGACCGGTTTGCTCATCACTCTCTTGATTGCGCCGATTCTCGCTCTCATCATTGGTGGCACCTCGGAACTTGTGGACTTCATAAAGGTCACCGTTGACGCACGAAACCAGCAACTACCCAACTTTTCGGTGTGGGGCATCCCAAAAGTCCTGTTTTCCAATAGCGGGTTCGCTCGCCCCGAGCTTGTATCGACCCCGCTGAGGGAATTGGTCACCGTCGCGCTTGCCGTGTGGGTTATCGGTTTGCTGGTGCTGGTCTTGCATTGGAGCGACAGTCTCGTCTTAGGTTTTTGGAACGCAACCGCATGCGTCATATTGCTGTTGCCAGTTTCCCATTTTGTGTACACGATGTTCTGGTTGCCGATCCTCTGGATCTGGGTCGGTCGATGGCTCGCGGCTCCTCGGTTCAACGACCTCGTCTTCTTCATAAGCGCCATCATGGCTCTCTGGTGGCTCGTCACGTTCAATACGGGCATGGACTACGGGCTGTCGTCACCTTCGTTGCATTTCGCGCTCACCTTTTTTGCCAACCTGGCTGCTGTGGGAGTTTCTATCCTCGGGGACCACTTGTTTCGCATCCATTCCAACGGCGAATCTCAAGCAGGATCGCGCCAGGCGACGTTCATTTCTGGTGGACCATAAGACCAGCGCCTGAAGAGTTGGCACATTTTGACAAGGTGGCTGAGTCAAGTAGTTGGAATCTAAACCCCGTCTCCGTTGTCCCTCGCCCCGAGAGCTCAATGAATCGTTCAACCTTGATCGAACACAGTTCGCCTCTGCAGATTTGTAGAATCGAAGAGCACTGCCACCCAGAAAAGGACCCCTATGACGCACAACCTGATTGCCAACACGATTTCTCTCTCCGGACACGGCGGCGATGAAATTGAGGCCTACCTCGCCCAGCCCACCGACGTCGGCAAGGTTGGATCCATCGTGGTGATTCATCACATGCCCGGCTACGACGAAGACACCAAGGAGATCTGTCGGAGGTTCGCGGCTCATGGATACAACGCGCTAATGCCCAACCTCTATTCACGTGAGGCGCCGGGCGCGAGTCCCGACGACGCCGCGGCCGCCGTGCGCGCAGCCGGCGGCGTGCCCGACGACCGCCTCGTCGGTGACGTCGACGCGGCAATGCAACGTCTCAAATCCCTTCCCGACTCCAACGGAAAGGTTGCCTCACTTGGCCACTGCTCGGGAGGACGTCAGTCCTTCCTCGCGGGTTGCCGACTTCCCTTAGACGCCGTCATCGACTGCTACGGCGCGTTCGTCACCCTGGACACGCCCGCGGAGCTGCCCTTTCGCTTCAAGGCCGTGGTCGGCGAGGCGCCCAACCTCTCGGCTCCGCTGCTCGGACTCTTCGGCGCCGACGACCAGAACCCGACGACCGAGCAGGTCGCCGATCTCGACCGGGCGCTGAACGAGGCCGGCAAGGAGCACGAGTTCCACACGTACGAGGGCGCCGGTCACGCCTTCTTCTGGGTGAGTCGTCCCAGCTACCGTCCCGAGACGGCCAAGGAGGCCTGGGCCGTCATCTTCGACTTCCTCGGCCGCACGATCTCCTAGCTGACGAAAGGACAACCACCATGTGCACCTACCAAACTGAAAGAATCAGCCTTCGAGGCAGCGCCAAAGCACGCCAGGGATGGATCAAGGTTACGGACGCGACGGTCTACTTCGACCATCCCGTGCACTTCCCGGCCGGGCACGCCCTGATGATCGACGTGATCAACCCGTCCATGGGCCCCGAAGCCCGCGTCGCCCTCGAGCTCGATCCCGCGTCGGCCCGCGCGCTGGCCGACGCGATCATCCTCACCCTGGACCAGGCTCCCGCCGCACTGCTCGCCGAGTTCGCTGCCTCCTAACCGCGGATTCACCTAGACGGCTGTCGCCGGGCCCCGCGAGCGGGCAGTCAGGCGAAGTCCTCTTCGCGGTACTCGCCCTCGGGCCTCTCGCCCGCGTGGTCGACCTCCTGGGCTCGCAGGTCGACCCGACGGATCTTGCCGCTGATCGTCTTGGGCAGTTCAGCGAACTCGAGGCGACGCAGCCGCTTGTACGGCGCCAGGTGCTCTCGCGAGTGACGAAAGATATCCTGCGCCAGCTCCCTGCTCGCGACCTGGCCCGCGACCAGCGTGACGTAGGCCTTGGGCACCGCCAGACGAAGCTCATCCGGTGCGGGCACGACCGCGGCCTCGGCGACGGCGGGGTGTTCGATCAGGACGCTCTCGAGTTCGAAGGGGCTGATGCGATAGTCGCTCGCCTTGAACACGTCGTCGGAGCGCCCGACGTAGGTGATGTAGCCGTCCGCGTCGCGACTGGCGACGTCACCGGTGTGATAGCGCCCGCCCGCGAACGCGCGATCGTTTCGCTCGTCGTCGAGGCCGTGCTCCGATTGGTAGCCGACCATCAGACCGACGGGACGCTGCGGTTCGCACTGCACGCAGATCTCGCCGTCCTGGGCCACGTCGTCGCTCAGCGGGTCCACCAGGACGATCTCGAAGCCCGGCAGCGGACGTCCCATCGAGCCGGGCTTCACGCGCTGGCCGGGGGAGTTGCCCACCTGCACGGTGGTCTCGGTCTGGCCGAAGCCGTCGCGGATGGTGAGTCCCCAGGCGCGCTCGATGTGCGCGATGACCTCGGGGTTGAGCGGCTCGCCGGCGCCCACCAACTCGCGCAACGACGTCGACCATTTCGACAGGTCCTGTTGGATCAGCATGCGCCACACCGTGGGCGGAGCGCAGAAGGTGGTCACGCGGGCGTCTCGCAGTACGTCGAGCATCGCCGGTGCCGAGAATCGTTCGTAGTTGAACAGGCAGATGGTCGCCCCCGCGATCCACGGCGCGAAGACGCAGGACCAGGCGTGCTTCGCCCATCCGGGACTCGAGACGTTGAGATGGACGTCACCCGGCTGCAGGCCGATCCAGTACATGGTCGAAAGATGGCCGATCGGGTAACTGGAGTGGGTGTGCTCGACCAGCTTGGGCAGGGCCGTGGTGCCCGACGTGAAGTAGACCAGCAGCGGGTCGTCGGCTCTCGTGGGCCCGTCGACCACGAAGGGCTCGGTGAACGCCTCTGAATCTCGATAGTTCAGCCAGCCCTCGACCGGCTCGCCGACGCAAATGCGCACGAACTCACCGGGAACCTCGGCGAACCTCGCGGCGACCTCGGATCGCGCAATCACCGCTCCCGCGTTCGCGCGGCTGATCCGATCGCGCAGGTCATCGGGCGTGAGCAGCGTCGTCGCCGGCACGAGAACCGCCCCCAACTTCATCGCGGCGAGCGTCGTCTCCCACAGTTCGACCTGATTGCCGAGCAGCACGAGCACTCGGGTGCCGCGGCTCACGCCGTGTCCCCGCAGCCAACCGGCGACCTCGTCGGAGCGCCTCGAGAGTTGGGCGAACGAATAGGCGCCGTCGCGGCCGTCGTCCTCGATGATCCGTAGGGCGATGGCGTCGGGACTCTCCGCCGCGAGCACCCCGTCGAACCAGTCGATCGCAAAATTGAAGTACTCCGGCCGAGGCCAGACGAAGCCCGCGTAGGCCGTCGCGTAGTCGAGGCGATTGGCCAGCAGGAAATCCCGGGCGCCACGGAACGAATCGATTGGCGTGTCCATTAGGGCCATCCTCTTTTCCCGGCTGACGAGCGTCAACCCGTGCCATCAGGTCTAGGCGGCTTTGGGCGGGACGTCAAGACGGGCACGATTCGCGAGGAATGACTCGGCGACACGGTTATCGACGACGCCCGAGGCTCCTTAGAATCCTTCGGAGAGCTCCTGGGACCACGTGAACGTCATGGCCGGTGGAGCGGCACTGGGCAATTCGATCAGATCGGCGAACGATGACGATCCGCCCACGACCGCGAAGCCGGTGCCCATTTCGCAGTCCGTGCAGTTGAGTCCGACGCCGGGGTTGAAGCCAGGGTCCGAACCAAGCAGCTCGTCACGGTGGGCCCAGCAGCCCGAGGCCCCGGACGACGTGCACGCGACGTTGGAGGTCGCTGCGGCGCTCCCGCCCCATCCGTCGTCGTACATCCACATGTAATCGGCGGCGAGGACGCTGAAGCCGCCCGCCCACGCTCCGCCCATTCCAGGCGAGCCCTGGGCGTCATTGCCGACGCTGAAGCCGGACGCCAGCGAGGGGTCCGAATTGGTCGCCGCCGCGTGTTGGGCGTTGGCGTTCAGCGCCGCGTTGAGGCCGATGTAGGGGGGCAGCCCTCGTGCCGTGCGCTCGAGGTTGGCGACGACGAACAGCTGTTGATCCTGGCTCAGCGAGAACCAGTTGGAGGGCAGCGTCATGGTGCTGAGCCCCTCGTCGCCGCGCGCCGTATTGATGGCCTGCAGGATGTAGTTGGTGCATCCGGGGTCGTTGCTGAAGACCGGCCACTTGAGGGCGCTCGTCACGCAGGGGTTGGTGCAGGACCCGCTACCCGCGGTGGTTGTGCACTGGCCCGACTGGAGGAAGTTGGGGCTGGGAATGATATTGGCGGAAGGGTTGGAGAGACGCTGGGTGACGGCCCGCACCGGGGGCGTCGTCGTGGTGGTCGTGGTGGGCGGCACCGTCGTCGTCGTCGTGGGCGTCGGCGTCGTGTTGCCGCTAGCGGTGCTGGTCGGCGACGTGGTGGTGGTCGTCGTGGTGGGCGGCACCGTCGTCGTCGTGGGCGGTGGCGTTGACAAGGACGACTTGGTGGTGCCCTTGGAGGTCGTGACCGTGCTCACGTGGGAGGACGGCGTGTTCACCTGGGTGGACGACTGGGCTTTGGCGACGGCGTGCGAGGCCTTCGCCGCATTGAGGAGGGATACCTCATCGACCCGTACGTTCCCGGCCGTCGAGGACGGCGTGCTCGTCGACTGAGACGTCAAGGCCAGCGCGGAGTACGGGCTCTCAACGAGGGACGTCGTGCCGTTGGACGTCGCCGACACCGGGACCTCGACGACGACGAGCGAGAGGAGACTGAGCGAAAGACCGAGCAAGCTAATGAGCGCCCAGCGTCGAGAGTGCGAAGTCGGGATCGTTCCCGATGGCAGAAATCGTCGCAGCGTTGCGAAAGAGGTGGTGTGGTTGCTACCCGGTCGCCCTTGCACGTTCTTCATGCTTTGTATGCTCGCAAGGCAGAATCACGGCGCCCCCTACGATTCCCCAACACCAACCCAACTTCATTTGGCGACGAAAGACCTCGCCTCGAGCCTTGAGCGGAGTGCGATGATGGGCGCGTTCGCAAGGTGTGCCCAACTTCGCGGCGCGCCAAACCGTCGCCCCTAGGGGGCTTGACCGGCACGTCGACGCGACCGAGACGTTGCACGCTCGCACGACAACACGGCGTTCGATCTCGGCGACCACGTCACCACGGAGAGGTCGAGCGGACGGGCCTCGAGTGACGGCTGCCCAGCAAACACAAGGGATTTTACGGAGGCGAATCCAGGCAGATTCGTTCGTGGACGTGGCCCTTCCATGCAAGGGCATGCTGGAAGAGCCACCTCAGCGAGAACTGAGATCCGACCTCGTGGAATCCGAGGTGCGGGAGAATCATGTCACAACGATTTTCCGATTTCGCCGACTTGTTTTATTTTTGTCCAACGTTTGTTCGGGCGTAGATATCGAAAACAAGATCGGCCGGCTTCTCATTTCACGCACGACCGCTCGACGCGTCCGACGACGTTGCGATCAACGAGACGAGCCGTCCGCGATGGTCTGAGGGGCTCGCTCCAGAGCCCGCGGATCATTCGCCAGGTCGCACAGTTGCTCGGGGCGTCTCGCCGTGGAGGGTGCGCTCTCAGCCGCGCCGACCGCTGAGACGCCGGTTCAGGATTTGATGAGTTGAGTGAAAACGACGAGGTTCGAAAGGTAGTGGTGTGTCCCCGAGTCAAAGACGCCGCCGCACGTCACGAGATTCAACCCGCTGTAGCTGCGCTGGTCGTACACCAACTTGTCGGGGAAATGGGTCTTCAGGTACATGCGTAGGCCGATCACCTTGAACTTCACCGTCTTGCCGTTGGCGAGCTTGACCGACACCTTGTTCCCGGGGCGAAGTTCCGACAGTCGATAGAAGGCCGCCGGGCCGTTGATCGAGTCCACGTGGCCGAGGATGACGGCTGAACCCTTCTGACCTGGTGAAGGGCCTAATCGATACCATCCTGGGACCGTCCAGCTGGTCGGAACCTGCACGCTGCCGTTCTTATTGAGACCCAGTTCGCTCAACTTTTCCGACAGTCCGATGATGGGAATGGAGAGGCGGATCGGCCGCGAACGGGCGACTTTTCTCACGACCTTCGCGGACGGCGACGGCGTCTTCGTGATTCGGGTCAGGCTCGTGGATGCGAGTGTCGCCTGCGCCGCCGGCGCCGCCTCCGACTGAAAGAAGGGATAGGAGCTCGGCACGGAAAGCGAGGCAAAACTCGCGGTGATCGATGGACCGTCGACGGGGCGGGACTGCGAGCCCGGCGACCTGGGTGCGACGAGGCCAGAGGGCGACGTCTTGCCAATCGGTCCAGGGATACTCGGCCCCACGTCGGGGCCCCGCAGTCCCCAAATGATGAGCACCACGCCCACAATCACTAAAGCGAGAGACGCGACCCACCACCAAATTATGGTGGGTCGACGTCTCTCGCGTATAGATTCCACGTCGGACAACTTACTACTGGCCTATTCAGCGCCTCTCTATGCCCTGCGGCGGCGGCGAATCACGAAGCCCATTGCAAGCAATCCGGCCAGAATCAATGATCCACCGACGGACAACAGTGCACCGTTGTGCGCGACCTTCGCTGAACCGCCCAATCCTGTCGATGGAGCTGACGTTGGAACCTTGGCTGGCGGAATACTGGTCGACGAAGGACTGGTCGCAACAACCACGGGAGCGATTGTCGTCGTGGTGACCGGCACCGTTGTCGTGGTGGTTGGCGCAGGTGCTGACGTGGTCGATGGCGGCGTCTCTGGCGGGGTTACCGGAGTCGTCACGTAGCAGGCCACAAACGTCGTGTTGCCCGTCAATGTGTAGGCCTCACCAACGGTGTAGAGCGGCGTGGGGCAACCACAGGTGATGGAGTTGGCCTTGTACACGTGCGCGACGTCAGGAGTCTGCGTCGTGCAATTGAGAGCCCATCCAGAGAAGCTGTCACCGCTTGGTGCAGTCCAACCAGCCGGGAAGCCACCGAGCACAAACCCACTTATCGTGGTCTGCGTTGGCCCAACCTGAGTACCAGTACCGGCACCAGGAACGTAGGTGACGTCAACCGACGGGGCAGGAGTGACCGTCACGGCACCGGCTGCGTAGGTGATCGTGTAGTTGGGGTCAACCGCGCCCGAGCACGTCGTGGGGTATGGCGATCCCGCCACGGTACTTGCGCTCGTCGCCGTGGTCGTGCAGGTCGGCTGAGTCGTGAGACTGGCCGAGGTGTCGCCACCGACGAAGCCCGTGAAACTCGGTGTGATCGTCGGCACGGTTCCGCCGACGGTCATCGTTCCCGACGACGCGGTGATCAGAAGCGGCGCAGGCGTCACATTGAGCGTGCCGTTGACGTAGGTGATCGTCGTGTAGCTGGGGTCAACCGCGCCCGAGCACTCCGTGACGTAGGGAGATCCCGAAACCATCAGACTCGTCTCAACGATCGTGCAAGTCGGCTGAGTCGTGAGACTGGCCGAGTTGCCCGTGATGATCGGTGTGATCGTCGGCGGGGTGCTGCCATAGACCATCGAGCCCGACGACGCGGTGATCACCAGGGCGCCCGTGGCGGGGTCGACTGTGACCGTGCCGGGTACGTAGGTAATCGTGTAGTTCGAGTCAACCGCGCCCGTGCACGTCGAGGGATAGGTCGGCGGAGAAATCGGGCTTGAACTGGTCGCCGTGGTCGAACACGTGGGTGGGGTCGCGGGGGCCTTGTCGCCGTTGACCAATCCCGTGTAGATCGGGGTGATCGTCGGCGGGGTGCCACCGAAAGTCATCGTGCCCGAAGAGGCGGTGATGGTGAGCGGCGCCGCAGTGACCGTCACGGCACCGGCTACATAGGTGATCGTGTAGTTGGGGTCAGACGCGCCCGAGCACGAAGAGGTGTAGGGCGAACCCGACACGGGACTTGAGCTCGTCGCCGTGGTCGAACACGTTGGCTTGATTGCGGTACTCGTGTCGCCGTTTACCAATCCCGTGTAGATCGGTGTGATCGTCGGCGCGGTGCTGCCGTAAACCATCGTGCCTGAGGAGGCGGTGATGGTGAGCGGCGCCGCAGTGACAGTCAGCGTGAACGTCTGGACGGGCTCGTCGCCGTTGCCCTCGCTGTGACTGTTGACGTCATTGTCATCGTCTCCGATGATCTTGAACGTGTACGTGCCGACAGTCGGGTGAGCCACAGTCCCGTCAGCCGGCGTACCCGCAAGGAGACCGTTGTTAAACGTGACACCGCTCGGCAGTACCGGGGGGGCCACAGCCGTGGTCGAGAAGGCGTGGAACGTCACCGTGCCGTGGCCGGTGTAGCTGTAGTCATCCGCCGCAGAGTTGACCGAATAATTGATTGCGGTCCCAACTGGCACTGTCACGCCGTTAGTGGCCAAAAACGACATGCCGTCGCCCGTGGCCAATGTGCCCGCACTCGCAGTCGACGCGGCGAACACCGAGCAGAAGGTTGCCAGGAGCGCCAGCGATGCGATTGCTGCGCCAAAGCGACGAAACTTCTCTCGTGGTGAGCCGACGCCGGACTGAGTCCCTCGGCGACGCGACAAAAGATTGTCAAAAAATTGTGATGCTGAACTGATCCTACGCATTTTGTTTCTCCCGATCAGCCCTTGCAGTTGGAAATTATTATCCAAGCCGGACGATTTGTCAAGTGGGAGTTTTTGTGTTGTGAATCCGTTGTGATTAAAGGCTTTTCGAGGGCGTTTTCAACAAATGTACGGTCTCACGACAAGACGTGTGAGCAAAATCGACGCACGATGGTCCACGTGGACGTATCACAAAAACGCAGCCAAAGCGGTGATCGTCGGACGCAATGCTCTCGCTAAGCCGATCAAACCCTCCATCGGAAGGTGTTGCTCTGACCCGATTCGAAGGTCCCGAAGGACGAACTTACGGATGACGATGAAACCCGAACGTGAACTGCGCAGACCCTGCCTCGAGGTTCCGAGTTCACGGCCAGCGCGTCAGGATCACCACAGAATTCGCGCGTGCGACCGTGCCAGCGCCCTCGCACTTACAACGTGGTCAGCCAACGCAACTGGTATCGTCACCGGTAAGGAGTTCTGAACGACGCCGACATCGTCCTCGTGCGGTCGAGGGCTTCGAGGAAGCGATTTACATTGGCAAATAAATCGGCCGATCCCGGTACAACCGGAGACGACGGAAGTTTGGCCAGGGATCTGGCGCAGGCGCTCGAAGCGGACCAGTTCTTCCTGGTTTATCAGCCGACGATCGATCTTCAGACCGACGCCTTCGTGGGTGTCGAAGCCCTCATTCGTTGGCGGCACCCCAAGCGCGGCGTGCTCGGCCCCGAGGCCTTCATCTCGCTTCTCGAGTCCAGCGGACAAATCGTGGCGGTCGGTCGTTGGGCCCTGGGGACGGCGTGCGCGCAGGGCGCCGTGTGGCACGCCAAGGGCTACCGATTCGCCGTCTCGTTGAACATCTCACCGGACCAGCTCGAGCAGGGCGACCTCGCCGACGACGTGGGCGCTGCACTCTCGTCAAGCAGGTTCGACCCGGGCCTGCTCGTACTTGAGTTCTCGCAGAAGACCCTGACCAAGGACGCCGAGGGGGCGAATCGCCGCCTCGCCCCGCTCAAGGCCCTCGGCGTTCGACTCGCGGTCGACGACTTCGCGCCGGGGGATTCGCCGCTGGCCAACCTCGAGCGGTTCCCCATCGACGTGGTGAAACTGGACAAGAACTTCATCGCGGGCATCACCAACGAAGAGGTTGCCGCACAGATACACAGCCTCGTCCAACTCGCGCGCTCCCTGAAGGTGCAGATTTTCGCCTCGGGCATCGAAGACGCCGAGCAGGTCAAACGCCTCCAGATCGAAGAGGTCGACATCGGCCAGGGTTTCTTTTTCTCAACTCCACACGAAGCGCTGGATATAGACCGCTTCTTGGAAGATTTCGCGATCTTCTCAGGAAAGCCCCTCTGAACTTGCCCGGGGGTTCACGGCTCCGTTGGTGGCGTCCTCGACACCACGACGCAGTGAAAGTGCCCCGCGTCCGTCCGGCAACGGCCGACATGGCGATACAGTGATGGTGACCCGAGCAAAAAAGTCGAAGGATGAGCAGGAAGTGAATCCCCAGCCCGCTCCGACGGTCTCGCGGGCTTCGGCGCGACAGAGCGACCGGGCGCTCGCGCTTCGCCGTCACCTGGCGGCGGTCCGCGCGGAGCCAGCGACGATACTGTCCGGCACCAGTCTCGAGACAAGTCTCGTTGAACTGCTCGACGTGGTGGTTCCATTCTTCTGCGATTGGTGCGCCATTGACTTGGCGAACTCCCACGGGGGACGACGACGCTTTGCGGTACGCCACAGCGGTTGTGATCACGCCAGCCGCGAGAACGAGATCGACGAGTGCTGCACCTCGGGCCTGCTGGAGAGGGTGCCCGGACTTGACGCGATCTGCGAGCGCGTACTGACCAGCGGCAAGACCGAAACGTGGCCGTCGGGCGACCATCCTTACTGCGCGGTGATCGCCATGAGGGTCAACGACCTTCCCTTCGCCGCGATCACCTTCGCGTTGAAGGAAGGACGGCCTGGATTCGAGCCCTACGAGGTCGGCGCAGCCGAAGACGTCATCTTCACCACCGCCACCGCGATCGAGCGCCTGCTGTTCCTCCAAGACGCGAAGGACGCGCTTCGCCACACCCAACGAATCGCCAGCCAGCTCCACCAGCTCATCGCCTCCTCCATCACGGTGGCCGGCCTGCGCAATGAGCAGGAGATTCTCATGAGCCTGGCGAGCAGCACCCGCAGCGTCTTCGACGCCGATACCGCCATCGTGACCTTGGAGTCGGGGCCGGCCGCGCCCCTCTACGGCGTCGCCCACCGAGGCAAGAAGCCGCTCAGCCTCGCCGCGCACGACCCGGCGGTCCTCGACTTTCCCAATACCGCCAGCGGGACCGTGGTGCCGTGGCGAGAGAACGACTGGCTCGTCGCGCCCTTGCTCGAGCGCCGCGACCTCGCCCGAGGCGTCGTCGCCATCCGACGCGAAGCAACGTCGGATTTCGCGACCGAGGACAAGGAGGTGCTGACGTTGCTCTCCCAAATGGCCTCGACCGCCCTCGCCGCCGCGGAACTCAGCCGCACGATCCAGCACAATGAGACACGCTGGCGAATCCTGGTGGAATCGGCGCCCGTCGGCATCGTCGAGGTGACGACCGAGGGCACGGTGCGCTGGTGGAACCGCGGCGCGGCAAGGATATTCGCGTGGCCCGAGTACGACGAATCGACACGGGGCGACGCGCCCGTCTTCCCCGACGAGGCGAGGGAGAGGCTCGGGGCCCTGTGGGCGGACGTCCTGGCGGGCCGGTTCTCCAGCGGGCGTGATCTCAGCGACGTCGAAATACGGGCACGGCGTAGGGATCTAACAGCGTCCGCCGCGGTGCTGCCCTCGAGTGACGAGACGCGAAGCATCTTGACGCTGATCGACGACGTGACGGACCATCGAGAGCTCAAATCCGAGCTGCGCCACGCGCACCAGATGGAGATTCGCGGCCAGGTCGCGAGCAGCGTGGCACACGACTTCAATAACCTGCTGACCCTGATCTCGGGCTACGCCGAAATCCTCTCCGCCGATCTCGCCTCCGAGGATCGTGCGGCCAAGATGGTTCGAGAGATCCAGTCAACGGCCTCGCGGGCGTCGCTGCTGACCGAGCAGTTGCAGGCGATCGGGCGCACCAAGGCGCCAGAACCGGTGGTGTTCAGCCCCCAGGGCGCCCTCCAGTCGATCAGCGAGGTGCTGGTGAGGATCGTGGGCGTGGACGTCAAGATCGCCTGGTCCCTCGATTCGAGCACGAACAACGTGCGCGTCGACGCCGATCGGTTCGAACAGATGATCTTGAATCTCGCCATCAACGCCCGCGACGCGATGCCCCAGGGCGGCGAACTGGGCATTTCCGTCAGCCCCTTCACCGTCGACGCCGACCTCGCCCACGACCTCAACGTCTCGGCGGGGAACTACGCGCTCATCAGCGTCTCGGACACCGGAGAAGGGATGGACGAAGAGACCCGCCAACGCTGCTTCGAACCTCTCTTCACCACCAAGGACCCGTTCAAGGGCACCGGGCTCGGGCTCGCAGCCGCCCGACGGCTCGTGGAGGAAAGCGGTGGCGCGATCCAGTGCCGCAGCGAGCTCGCCCGGGGCACAACCTTCGAGGTCTTCTTGCCCACGGTGCAGGAGCTCGCCGCCGAGGGAACATCCCCGATCAGCGTGGCGGTGCCGCGCGACACGGCCACGTTGTTGCTGGCCGAGGACGACCAGAACCTTCGTCGCCTCATGGTCCAGGTCCTCGAGCACCAGGGTTACCTGGTCCTCGAGGCCGACTCGGGCGAGCTGGCACTGGAACTGGCCCGTGACTTCGAAGGGACCATCGACCTGCTGGTGAGTGACGTGGTGATGGACCTCATCTCCGGCGACGAACTAGCCCAAGCACTCCAGGCGACCAATCCGCAGATGCTGGTCCTGCTCATGTCGGGAAGCGCCGACGACGCGGTGCTGGATCGTCTCACGCCCGGCACGAGCGCATTCATGGCCAAGCCCTTCCGTCCCAGCGAGTTCATCGAGCAGATCCATCACCTCTTAGGGCGCCGCGGGGCCGAGCCGACAACCTGAACCCACTTCGCTTCTCTTCGCCTCCGCGATCATCGCAAGGCCCCGACGTTCGAAAGGCGGTCTAGCTGACGGGTTCAGGCTCGAAGCGATAGCCCACGCCTCGAACCGTCGTGATCCAGCGGGGATTGTCGGGGTCCACCTCCAACTTGGCCCGCAGCCGGCGGATGTGCTCGGTCACCGTGGCTTCGTTCTGCCACTCGCTCGAGGAGGACCACACGTGCTCTAAGAGCTGCGCGCGCGAATAGACCTGGCGAGGCGATGACGCCAGGAAAGCCAGTAACGCGAACTCCTTGGACGTCAGCTCGAGCAGATTCCCGTCGATCTTCACCTCGTGCGTGCTCTCGTTGATCGACAGTTCGCCAAAACGCATGGTGGGTGCGTCGATCTGATGCTGGGCCAGACTGACGCCGGCACGGCGCAGCACCGACTCGATGCGGGCCGAGACCTCACCCAAGGAGAACGGCTTGACGATGTAGTCGTCCGCTCCCAGCTTGAGTCCGGCGATCCTCTCGGACTCCAGGCCCCTGCCCGTGATGAAGATTGTTGGAACGTCGCTGATCAGGCGCAGTTCGCGAAGGACATCCCTGCCGTCCTCGGACCCGAGCACGATGTCGAGCAGCACGAGATCGGGGATGAGCGACGACGCGGAACTGAGTGCTCCCGCGAGGTCCGAGGCCACCGTCACCTCGTAGCCCTCGCCTTTGAGGAACTGATCCAGGAGCTTGACGATCTCCTGGTCGTCCTCGACGATGAGGATCCGCGTCACGACCGACCACCCGGGTGCAGAACAACCTCTAGCCAATTTTGCAGCTGCGCGCGCCCGGCACGGCCGAGACATCCAGAGCATTCTCGTGCTCTACTGCGGTGGTAGGAACGCACGAGACTCATTCTACGGATTCTCCCCTCGCTCGCCGGTTCCAACTCCAAAAAACTTAGGGCAGGGATTGAGGGGCCGAGGTGACGAGAGTTCGTCACGCCGCCCACGTTCGGCGTGCTCGCGCCGCACGATCCAAGGCACCGGGGCCGGCACGTCCGCAGAACCAGAATGCCCAACTCCTCGTCGGCGAACGCGCAGGGGCGAAAGCCGTGCGAACCGCCGGGGCGCCCCGACGCGACCGGCGGGCCGAGTTCCAATCCCGAGTAGTTTCATCACCATTAGCCATTAGCATGTGGATAACGCGGAAAACAGAAACGAAGGCCGAGGAAATGACCAAAATTGCCGATGACATCACCCAATTGGTAGGCAACACGCCGCTGGTGCGCATCAAGCGACTCTCCCAAGGGCTCGGCGCTGAAATCCTGGCCAAACTCGAATACTTCAACCCCGCCCACAGCGTCAAGGACCGCCTGGGGCTCGCCATGATCGACGCCGCCGAAAAGGGCGGGCTCATCGGACCTGACACGATTGTCCTCGAGCCCACCAGCGGCAATACGGGCATCGCCCTCGCCATGGTCTGCGCCGCGCGCGGCTACCGTTGCGCGTTCACGATGCCCGAGACCATGAGCAGGGAGCGCCGGGCGTTGCTGCGCGCCTACGGTGCGGAACTCATCTTGACCCCGGGCCCCGACGGCATGGCCGGCGCCATCGCCAAGGCGGAGGAGCTCGCGGCCGGTGACCCGCGCTATTTCATCCCCCAGCAGTTCAAGAATCCCGCCAATCCGGCCATCCACCGCGCCACCACCGCCGAGGAGATCTGGCGCGACACCGATGGTCAGGTCGATATCTTCGTCGCCGGCGTCGGGACCGGCGGGACCATCACCGGGGTCGGCGAAGTGCTCAAGGCGCGCAAGCCCGGCGTGCAGATCATCGCCGTCGAGCCCGCCGCGTCGCCGGTGCTGTCGGGCGGGCAGAAGGGTCCCCACCCCATCCAGGGCATCGGGGCCGGATTCGTGCCCGACGTCCTCGACACGAGCGTCATCGACGAGATCATCACCGTGGCCAACGAGGACGCGTTCGCCACCGCCCACCGCGCGGCCCGCGAGGAAGGGCTTCTGGTAGGAATCTCGGCCGGCGCGGCCCTGTGGGCCGCTCTTCAGGTCGCCGCTCGCGACGAGAATGCCGGTAAGCAGATCGTGGTCATCGTCCCGGACTTCGGTGAGCGTTACCTCTCGACGCCCCTCTTCGAAGGGCTCATCGACTAAGTGGCGGGCGTACTACGCAGAGACCTCCAGGCCGCGCTCGAGCGCGACCCGGCCGCCCGCAACACGCTCGAAGTGGCGCTCACGTACCCGGGGGTTCACGCCATCTGGGCCTACCGCCTCAACCACTGGATGTGGACGCATCGGCTCAAGTTGGCGGCGCGCTGGGGCTCGTCGTTCGCGCGACTCTTCACGGGCGTGGAGATCCATCCCGGTGCGACGCTCGGTTCAGGGATCTTCATCGATCACGCCACCGGCGTGGTCGTCGGCGAGACCGCTCGGATCGGCGACGACGTCACCATCTACCAGGGCGTCACCCTGGGTGGCACCAGCCTGGAGCACGCCAAACGCCACCCGACCATCGGCAACCGCGTAACAATCGGAGCGGGCGCAAAGATCCTGGGCCCGATCACCATCGGCGACGACAGTCGAATCGGCGCGAACGCCGTTGTCGTGAGTTCGGTGCCGGCCAACTCCGTCGTCGTTGGCATACCCGGGCGGATCATCTCTCGCACAAAGCCACGTCCGGCGACCAAGGCCCCCGACATCGAGGACGGACTGATGCCCGACCTCATCGGTCTTAGCCTCGCCTCGCTCGCCAGCCGCGTCGACAACCTCGAGTCCCTGGCGGGCACCGAGTTCGACGAACGCCACCTGCGACCTCCGCTGTCGGGCATCTGGTCGGGCGACGACTTTTCCATCTGACGATGGCGTCCGCGTCGACGACAACGCACGTCTCGCACTCCCGATCCACACGTTGATGCGCGCGTGCCTACAATCGAGTCATGCGTCGAAACATTCCCTTTTTCATCCTCAGTGCCATGATCATCCTCGCCGGCGCGGCCGCCGCGCTCTCGCTGCACCAATCGCGCGAATCCGCGAGCCTGTCGATCTACGACTGCTCCAACCAGGGACTTTACGCGCCGAAGGACTTCATCCTCACCTGCGCCGACGCCAATTCGCAGTTGAAGAACCTCGAATGGACGCATTGGAACCAGTCGACCGCCTACGCCACCGGCACGGCCACGTGGAACAACTGCACGCCCGATTGCGCGAGCGGCACGTGGCTGAGCGCTCCGGTGTCGGTGTACGCCTACCGCGTGCGCGACGGCCACTACACGCGACTCAACAGCCACGACAGCTCGCTGTTCAACGACGGCCCCTTCGAGGCGTCGATCTATCCACCATCAAGTTAAGAATGTCCTAAGGCCCGCGTCCCTGGCGCGGGAGCGAGCCGAGGGCCAAGTGGTGCTTACTTATACTGAAGGTTGCCAGACATCTCGTGTGGCGCGACGTGCCCCTCGTTCCACATCGTCCGCCTCAGCGCGCGAGACGTCCGACTAGTGAAGTCCCAGAAAGCGTAAGCAATGAAGTTCATCCCCAGAGCCGCCGTGATCGCCGCCGCGCTGCTCGTCGCGGCCGCACCGTCGCTCGCGGGTGCGGCCCTCAACTGGCCCGCCGCGAGGATCGTGCTCCTGCCCCCGGGCGCCAAGGGGGTCCCCCAGGGGTACCTACCCGCTTTGTCGTGCGCCTCGAAGGGCAACTGCGTGGCGGGAGGGGCCTACACCGACGCCAAGGGCGACACCCAGGGCCTGCTCTCCGACGAGATCAACGGCGTGTGGCGTGGCGCCGTGACGATAACGCCACCCAGCGACGCCGCGGCGAGCGCCAAGGTCACGGTCCTCTCCACCGCCTGCGGCGCACCGGGCACCTGCAGCGCCGTAGGCAGCTACGAGGACAAGTCCGGTGACACCGAGGGCTTCGTCGACTCCGAGGTGGGCAACGCCTGGCGCGGAGCGGTGGCGGTGGCGCTGCCCGCCGACGCAATCGTCGCCGGCCAGAACGCCGAGCTACGTTCCATCGCCTGCGCGAGCGCCGGCAACTGCAGCGTCGTGGGTACGTTCAGCGCCAGGGGCACGCCCCTGGCGACCACCCAGGGCCTGGTGCTCAGCGAGGTGAGGGGCGTGTGGCAGAAGGCGCTCGAGGTGCGCCTACCGGGCGCCACCAACGTGAATCCCTTCGTGGTGCTCAATCAGGTGGCCTGCGCGAGCGCCGGCAACTGCAGCGCCGTCGGCTCCTACATCGACGACAACGGCGCGACGCACGGCTTACTCGTGAACGAAACCTCCTCCAGATGGTCGTCTGGACAATCCCTCGGCTTGCCCGCCAGCGCCAGCGCCTACCCTGACGCGTCCCTGAGCTCGGTCACCTGCGTGCCAACCGGCGCGTGCAGTGCGATCGGCAACTACGAGAACGCCGCCGGCGACGGCGAGGGCCTCGTCGTGTCGGAGTCCGCCCACGTCTGGAAGCGGGCTACGGCGTTGGTCATGCCGCCGGGGGCCAGGGCCAATCCCCACACCTTCTTCTACGGCTTCAGCGCGATCTCGTGCGCGTCGGCCACCAACTGCAGCGTGGGCGGTCAGTACACCGACAGCTCCGGTCTATATCAGGGCTTCTTCGCCGACGAGGTGAACGGCGTGTGGCAGGGCGCCGTTGAACTGAAGCTGCCCAGCGGGGCCACCCAGACCGGGAAGAACGGCGGCGTCGTGGCCCTCTCGTGCACCTCCGCCAGCGCCTGCAGCGCCGGCGGGGCCTACCTCGACTCGTCGGGCAACTACCAGGCCCTGGTCATAACTCGCGTCAACGGAGCCTGGCAGGGTGGCACGAAGGTGTCCCTGCCCGCGAGCGCCGCGAGCGTGGGCGTCGACGGCGGCGTCTACGGGTTGATCTGTGAGAGCCCGAACGCCTGCACGGCCACGGGCAGTTACCTGCGTTCCAGCACCGTCTACGAGGGCTTCACCATATCGGTCAACTGATCAACGCCGGAGCGGGCCGAGTTTCGACGC
>Ga0182030_10010525_pt1 | contig 18774 bp, 21 predicted proteins | sample 812S3MmetaG_FD_121299 | JGI IMG/M metagenome (GOLD analysis project Ga0182030, IMG submission 121299) | Permafrost microbial communities from Stordalen Mire, Sweden - 812S3M metaG (Illumina Assembly) | ecosystem: Environmental > Terrestrial > Soil > Wetlands > Permafrost | place: Sweden...
CATCGCTCCAGCGCGCCAACACCCTCGAGAGGCAACATTCGATCGGGCCCGAAACTTGCTCAGATCGCGTCGAAAATGGACGTTGGCGCACTGAGCAATCCGTCTTTGAAAAGGTCCATTCTCGTCGTGGACGATGACGAGCCGATGCGATCGGCAATGTTCGGGCTGCTTTCGCCGAAGTATCGTGTGACACTTGCTGTGGACGGCCTCGACGGATGCGACAAGTCGAGGGTCCAGCCGCCGCCGGACCTCATTATCGCCGACATCGTGATGCCTCGGCTCGATGGCATTGAGATGATCCGGCGGATCCGTCAACAAGATGGGATGCAGGCAGTTCCCGTCATCTTCGTCTCGGGCCAAATGTCCGTCGGCAGCATACTCGCCGGTCTCCCCCTCCTGCCCTTCGGGTATCTTTCGAAACCAACCGATCCAGTCGTGCTCGTGAAGAGGGTCAGGCACGCCCTGGGCGAGACTTGAGCACTCGGCTAGGGATGACGCCACCGTTTTCGATCGGCGATGCCCCGTTCGCACAATGCGAAGCTCCGACTCGATTTCTTGCCTATTTGAAGTTCGGCGTGTCTCGCGTCACATCGCACTTCCAACCTGCAGCGCCATCTCAGCCTGGAAGCACGACTCGCGTCCCAACTCATCTGCCCGTCACCCCCTTGCTGTAGCGTTGGTGCTTAGCGCGCCCGAACCTCTTTGTACACTTGCTGTTGGCCATGCTCGCCGATTCCCGGCGCCGAGTTGGCGCCGAGAAAGGGCGGCTCGCCCCTCCCTCACCGGAATGCGACGATGGGGTGGCCTTTCAGTTTCAACATGTCGATGACTCGCGTGGCCCCGCCCCACATAGCATCCTGGGACGCTGCTTTGAGTTCACCCCATGTGTTCACCGTTCCGGTCAGGGTTGCGACGCCATCCGGTGCGACTTCGACGCTGACGAGGTTACGCTCCACCATGGGATCCCAATACAGTCGATCTTCGATGCTGGACTTGACATCGGCGGGTGGAATCTTGACGGTCAGATCGTCAGCGACCTCGGCAACCCCCGACACGCCCAATACGTCCACAAGAGCGTCAAAGCGCTCGTAGCCCGATGGGATCGTTCCGCTCAGTGCGACCTTTCCATTTGCGCAAGACACGTGAAGTGACTTGCCGTCGGACAGCCGAAGGTCGTCGCTTAGCACGCGCTTCACTCCACGCTCAATGTCGGCATCCGTCGGCTTGCCAGACTGCTGCACGAGGACATCATCGCGAACGGTCCAGACGCCCACGGTGTTTGTAGCATCGGCCTCGGCCGCGCGACGTGACTCGATGCTGTCGACGGTCCCACTTAGAACGACCGTCCCGCTCTGTACTGAAACTTGCGGGATGAATGTCTTCAGACGAGGATCGTACCGAAATGCATCGCGCACGGCCTGGGCGATCTCTGTATCGGATTTCAGCGGATAATCGGTCACGCGTCTTTGATCATTTTGTGCTATCCAGTCCACCCGGATCCCTGAGTGGTCTACTGAGTCGACGCCGGAGACCCATGCATCCGAGCTCGCTCGCGTCGATTGAGCCAGGCTTCCAACGACGCCGCTCACATGCACCGTGTGCCCCGTGACGGTCACGGCGAGTACCGTTCCGTCGAGCCACACGTCGTCGGCGATACGCAGTTTCACGTCCGCAGCGATGTCGGATTCAGGACGATACGCGGTGTACCGGATAACCAGTGTATTTTCGAGAGCCTTTACACCTGGAACGGTCTTGGCTACATCGGCGAACAGAATCTTCTGCTGCGAAGATTCGGCATTGCCTGAAAGTGTCACCTTCGCGTCCTTCACTGCGACGCCAATCGTGTACGGACGAGTCGCAAGGTCGTGTTGAAATGCGGTCGCCACGTCGCTTTCTATCTGAGTGTCGCTGCGCATGACGGGGGTGACGTTCACCTGATCGATGACCGCACGAATGCCCCGGATCGTTTCAGTCACACTGAGCACGCGTTCCTTCGCGAGGAGGTTCGTCACGGAACCCGAGAGAGTGGCGATTCCCTGCGCGACGCTGACCTGAACGTGCTCCGCTCGCAAAAGCCCCTCCTCCTGGAAGTGTCGTCGGACGGCATTGCCTATGGCTTCATCGGGGATCAACTCAGCCCTAAAAGGTTCGAGCGCTGATGCCGCGCCCGCCGTACCCGTGAGCTCAGACCCGCCTTTGTGGCAGGCCGCCACAACGGGAGCGAGGCAACCGACGGATACAAGTACGGACGCGATGTGGGAACGACGACAATTGGTTAAAGTCATGACATGATACCTTTGGGTTATTTGTTGATATGGCAATTGGCAATTAAGCAAGCGAGTGGCGTGCGCACATTGACGATGCGCTGCATCGCCGATGACGGTCGCACTTACCGCCCTTTGGACGGGCTCGGTTCTAATCCACTTTAATCGGCGCGTCGCCGCGAGACTCCGATGCGATTGCAATCCCGCATAAGAGGGACTCCGCACATCCCATGATTTGACGTCCACTAAGCAATCGCTGCACCGACCAATTTCGTCGCTCCCGGTCGCGTCGACGTCGAGCACAATCAATCAGAAGCGCCCTTGCTACACACGACTCCCCGAGGACATCATTGTCTCGCAGGTCACCGCAAGGGTCCGCGCGCCCCATGATATCCAGCATAAGCTTTTGGAGCGGTCCGGTCGTGACTCATCCACTATCTCTGGGAGAGCCCGTTTGTATGGTTCCAGATCGCTAATATCTACAAAGACCTCAGGCTCAGTGGCGAGATCCTGGGGATGCCGATGTTGTGCATCCCGAGAATGTCGCTGGACACGTGAAGAGTCAGCGGGCCCACATCGCCCAGCAGGCCCAGAAGACGCCGACCATCACCATGATCCAAATCAAGTCACCACCGAAGCCCCAGGCGTAGTGGTCATATCCTGGAGATCGACCTTCAGCGATCGCCATCTGCTCCCGCCGTCGCTGAATGTAACTCGGATAGGGCGGGCCCCAACCGCGATATCCCCAGCCGTACCCTACCGGGGTCGCCATAAACATGACCATGAACACCACCCAAATAAGCCACCAAGAGCTCCACCACATCGAGAACGTCCTTTCCATTGCGCCGCTCTCCCGCGCTTTGCGACAGAGACCGTCATGCTGAGCACGATCCATTCCAAGTTCACGGGACGCGCGCACGACTGCCGCGACGGCGAAACAGTCTGCAGGCTCTAGCCCGCCGATTCCCGGTGGAGCCGTATGCCACGATGCTCGCCGCGGCGAGCGCCGAAAAGGGGAGTTCGCTCACCCTGTTCATTCCGCTCGCTCACCCGGCGTCGCTATGCCGATAGCCTCTTGGCAATCTCGGCCACGTGCCTTCCCTGGAAACGCGCACCCGCAATCTCGTTCTCACTCGCGGGGCGCTCGCCCTTGCCGCCCGCGATCGTGGACGCTCCGTAAGGCGACCCCCCGGTAACTTCGTCGAGCCGCATTTGCCCCGCGAACGAATAGGGCAGGCCGACGATCACCATCCCGTGGTGGAGCAGGGTCGTGTGGAAGCTAAGGATGGTCGACTCCTGGCCGCCGTGCTGAGTCGCCGAGCTCGTGAAGACGCTTCCCACCTTGCCGATAAGCTTGCCTTGGGACCAAAGGCCACCGGTCGCGTCGAGGAACTGTCGCATCGGCCCGGCCATGTTCCCGAAGCGGGTCGGCGTACCGAAAATGATGGCCCCGGGTTCCACCATATCGGCAACGGTCGCGACCGGCACGTCAGCGAAGGCCGCCTGGGCATCGATCGCGCCCATCGCCTTGAGCACGTCGGGCGGAAGCGTTTCGGAGACGCGCTTGACGACGACCTCGACGCCGGGAATCTCGCGGGCACCGTCGGCGATCGATTTCGCGAGGCGATAGACGTGGCCGTAGGTCGAATAGAATAGGACGAGAAGTTTCACGATTGGTTCTTTCCCTTCGGGCGAGGACTGCGCCTTGTTTGCGTTCGGCAAAGCGACTCGCGGCCCCCATGGCAAAATGCCACGAGGGCCGTACAGTCGCCGACCTGGTCGGGGTAGCCCGCAGCCGGCTCCGTCACGACCTCGGACGAGACGACGACCTAAAGACTCTTCCCTCCGGCCACGGAAGCGCGCGCGCTCACACGACAGCCGGGGTGCCCGCACGCGCAGTCTTTATGCGTGTGCGAGATAGGGGTGCTGTGCTGCTTGCAGTAATCGGAGCAGTGATCGTCGCTCCGGCTGGGCGGAACCTCACAGTGACAGCCATCGTGCTTGCAGTTGTTGACCATGGTGCATGCCTCCTTCGGCAGGGGTGGCCCTCAGCAAGTCTCGAGCCGGGGTCCAGGTCATGCACCAAAGTCCACCGGTAGCCGGATTCGGGGTTTCGACTCGGCGAAGACGAAGGAAGCGGCTAAGGCAAAACGCTTATCTGGATTTGCGGCTCGACAATCGACGAGGCCATCGCACGCCGGGAGGCGGGGCAAGCGAAGCTCGAGAGAGGCCGCATCCTGACGACGGTCTCCTCTCGGGGCTCTCCCAGGTGACCCGCTCGGCAATACGCTCGATGATGCGTCTCAGTTCCCGCAGCTCAAATCACGGTACTATCGGCGACCGGAATGTCCTCCCTCGTATCCTACGCGCTGGTCTCACTCGGGTCGATCTTCTCGATCGTCGACCCGTTCACGGCCGTGCCCGTGTTCTTGGCGCTCGTGGGGAGCCACTCTCGCGGGGACCAGGATAGGGCCGCCCGGCAGGCCGCCGTGACCTGCTTCCTGGTGCTCACGACCTTCGGAGTGGCGGGGAGCTTCGTTTTTCACTTTTTCGGGATCACCCAGCCGGCGTTCAAGATCGCGGGCGGTATCCTCTTGTTCGTCGTCGGCCTCGAGATGATGCGCGCCAAGCGGAGCGACACGCGGGCGACGAATGAAGAGGCGATTGACGCCGAAACCAAGGAGGACGTCGGGGTCATCCCGCTCGGGCTGCCCCTGCTGTCGGGTCCAGGCGCCATCGCGACGGTCATGGTGCTCGTGGGACGTGCACACGACCTGCCAGAGCGGGCCGTGATCTTCGGCGCGGTGGCGGTCGTGAGCCTCATCTCGTTCCTTACGCTGCGGTCGGCGACGGTCGTGTCGCGCGTGCTCGGGAGGACCGGGATTAACGTCATCGGCCGCGTGATGGGGCTTATCCTCGCGGCGGTCGCGACGCAGTTCGTCCTCTCGGGACTCCACGAGGCTTTCCCGAGACTGCTCGGCCCAGAATAGTGAAGGAGTCCCATCACCGACGGACGCCTGGCCCTTGGCGCGTGGCAGGGGCCCTTCGTGTGGGAACACCGGAGGAACGGACATCGGCGACAACTCGTGATTCACGTCGTCGGCATATGAGCGAACACCCTTAGATCTGAGGCGCATTGTCGGGGAACGTCAAAGATTCGAGCAGGCTGGGTCGGCGAGGATTTCTTGGTCCAGCACTCCAAGGGTAAAGGCGACCTTCGTGAGTCCGGCGGGAATCGCTACGCACGACGCACTCGTGTTGTCGCATGGAGCCCCGACCGCGAACGACTGCGAGCCTCGCGACACGACGAATACGCTCCCGTCCGACCCCCTAAGATCGAGACCGAAAACCTTGGGCAGCCCCCCATCGCTGGCGGCCCACGCGTCCACGACGTCCGCATCATGAAGAGTTGCGACCGCGTCGCAGATGTCGACGGCTCCGGCGTCGACGTCGCCCGTCGCAGGCGCTAGACGGACCGAGCATTGGCGCGTCATCGAGCCGGTGTCGTCGTTCATATACATTCGCGTGACAGTGACCGACGATCCGACCGAAGCCACGAACTCGTCGCGATATATGGCGAGGCCTCCGTCGGATTGCCACGAATAGGCGTGGTCGAACGCGCACGTCGAAGCGGCTTCGGGAGCCACATCGGACGGCCCGTCCGTCGACGCATCGGAGCGAGCATCTGTCGAAGCGTCGTCACCTGCGTCCAGATACCCGCAGGCTACGTCTGCGGTGGCTGCACCGGAGATCGGGTTCCCGAAGCTTGACCCAGGGTCGATGCAGGACATTCCCGTCGGACACGCGGTCGGCGAGCCCAATGTCGTGTGCGCGTTGCAATCGAGACTGCAATCGTGCGTCTCTCCGCACGCCGTGGCGTTGGCGACCCATTCCTTGTACGTCTGCCACGACGTCGGACTCGCGCACTGGTATCCGGCCAAACCGGCTAGACTCGGGTCGGGCAGGCTTGCAGGGCATACGCCTGAATCGCTCGAATCGGGGATGGCTTCGGAATCGTGTGGCGAGTCGATCGGGCTCCCGTCGACACGGCTAGCTTCGCCCTGATCCCTGTCAACCCACGCACCAGCTTCTGGCCATGCACGAATATCTGGCTGGCCTGCGTCGCCCGTAGGGCTGCTGCCTACCGAGCTTTGGACCGATGTTTCGGTGGGAACACCGGTATCCGTCACTGGCTCACGAACGTTAGCGTCGTCCGCAGCGTCAGGCTCGAGGGTGATGTCGGATACCTCGGCAGAGCAGGCGCTCGCTGCGATCAACGCGAATGACCATAGGAATTGGCGCATGACCGCCGTATCTGCAACGCTTGGGCCGAGGCGATCGCCGTGCGACACGCCGATACGCGTGAACCTGTGCCAGCTTCATTGTGCCAGTCATGACCGAGATGTCGCGCTTCTCGGCGAGAACATACGCCATATGGGTCGACCCGGCCGTTCTGCCGGTGACTTGGATCTTGTATCCGAAGATTTCATCGGGATCCCAACCGTCGATCTGTGCGATCGCATATCCTATTCACACGGGGGGGGATTGAATGTGGCCTGGATTGGTTGCGCGCCGTTACCGAGCGAATTGTGATCGTGCTGGGGAGTGCAGTATATTATTCGAGTTTCGGCTTTGGGTTGCTGAGGCGCTGCGACGATTTTTCGATATTATGGGAACCTAAGCATGGTCGTCGTACTCGCCTGCCTGTCGACCTTCGCGGCGGCCGTCCTCGCCACGGTCGTCTCCCGCGCAAGGCACCGAGGACGATGCATCGTGGCACGAGATCGGTCCGAACCCCGACCGTCGCCTATCCACTTCCCCTTGCTCGTTGCCCTGGCTTCCCTGGTCGTTGTCGGCCCTCCAGGCACGCTTTTCTTCGCGCTGCTTCCACCGGTGCAGAGCCTCTTCGCGGACCTCGCATGCCCCACTGGATCGAGCGTCGTGAGCGCGTCTACGGATATCGGAGCGAGCACTACCTACGGAGCGATGTGCCAAGTGGGAGGTGAGCTGCAGCCTCTGCGCGGGATCTACTACGGTGCGTGCGCTTCGCTGGTTGTCGGACTCGTCTCAGCGATCGGACTCATTTTATTATGCAACCGTTGGCTCGTGGAGCGTCGGCGCGTGCGGTTTAGCGGGTAGCGGAAGCTGCCGCCATTGTCTCTTGCCAAGCGCTTGATGAGCTCCGCAGTCTCCGCGATTAAGCGGTCCCCCGCAATGCGAACAAGCTTCCGCCGCTGCCCGCTCGACGATCGCCTCGTCGACTCGCACCAACATCTCACAAAACTCGCCTCCTAGCTCGATCGGACCCATCATCTCCACCTCCGTTTTTCGACAACTCGGAGGCGAGCCCCTCGGAAGGACTTTGATCAAGTTTTCTGAGGGGCTTCGTTTGTCCGACCCTCATCAAACGTGAACGAAACGGACGTCGGAGCCCTCAGATCTCGCGACGCTGCTCAATTGACCGGTCTCGACCTCCATGCCCAATATCGCGCAAAGCCACCGCGATGCCAGGCAACGACCGTCGACGGCTTGACGATCGCCAGTGCATCCGCCCGGCGTCCCCACGATTGCGAGACGATAGTCCAGAATATTCGATCGATGGGACGAGCCCGTCTGACCGGCGCCGGCGACGACAATCTCTTCGAGAAACCGATCTCGCGGCAAGCGTTGTCAAGACTCTCCAAGTCCCCGTGGAACTCGCGCCGTCCGGCAGCATATGAAAGCCTTGCAGGAGCCTATCTCTTCGAAGGCCCACAGCATTGACCCCGAAGCCGCAGGCGATCGAGTGAAGACTGGCATAGTTCGTGATGTAGCGTCCCGCTCTCGTCTCAATCGCGCGCCTTTGAACTTCAATCGCGTACCTTTGAACTTCAATCGCGTACCTTTGAACTTCAATCGCGTACCTTTGAACTTCAATCGCGTACCTTTGAACTTCAATCGCGCGCCTTTGAACTTCAATCGCGTACCTTTGAACCTCAATCGCGTACCTTTGAACCTCAATCGCGCGCCTTTGAACTTCAATCGCGCGCCTTTGAACTTCAATCGCGTACCTTTGAACCTCAATCGCGCGCCTTTGAACTTCAATCGCGCGCCTTTGAACTTCAATCGCGCGCCTTTGAACCTCAATCGCGCAGCCTTCGACTTGATCCGCGCGCCCGTGAAGTCGGAAGTGAATGCCACGAACGAGTTTTTCGTCTCGATATCCCGACTTCCTTTCCTTCGCATGCGATGACATGATCGCATATGTATGGGACCTGTAGGCGCGATGGCTGGTTCAAATCGTGCGGAGCGCCTTCTCGGCGCGGCGAGCCTTCTCTGGGTCATCGCGGCGCACGCGGCGACGATTGGCTACGTCAAATATGCCAACGTCGACGAAGCCTACGCGGGGGCGCTGGCCGAGCGGCTTATCGAAGGGCGCCGACTGTACGAGGGGGCCATCAGTTAGCGGGGACCCCTCATGTATTACGCCTACGCTGCGTTTGCGGCCCTTGCGGGATGGGACAACATCCTAGCGGTACGCCTTGTGGCGCTCGCCTTCGAGCTCGGAGTCCTTGCCCTTGTGTACAGTTTCGGAAAGAGGGCGCTGAGTCCCCGGGCAGGCACCATCGCCGTCGCCGCCAATGCGTACGCGATCGCTTTCGACCTGCCGCCCGAGGACGCCCTGGCTCTCAACGGGGAGTTGATTCTGTTGCCTTTGGTCGTCGTCGGCGCGGCGCTTGCCGCTTCGGCCATGGCCATGAATCCGGGCCTCACGCGGCGCGCCTCGATGTCCTTTGCGGCCGGTGCGGTTCTTGGAGCCGCCGCTTGCATCAAGCCGACGGCCGCACTGCAGCCGCTACCCATATTCGTGTGGATGGCCGTTGCAGGCCTGCAGGTTCCGACCGGCACACGGAGCGTGGCCAGAGACGCCTGTTTCTTCACGATTGGACTTCTGGCTTTTCCGCTGACGTTCGTCACGATTGCCGCGAGGCAAGGCACTCTGGCTCGGATGGCGTACTACTGCGTGACGTACAATGCGACGGTCCATTTGCGCCCGATGGGCGACGCGACAGAGCGCTACCGCAGTTTGGGGCATCTTTACGATTCCCCCCTCTTCTTAATTTCTATTGCCCTCGCCGCCGTAGTTTGGGTCAGCATCCAGCGAAATCGTCTATCGGAAGCGCGGCCCCACCTGAGGGTTCGGATGGGTTTGGCGCGGTTTGGAGTCGTGGAATACCTATGGCTCCAGTTCCTCTGTGCCATTGCCCCCGCGGCATTCTCTCCTCAGTGCTTTTTCCACTATTTTCTTATTGCGATTCCCTTTTGGGGACTTCTTGTGGGCTGGACGCTCGACCGCACGCTACGGCACCCCTCGTTGTCCCCTGGCGTGGCGCTGATCATGACGGTGATTGGCACCGTCGGGACGTGCTGCGCGGGCTCGCTCGCGTATGCGCGCGAGAAGATCGACGGACGCGTGGCACACGACGCGGCCGTGGAGATGGCCGCTGCGTATATCGCCCGATCGACTCTTCCGACCGACAGGATCTTTGTCTGGGGGTTCTCTCCGTGGCTCTACGAGTATTCGCATCGACGACCCGCTGGCCGGTACGTCTTCTCGACCTTTGTAACGGGCTTCGTCCCATGGTTTTGGAGCGGGCTTTCTCGCGAAAGCGCACGCGTCGCTCCGCATGCCATGGACGACCTGATCGCGGACCTCGATACGGAGCGGCCCGCACTCGTGGTCGATGCGGGCAGCGTGATGATATCGAGACCCCTCCGGGCGTACGCTCCGATGGCCGAGTGGTTGCACCGCAACTACTGCTTCGACGCGCGGGTCAGCGCGTTCGACGTGTACCGGCGGCTGGCTCACAAGCGAGCTGCAGAGACGTGGTCGACTGACGACTCGGGTGCTGGGCCGGGATGCGACCCCCGCATGTTTCCGCTTCCGGCCTCGACCGTGGACTACTTCGGAAAGTTGCTTGATGTTCCGACGCCGGCCGTTGTGGACGCGGACTCCTCGCGCCCGCTATCGGATGGGCACTACTTCGGTATACAGCGTTTTTCCGACTGTCTTATGCGCTGACTCATTCGGACGGCCCCCCTCCGCACGTGATGGTAATCTCGACAATACGTGCCCAGGATGGTCCAAACGCTTCGAACAATCGGTTACACGACGGCGACCGACTTGGTGATATCGCCGTCACATAGAGGCCTTCGCATACGCGTGAAAGCCCCGCTGACGAGAAATACAGGCTACGGTGTGCGGATGGATGATGCTTCGAGGGGCTCACGAGGGACCGATCGTCTCGACGAAACGTGTCGCGTCTGCGGAGGAGACCGTCGCATCGCCAACTCCTTTGGCGTCTCGGCTACCTGTCCGAGCTGTCATGGCAGCGGACGTCGGCTTGAAGACGTTGGGTTCCATGATGTTACGAAGACAAAAGAGTCCCATCATCGGCGGACGAACAAGGTCGAGGTCGCAGCCAAAACGTCTTGGCCAATAACCTTGGAAGGGGAGCGCCTCGCGGGCGACGTGAGAGACTGCGCGACTTGCGCGAGCGCGGATAAGGCAAAACTGATCCGCGAGATCATCGACCACGAGATCAGCCATGGTCAGTGCACACAGACGTTTCTGAAGAAGATTCGGAAACAAATTCGACCATCGACTCTGGCCTGAGATTGTGTTCCGTAGTCCCATTCATTCAGGGTATTCTGAAAATACTCGCTCGATCGAGAGCTGAACCCTACGATGTCCCTGGGGCATCAGAACCATCATGACGTCCGACCTGACATCCATCGCATCGTCCCTTCCGCTCCTTACCGGCGCAAGCATTCCCCGACTTGGACTCGGCGTGTGGCTAACCCCGGGGGGAGGCGTCACGCGGGCAGCGGTTCACGCAGCGCTTGGCAACGGATACCGCCACGTGGACACCGCCAAGGTCTATGGCAATGAGGACGAGGTCGGTGCGGCGATTCGTGATAGCGGGCTGCGGCGCGACGAGGTGTTTGTCACGACAAAGCTGTGGAACGCCGACCAAGGCTACGACGCTGCCCTACGCGCGTTCGATCGGAGCCTCGAGCGGCTCGGCCTCGAGTACGTCGACCTATATCTGATCCACTGGCCTGTTGCCGGGCAGAGGCTCGAGTCCTGGCGCGCGCTCGAGAAGGTCCACGGAGAAGCCCGCGCTCGCGCTATCGGAGTGAGCAACTTCTTGCGCCCGCATCTCGAGGAGCTCCTAGGGCGTGCGAAGGTGGTCCCGGCCGTTGACCAGATCGAGCTCTCTCCGTTTCTCCAGCGGCGCGAGACCGTCGCCTTCTGTCGGGAGCACGGCATCGTCGTGGAGGCCTACAGTCCGCTCACCCACGGCCGGCGGCTCGGCGACCCTGTGGTCGCGACGATCGCCCGCTCGGTGGAGCGATCGCCCGCGCAGGTGCTGATCCGCTGGGGAATTCAGCACGAATTCGTGGTTCTTCCCAAGTCGGCGAGGCCCGAGCGCATCGCGGAAAACGCGGCCGTGTTCGATTTCGAACTGGACGAGGGAGCCATGGGTCGGCTCGATTCGCTGGAGGCGGGGCTGGTGACGGGGTGGGATCCGGCGACGCAGAAGTGACGGGGAGCCGCGCGAAGGCTGGGGCGAGGCTACGCCGAGAGCGCTCAGGCTGAAGTGGCGAAATTGTTCCGGCTCACGCGGAGAGGAGCATCGTGCTCCTTCGTGGCGAGCGCGAGATACTCGATGAAGGCTTCGCGGGACTGTATGAGGTCGAGACTCGCTCCCTCGTCCGAGCCGCAAAGACCAACACTGGGCGATTCCCAGCCAATTTCGTTTTTCGGCTCTCGGATGCCGAGGCAGCCCATTTGAGATCCCAATCTGGGCTCTCAAGAGTCACCCACCCGGAGGCGCCACTTTCCCAAGGAAGGAGGGCGTGAAGCTCAACGCCGTGCGGCACTCGGCGTGCTCCGTCCTGGCTGCGCTTGGCGCGCCGATGATTGCCATCCAGTCCCTGGCCGGGCATGAGTCCCCGCAGAGACCCCACCGCCAAGTACATGCCAAGCTGGCGGCCGGCGTTCAGACCGCCACGGTGAACGCCGCCCGGCGCCATGGCCTGATATGTCTTGTTTCTCGCGCCTGAGTGAGATAGCGAACACATCATGAATAAATGGGGTCTCTCTCGCCTTTGTGCCGTGAGCTGTGGCGTCGCGTTCACACCGTTCCTCGTCGCGTGTACCGATGATGCGAGCCCCAACTCGGTCGGCGATGGGGGCGGCGACAGTGCGACCGTGACGAGCGATGCGCAAGGTGCTGATGCTAAGGCGACAGACGCTGCAATTGCCGACTCCGCAGACGCCTCCACCGCAACCGACGGTGCGGCGCCTGTCGAGGGTGGAACAATGACAGACGCAACACTGGAAGGCGGAGCGGACGGTGGATTCGACGGCGGTAAAGCCGACAGTGGCGATGCCACCACGTCGGGCGACGGAACTGCGGGAGACGCGAATGGCTCGGACGGGAGCTTGAAAGCCGACGCCGCCACGCCGACGCCGGATGGCGGATTGACCGATGGGCAAGGGTTGGGAACTGACGCCGCCACGACGAGTTGCCCCGTTCCCCTGAGCGGAGCTGCGTGCACGGGGGATCTGTCGAATATCGGCACGGGCGATTTCAAAATATCGTTCACGGTCACGACGACGGATACGAACCTATCGGCGCTGATAAGCCAGAGGTGGGTGTGTAACCAAGCTTGTGGAATGTTCTGGGGCCTCAGGATGGGCTCGAGCGGAATCATCGGTACGGAGTCATGCGCCGCATCAGATAGAGCCAGCGACTTTTCCATCACTGGAGACAGTCAGATCAACGACGGCAAACCTCACGATGTGCTGTTCCAGCGCGCGGGAGGAATCGACTCGCTCTATGTCGATTGCGTTAAGCAGGGCTCTGCGAATGACACTAGCTCATTCACCGCACTCGCCCCACTTGCGATAGGAGTGGATCCGTGCATAGGCGTGGATGGCACCACCGCATTGGTGGGCACCGTCACGAATGTTTGCGTGGGCAGCAGCATCGACGGCGGCGAGTCCGGTCCTGTCACGGCCGACGGCTCCGTGGACGACGCGCTCGCAGAAGCGGCTCCCGACGGGTCCGACGCCATGACCTCGAACGACGCTCATGAAGCTAGTGACGTCGGCGTCACGACGGATGCGAGCGGCCCGGCAGAGGGGGGAGCGTGGACATGCACCACCAGTGATAGTTGTGGCGCGAGTGTCGCCGCGGACGCAATCTCGCTGAACTGCGGATATCAGAGCGCGATCGGTAACGGTGGGTACACCTTCAGTTACCAGGACACGGGTGGGAGTACCGCGTGCGTTGACGTCGCGTCGTTGTGTATGGCAGGCACCGTTCTCGCGATCACGGACGCCAATGAGGCGACCGTTTACGGAGCTGGTATTGGGCTACAACTTGACAAGCCGGCTGACGGTGGCACCGCCAATCCCTATCCTGTGACGGCCAGCGGTATCAACTATTCGCTTAGCAATCTCCCTGCCGGAGCATTTGTGTGTATGACGATCCCTGGATACTCCGCCCTCCTCACATCCACGAGCGGCACAGTCCTTTGGAATCAGTTTACGGAGCAGACTTGCATTCCAGGTCACCAAGGCGCAGCCCTCACCGTCGCGCCGACCTCGATCCCGCAAATCAATTTCCAGGTCGCCTCGGACGTGAGCCCGGTGACGTACGATTTCTGCGTGACTTCTCTGAGCTTTGCTCCGTAGGGGAGGCGGAGAGTGGATGGGCGGACCGATGTGTTCGCGCTCGGGGTTGTGATCTTCGAGTGTCTGGTAGGGGCGCTCCCGTTAAACGGACCGACGGCGAGTAGGCAAGGCATGATTCCTGGAGACGTACGCCTGCTGACAAGCAAGGATCTTTTCGTCAATCAAGCCATGCTCACAGGAGAAGCGCTGCCCGTCGAAAAGATGGCGTCGTCCGACCTTGCCATCCCAGAAGCCCTCGCCGCCCAGGACATTCCAAATATCGCTCTCATGGGGACCAATGTGGTAAGTGGCACGGCGACGGCGCTGGTCGTCGCGACTGGCTCCTCGACCTTTTTTGGGTCTATCGCCGGGAACATTCTCGGGCGTCGAGCGATGACAAGCTTCGACGTCGGAGTGGCCAACATAACCTGGCTCCTCATTCGCTTCATAGGAGTGATGGCGCCTGTCGTCCTCGTATTGAATGGACTGACAAAGCACGATTGGAAAGAGGCTTCACTGTTCGCGATCTCGGTTGCCGTTGGACTCGTCCCCGAGATGCTTACGCTTGTCGTCACGGCAAATCTTGCCCGTGGGGCGCTCGTGATGGCAAAGAAGAAGGTGGTCGTCAAACGCCTCAACGCCATTCAGAACTTCGGCGCCATGGACATCCTGTGCACCGACAAAACGGGAACTCTGACTCAGGACAGGGTAGTGCTCGAGCAGCATGTTGACGTAGTCGGCCAAGAGTCACACGAGGTGCTCCGCCTCGCGTATCTCAATAGCTACCACCAGACCGGGCTGCGCAATCTTCTCGACCGGGCTGTACTCGATCATGCCGAGCTCGACGGCGACGGCCCGGCAGCACGTGCGCTGAGTAAGATCGACGAGGTACCATTCGACTTCATGCGCCGCCGAATGTCGGTGGTGGTCGGGACACCCGAAGGCTCGCATCTCATCGTCTGCAAAGGGGCGATCGACGAAATTATGCGCGTTTGCGATCGCGTGGAGATTGCCGGGGAGGTCGGACCGGTCACGCAGATTATCAAGAAACATGTAGAGCGCGTCACCGGCGAAATGAACGAAGATGGAATGCGCGTCATCGCGGTTGCGTATCGCGAGATGCCCGCGAACAAGGACACCTATTCGGTTCAGGACGAACGCGACCTCATCCTCGCTGGCTACATCGGATTCTTGGATCCCCCTCGCGATAGCGCTCAGGCCGCGCTCGAGGCCTTGGCGCAGCACGGCGTCGCCGTGAAGGTTCTGACGGGGGATAACGAAATCGTGGCACGAAAGGTGTGCAAGGACGTGCTTGCCGCGAAGTGTCAGGGCCTCGGCGGTCTGATCGACGAGATACAGACAGCGCTTGAAGTGGACAGTGAGGTTGGGAGTCAGCAGGCGCACTTCCTTCCCTCGCAGCACCTGCGCGAGGTCGTCGGTCGGTCGCAATGGCCTATGAGCGTCGTGTGGACTGTACGGCTCGCGAGCGAAGCGGAGATTGAAATCGACCACGAAGAACGGCGCGAACTTGTTGGCCTGGTCGAGGGTCGAGATGTCACGCAGCCGACATTTCTATCTGGCAGAAACCCGACATTTTTATCTCGGGCCTACACTTCATCTGCCGGATCTGTGTTCTTATGAAACTCTCCGGCCTTGCGTCGCTGAACCCACTTCCGCGGACTACGCTCTAGCCGCGCCCCTCAGTGGGGCCCGTGCCCCCCCCAGTCCGCGACTGGACCGTCGAAGTTAGCCCACTGGCCCCCACGCGGTTGCAGCAGCCATCGAAAGGCTGTGTTAGTTTCGCGATGCCAAAATGGAATATCGGACATTGGGTCGAACCGACTGGCACGTCTCGACGGTCAGCTTCGGCGCCTGGGCCATCGGGGGAACCTGGGGCGCAGTCACCGAGGAGGAGTCGATGGGGGCCCTGCACCGCGCGCTCGATCGCGGCGTGAACTTCTTCGACACCGCCGACGTATACGGCGACGGGATCTCCGAGCGGCTGCTGGCGCGTCTGCGGCGCGAGCGCAGGGACCCGTTCTACGTCGCAACCAAGGCGGGGCGCCGACTCCCCAAGCAGACGGTCGAGGGCTACAGCAAGATGAACTTGACCGCTTTCGTCGAGCGGAGCCTCAAGAACATGGAGGTCGAGGCAATCGATCTGCTGCAGCTCCACTGCCCGCCGACCGACCTCTACTACCACCCCGAAGCGTTTGAGCTGCTCGACGATCTGGTGAAGGCCGGCAAGATTCGCTACTACGGCGTCAGCGTCGAGCGGGTCGAAGAGGCGCTGAAGGCGATCGAGTTCCCGGGCGTGCAATCGGTGCAGCTCATTTACAACATTTTTCGCCAGCGCCCCGCCGACCTGTTCTTCACCGAGGCGCGCCGACGCAAGGTCGGCATCCTAGCGCGGCTGCCGCTGTCGTCAGGAATGCTGGCGGGGAAGATGACCGCCCATAGCAAGTTCGGCAGCGACGACCACCGCAACTTCAACCGCGACGGCGCTGCGTTCGATCGCGGCGAGACCTTCTCGGGCGTCCCCTTCGAGGTCGGCCTGGAGGCGGTCGAGGAGCTGCGCCCGCTGGTGCCCGAGGGAGCCACCCTGGCGACGTTCGCACTCCGATGGATTTTGATGCACGAGGCGATTACCTGCGTGATCCCGGGCGGCAAGCGCCGGGCACAGGTCGACGAGAACTGCTCAGCCGTCGAGCTGGAGCCCTTGTCCGATCAGACCATGGCTCTCGTGCAAGAGATCTACGACCGCCGCATCCGAGCCCTCGTTCACCAATACTGGTAGGCGCGCTCCGAGATACTGGACGCGGACGCTCGTGGTGGAGCCCGCGGTGGCGACACTTACGTTCTCCAGTCGGGATCGCGGACATACGGCGCCGGCAGGCCTAGCCGAATGGCCAGTACGATTCTACGGAGAATCCAACATGGAGTCGCCCGCGGATTGCCAGCGAGCTCGCGAAACCTGGTCATACGGTCGACAAGAACACAGTCGCCAAATACATGCCTCGGCCCATCACTCGCCCGCGCCGTCCTCCGTCACAGGCCTGGAAGACGTATCTTCGCAATCATCTGGCGGGGACGATTGCTATCGACTTTCTGACCGTCCCAACCGTGAGCCTCAACATCGTTTGCGTGTTCTCCGTGCTTTCGCTTGAGCGACGTCGTGTCCTTTACGTAAACGTGACAACCCACCCATACGCCGAGTGGACTGCGCAGCAGATTGTCGAAGCGATCGGCGCCGCGATCTCGCCGACGTATCTGATCCGAGGACGCGATAGCATCTACGGCCGCGCATTCGAAACGCGAGTTAAACGCCTTGGCATCGAGCAATTCAAGATTGCGCCGCGCTCCCCTTGGAAAAACGGCTATACGAAACGATGGATCGGCACGCTTCAGCGCGAATTGCTTGCTCACGTGATCGTGCTTGGGCAGCGTCATCTGCTTCGCTTGGTCCGTCAATACGCACTTTATTACAATGCGGATCGGCCTCACATGTCGCTCGATGGAGATGCGCCGGAAGTGCGTGCGGTCGAACCGCCAAGAGCGGGGCGAATTATTGCCCTCCCGAGAGTAGGTGGCCGCCATCACCGATACGCGAGAGCTGCATGAACGCTCCAGGCACCTTTCTCACCACGACAAGTGCTAGCGAGCTCCGGCGAGGGTTCAGGGCATGATGCGCCCAATCTTATTCCCCGTTTGCGTGAACCAAAGGGCTCTGTCCGGACCCGTCGTGATGTCCGACGCACGCCAGTTGTCCGTCGGAACGGCGCGGAATTCAATGACCGAGCCCGTGGTCGTCAGGCGCCCGATCTTCCCCCCCTCCGTGAACCAGAGGGCTCCGTCTGGACCGGTCGTGATGAGCGTAGGACTCGACGATCCCGTCGTCGGAACGGGAAACTCGGTGATCGCATTCGAAGCCCCCGCTGCCACTGCGATTCCCGCCGATTCGACAAATCCCTGCGAGGGCGTGGGCCCAGCACGATCACGGCTGCATAGCAGTCGGTAATGTCGGCATGGAATACGTAGTCGTATTCAAGGGCCAACTCGATTGATTCCTGTTCGATGCCCTGCCACCAATTGAGGATTTGTGCTGCCTTATCCTGCTGTAGCGGTGGCGCCTCAAGGGGAATGCTCAGGCACTTGAAGTTTGCTAGACCCTTGAACGCCTCGAATCGTTCAAGGATCGCCTTCCAGTGATTTGCCTCGGTGATCCTGTTAACGAGGGAAACTTAGAGGGCCGGGTGGATTAGTTGAAGAGGGCGCCAGGCATGACGCCCATCCTTGTTTGAAAGCATCGCGTAATTTATGCCTTCGTGCTCCCGAGGCTTCGATGAAAGGTCGACCAGCGCTTTCCCGGACAGTTCCTTTGAGACGCCCGAAAGCACCTGTGCGAACGCGAAATAGACAGGCAAGTCGATGCGACAATAGCTTTCAGGCTTCAGCAGAAACGTGCGAGCTTGCGCCGCAGTCATCTGAAGAAGTGAGCGTCCGGAGCGTTTCGTTTCTCTCGGTCTTTGGGCAGCCGTCATCGCGCGATCTCTTCTTCAATTTGTTCTACACCCGCTGCGCGCAACTCTCCGCTTAGCAGCTTTGGCAGCAGGGCGTCGCGGAGATCTGCAAGGGAGCGGGATTCCTCAAGGGCCACGGGCGCGTAGGAACTGCTTGCGTTGTTGGTTCGTCAAGAAACAAGCATGAGCCAGATTCTGGAACGCTTCCAACGATCGGTTACACAACACCGACCGAATTGACCATATTCTAGACGCACCTCGA
>Ga0182030_10010526_pt1 | contig 18772 bp, 20 predicted proteins | sample 812S3MmetaG_FD_121299 | JGI IMG/M metagenome (GOLD analysis project Ga0182030, IMG submission 121299) | Permafrost microbial communities from Stordalen Mire, Sweden - 812S3M metaG (Illumina Assembly) | ecosystem: Environmental > Terrestrial > Soil > Wetlands > Permafrost | place: Sweden...
AGCGGGGGCCGCCCAAGCGGGCGCGGGTTTCGGCCTTTCACTGGCTGGTCTTCGAGCGGTCGTGACGGGCGCGGCCGGCGGCATTGGCGGCGCGATCACGCGACAACTGACGGCGCAAGGCGCCAAGGTACATGGTTTGGATCGCGATGCAGGTGCGCTGCGGGCGCTGGCCGAGAGCGTACCCCGCGAATTACTGACAACGCACGTTGTGGACCTTGCAGATCGCGGTGCCGTCGATCGGCTGCTCGTCGGGCTCCTGGATCACATGCAACAACGTTGCGACATCCTGGTGAACAACGCCGGCTTCAGCCGCTTGCGCCCGCTTGAAGCAACGGACGATGACTTGCTGGATGGATTGTTCGCGGTGAACTTCTTCGCCGCCTTTCGGGTGACGCGCGGCTTGCTGTCGGCGCTGCGCGCCAGCGGCCGCGGCGCCATCATCAACATCGCCTCCGAGCTAGCCCTGGTCGGGGCGGCAGATTACAGTGCGTACTGCGCCACGAAGGGCGCCATGGTCGCATGGACCCGTGCGCTCGCCGTGGAACTTGGCACGCAGCGCATCCGGGTCAATGCAGTGTGTCCGGGACCCATCGATACCGCGCTGTTGCGTGAGGAATTCATGACGCACGGAAAACCCGAGGAAGCGCAGCTCGCCGAAGTCGCAACCATTCCCTTGTCGAGGCTGGGCACTGCGCAGGACATCGCACCACTGGTCGGCTTCCTCGCGAGCGATGCCGCCGCCTTCGTCACCGGCGCCGTCTGGCCCGTCGATGGCGGGAAGACCGCCCGATGAGCATGATGATACGCAACCCCGTACCCTGGCCGAACGGTGCGAAGTGCGCCGCCTGCTTCACGCTCGACATGGACGCGGACAGCCTCTTGCAGCTGGCACATCCGCAACGCGCCCACACAATGGTCGCGGCAGCCTCGATGTTGCGTTATGGGCCCGAAATTGCCGTGCCGCGCATCCTGGAATCCTATCGACATTTCGGTATCCGGCAGACTTTCTTCGTGCCCGGTTGGTGCGCCGAACGCTACCCCCACGCCGTCGAAGCCATGGTGCGCGACGGCCACGAGGTGTCCGCTCACGGCTACTTGCACGAGCATCCGAACGAGCTGTCCGATGCCGATGAGCGCTATTGGCTGCACCGTAGCCTTGCGTCGGTACGTGAGGTGACCGGCGAGTCCTCGCCCGGCTGGCGCGCTCCTCTCTATAAGTTCTCGCACCGGTCCGCGGATTTGTTGCTGGAAGCCGGCATCGGCTACGACGCCTCCTTGATGGGCGACGATGTTCCCTACCTGCTCGAGGCAGCGCGCGGCAAATTGCTCGAATTGCCGTCGCACTGGGGCATGGATGACTGGCCGCCTTTCATGCACAGCGGCGAACTGGAGTTCGAGATGCCGATTCAATCCGCCGCCCGCGCTTGGGAGAACTGGTGGGAGGAGTTCGAAGCGATGTGGGAGTTCGGAGGCCTGTGGGTGCCGGTGTGGCATCCTTTCTTGTCAGGCCGGCTCGCACGTTGGCGCCACACGCATGCGATGATTGAACGCATTCTGATGAAAGGCAATGTCTGGTTCGCACCGATGCGCGACATCGCCGCCCATGTACGCGCCTGCTCGGCCAATGGAACCTGGACGCCGCGCACCGAACCCATCATCGCATCGCCGCCTCCCCGACTTGAGACCCGATCATGAGCAACCGCGAACAAACCACCCGGCTCGAGCTGCGCACCATCCAGCCGATCGCACTCGACCAGCGCCATGGCAAGGCGCGCGATTTGTTCACGGTCTGGTTCGGCTCGAACGTCATGCTGCTGACCATAGTCACCGGAGGTTTATCCGTGACCGCCTTCGGTCTTCCCTTCACCTGGGCTGTCGTGGCGCTGGCGCTGGGAAATTTCGTCGGCGCGATTTTCATGGCATTGCACGCCGCTCAAGGTCCGACGCTCGGCGTGCCGCAGATGGTGCAGACGCGCGGCCAATTCGGCTCGATTGGCGCGCTGCTGGTGGTCGGCATCGTGATCGTCATGTATGTCGGATTCTTGTCGTCGAACATCGTGCTCGGCGGCGAGGCTCTCGCCAGTTTGGTGCCCGGCTGGTCCGACACGCCCGGCATCGTGTTGGTCGGCGTACTCGGCGTGGTAGCGACCATCTTCGGCCACGACCTCATCCACGCCTACGCCCGCGTGATGTCGTACCTGTCGGGCGCGGTGCTGGTTCTGGCGGTGCTATGGATCGTACGCGTGCATGGCTTGCCGGGCGACTTCCTGACGCGCAACGCGATGAGCACCGCAGGGTTTCTCGGCACCGTGTCCGTGGCCGCGCTGTGGCAGATCTCCTATGCGCCCTATGTCTCCGATTATACCCGCTACATGCCCGCCGATACCGGCGCATCGCCCGCATTCTGGGCCAGCTACTGGGGCTGCACCTTGGGCTCGCTGCTGCCGATGATCCTGGGCGCCATGGTTGGCCTGGCCGCGCCGAAGGGCAACTTGGTCCACAGCCTCGCGTTGTTGACCTCCGGTATCGCACCGCTCGTGCTGATCGTCTTTTCCGTCGGCATCGCCTCATCCAACGCAATGAATCTGTACTGCGGTGCGCTCTCCACCATGACCTTTGGCCAGACCCTGTTTCCACGCTGGTCGCCCGGGCCCCAGGCCCGCACCGTCGTGGCGCTGGTGCTGTTCGGATTTGCGCTTACCGGTGCAATCTTGAGCAAGGACGCCTTCATCGCCAACTATGAAGACTTCATTCTTCTGTTGCTGTACGTACTCGTACCCTGGACCGCGATCAATTTGGTCGACTACTACCTGCTGCGGCACGGCAAGTACCACGTGGAGTCATTCTTTCGGCAGGACGGCGGCATCTACGGCCGCGTCAACAGCGCCGCGGTCGCCTGCTATTTGCTCGGGATATTGGTGCAGTTACCCTTCGTGGCCTGCGCGCTATATACGGGTCCGGTGGCGCGGGCGATGGGAGGTATCGATCTGTCGTGGATCGTCGGTCTGGCGATCACGTCACCGGTGTATTACTGGCTGGCCAAACGCAGCATGCGGGCCGATGAGCTCACTCCGCTGCGAGCTGCAGCAACGCCGACATCAGCACTCGAGCTCCCGCCGTGACATCGGAGGGCGCAGCATATTCCAGGGGGTTGTGACTGACGCCGTCACGGCAACGCACGAACACCATGCCAACCGGACATACTTTCGCCACGAACAGCGCGTCGTGGAACGCACCGGACACGAGCTCGAATTCGGGATAATTCTGCGCACGCGTGGCCGTGGCCACCACATCCACCAAGTGCTTGGAGAACGTCTCGGGAACGTGATGAAACAACTCGCGCACGTGAAGCTCGCACGCCTGCAGCGCGCCGGCCGCGCCTATGCAGGCCGCGCCTATGCAGGCCGCGCCTATGCAGGCCGCACGCAACTCGCGGCCCAGCTCCGCGAAGCCAACAGGATCTGCGTCGCGAAAATCGACCGTGAACGTTACGCGGCCAGGCACGGTGTTGGGTGTGTTCGGCTCGACCGCCATGCGGCCCACCGTGAAACGACAGGTTGGCGAGCGCTTCAAGCACATCTCCCGCAGGCGGCAGATCAACTCGAGAGCCGCTTGCAAGGCATCACGGCGATATTCGTGCGGCGTCGTACCCGCGTGCGCCGCCGCGCCGACAACTTCGTACTCCAGCCACAAGCAGCCCTGAATGCCCACCACCACACCGACCGGAACATCCGCTCGATCGAGCCGCGGCCCCTGCTCGATATGAGCCTCTAGGTAGGCTGAAGGCGCTGGTCCCGCCGCGCGCGGCGCAGCTTCGGGCAGCGCCGCCAGCGTTTCCGCCAGGGCATCGCTTAGCACGACGCCCGCGGCGTCGCGCACCGTCAAGACGTCGGCGAGCGCGCGCGCGCCGGCAAAAACCTGCGAGCCCATGGCGCCGGGCGCGAACCGGCCGCCCTCCTCATTGCTCCAGGCCACCACCTCGATGGAACGCGCCGGGCGGATCTCGGCGCGCGACAGGGTCGCGACCGCTTCCAGGCTGGCTAGCACGCCATAGGCACCGTCGAAGCGGCCTCCGCTGGGTTGGCTATCCAAGTGGCTGCCCGTCAGCACCGGTGCCAATTCGCCGCTTCGGCCGGGATAGCGCAGAAATAAATTGCCGATAGAATCCTGCGACGCCTCCAGCCCGCACTCACCCGCCCAGACATACAGCAGGCGGCGCGCCGCGCGGTCTTCCGCGGAAAAGGCCGCGCGATCCACGCCGGTCTCGCCGCGCCGTCCAATTTCCGCGAGCGCCATGAGACGTTTCCAGAGCCGCTCTCCATCGACGACAGGCGTGACCGCCGACTCAGTCGATGAGGGCATACTGCGCAGAAACAGGCTTGCCGGAATTGATGCGCACGATGTCCTGCGGACATGCCGACATCACCATGATGCAGTCGATGAGGGCGCGAAACACCAGCGTGTCGCCGGCCTTGGACACGGTCTCCCGCCACTCGATCTCCATGCTCGGGAGCACGGGAATGTTCATCCACAAATTGAACGACGCCGGACACTCAGCAACCTGCAAATCCAGCGCGGCCAGCGCCTTATGCAGATTCTCGGCGCAGCTGGCGTGATCGGGTGGGCAGCCCAGTTTCGCGTAACGCGCCGGATCGCACGGCGGGATCACGGTATCGTGCACTCCAGGAGAGGAGTCCGATTCGAATGCCAGCATCGGCTCGCGCAGATTATCGACGAGCGTGTCGCCGGCGCGCGGTATCAAGCGGCTAAGTACCGCGCGGGTGTGCTGCATCGACAGATAAACGCGCAGGTCCCGCGCGCTGAACGCCCAAAAATCCACCACTTGGGTACCGAACGTATTGATGATTTGCAGCGCTTGGCCGCGGGCAACTTTGACCGCGCGCCCCTGGCGCGCCGGTAGTTCTTGTACAAACGCCATGATCTTCACCCCATTTGATTATAAATCGATGGTCAACCGCTTCGAGCGGCTACCCGCGCAGCAAATCATCAGCGTCGAGAGCCGCGCGTGCTCCTCCGGGCTGCGCACGAAGTCGCGGTGCTGCGGTGTGCCGGCCAGCAATTTCGTTTCGCACGCACCGCACACGCCTTGCTCGCAAGAGTAGGACACATCGATTCTAGCATTGAGCAAAGCCGCCAGAATGGTCTCCCCTTGGTGCACGGCAATCTCGGTCCCGGATCGGGCCAGCACGACTGTAAATTCGTCGTACAGCGGCGCTTCCTCAGATGGTTCCATAGGTGATGCCCATGTTGCGCAACCAAGAGCGATATTTTTGGCTGAGTAAATCGGTGCGATGATGCAGTTCATGACGCAGCTCCAGCGGAATGCGCTCGGGCCGCTGGGTGTCGACGATGGCACTATCCTGGGCATAAACCAAATCTTGCCGCACCCGCACCTGCTCATCCGAGGGAGCGGGCGAAAAATTCATTGCACACCAAATGCGCACGATGCTCATCACCGGACTGACCTGTTGTACGGTGAGAAACGTGCAGAATCGGTCGTCCGGGTTTCCTTCGGCGGCTCGTGCCGGGTCGGCAATCTGCACGCGCTTCGTAAAGTAGGCAACCAAGGGACGCAGGGCCTTATAGGCGTAGTACGCGATCACTGGAATATTGCGCGGATCGCCGAAAGGCTGCGTTACGCGAATTTCGGAAGTCGCCAAACCCTGCGCGCTTTCCACGACCTCGTACGGCAGGATGGGGTCGGGTTCTTCGAGGACGCCGTTGACCCCGGCATGCACGAACGGAAAATGCGTAGGATCGAGGAAATTCTCCACAGCGCGGTAACCAGAGCGGAATTTATACGGCCCGCACAGCACTTTCTTGTAGCGATCGTCCGTCCACTCCGGAAATTCCGCCACCTCATGTTCCGGCGTGCCCAGCGACACCCACACCAAACCATATTTTTCGGTGCTCCGATGCGCGATCGCCCGCGCCTTCTTCAAAGGCGCATCGTGGGGCGCCGCCGGCATCAGCACGCAGCGCGCCGAGCCGTCGTAATTCCAACCGTGATAGGGACAAACGACTTTGTCGTCGCGGATGAAGCCCTTCGACAATCGCGCGCCGCGATGAATGCACAGATCCTCCCAGACGTGCACCTCACCGGCATTGTCGCGCCAGGCGACCAAATCGCGCTCCAGCAGCGTCAACGGCAGCAGTTGTCCCGCAACGATGTCGACGGACGCGGCCACCACGTGCCAGTCGTTGAGCAAGGCCGGATCGCGGCACTCTTGCGGCAGGATCGAGGCGGGATCGTAAGGTTGCATGGGGTGTCCTTGGAGTTCGATCAGCCGGGCTTCGTTCAGCCAGCGTTACGTTCGCCCGACGCGAGCGCCAGGCGATGCAAGGTGATGTGGCGGATCTCGGTGCGCGACGCGCTGATATGCGCCCTCATGAGCATTTCGGCGTCGTCCGCTTTTCGCGCCAGCAACTTTTCGATGATCTTTTCGTGTTCATCGAACGCCGCGGCGATTCGCTCCGGATTGATGAAATCCAGGCGCCGGATGATGCGGATGCGCTCGGTCAGGTTGTCGAACGTGCGCAGCATTTCCCGATTGCCCGCCAGCTGCACCAGCGTACGATGAAATTGCTCATCCTCGCGGGCGACGTCCTTGCCGTTCAACACGCGCTGCTTCTTCGGCACGCGCCAGAATGCGCAGCGCTCGATCAGCTCAGGCATGAGATCCAGCTTGCACAGGCGATGCACGGCGATCGCCTCGATGCTCATCCGAAACTCGTACAGGTCCTCGTAATAATCGAGATCCAGCGGTTTGACCTGCCAGCTCGCATGACCCGCGACCCGGTTGAGATAGCCTTCATTTGCCAGCACGTGCAGGGCAAAGCGCAGCGGCGTGCGCGAAACGCACAGCGCCGTGGCCAACCCCTGCTCCGAGTAGCGCTGGCCCGGCGGCATGCGGAATTCGAAGATATCGTCCTTGATGCGCTGATATACATCCCGCTCGAGCGGCCGCTTGCCGTCGGATTTGGCGGGGTGAACCAATCGTACGGGCGCCTCTGCGCCGCGGGGTTTGTGTTTCAATCGGTGCTCTATTTGGGATCCCAAATGGGATCGTAGAGCAGAGGCGCATAGCCTTCAAGGGCCAACCGCTAGAACTGCCTCCATTCCTCGTCCGCCTCGTTCGCCAGCCGACGCGCCAGCGCGCCGCGCGCCGCGGGCCTGTGCACCGTGCTTTTGACGACGGCCGTCGCTTTGACACGAGTTTCCGGGCGCGGCAGCGCAGCAGAAGCGGCACCATGATCCGCGTCGCCCACCTTGTATCCAGCTATCAAACGCGACAAATTCAGCGCCTGTTCACTCAACGCCTGCGCCGCCGCGGTCGCCTGCTCCACCAGTGCAGCATTCTGTTGGGTGACATCGTCCATCGTGGTGATGGCTTTGTTGACCTGTTCGATGCCGAACGCTTGCTCGCGGCTGGAGTTGGCGATCTCCGCCATGACCTCGGTCACCTTCTTGACGTCGACTACGATGTCGCGCAGAACTTTGCCGGACTCACCCACCAATTTGGAACCCTCTGTGACCTTGTGGACGGAATCGTGAATCAGCGCCTTGATCTCTTTGGCTGCCTGCGCGCTGCGCGAGGCCAGGTTCCTGACTTCCGAAGCGACCACCGCAAATCCCCGACCGTGGTCCCCTGCACGCGCCGCCTCGACCGCGGCGTTCAAGGCCAGCAAATTGGTTTGAAAAGCGATTTCGTCGATCACCCCAATAATGTCGGCAATGCGCTTCGAGGAGGTATTGATTTCCGCCATGGCATTCACCGCGGCACCGACCACTTCCCCGCCCCGCTCCGCTTGCTGGCAAGCCGTGGCAGCCAGCGCGCTCGCTTGCGCGGCGTTCTCCGCGTTGTTCCGTACGGTCGAGGTCATCTGTTCCATCGATGATGCCGTCTCTTCAAGGCTGGACGCCTGCTCTTCAGTTCGTTGGCTGAGGTCGGAATTGCCGCGCGATATCTCTGCTGCCCCGATCCGCACCTCGGCAGCCGCCCGCGCCATGCTGCTCACGGCTATGGCGGTATTTTCCAATATTCGATTCACGCCCACCGCCAGCGTCTTGAAGAACGAGTCCTTGCCCTCCTCGCGGATGCGCGCAGTGAGGTCGCCTTCGATCGCCTGTGCGACGATGGAATTGACCTCCTCTTCGATGGCCGCTTCCTGCGTTCTGTCGCTCCACTGCACCACCGTTCCCAAGCGCTTGCCGTTGTCGTCGAGCACAGCATTCGTGACAACACGCAGGATCCTGCCGCCCAATTTGATGTCCGAGGGGCGCTCCTCGGCTGTCTGTTGAAGCGACCTTGGCTCATTCAACAAGGCATCTTGCAGGTCATCGAAAGAGTTGCCGATCACCTTATCGGCGTCGAATAGCGGCAGATTCTTGCGTATCTCGTTGCCGCACGCGCGCAGCAGCTTTACCACCGCATCGTTGGCATAGGTGATGCGGCCCTCAGCGTCGGTCACCACAACGCTGACGGATACTCGATCCAGCGCGGTCCGCGTGCGAGCGTTCTCCGCCGCCAAACTGCTCTCCGCGTCGGTGCGCTCCTTCAATGCAGCCTGCATGCGCTCGAGTCCCTTGAGCGTTTGACCGATTTCGTCGTTCGACACCATCGCGACAGGCGACTGATAGTTGCCCAATTCGATCTCGCCGAGCACACGCAGCGCTTCTGTGAGCGGTCGCTTGATTGCGCGCGCCAGCAGCAGCCCGAAAATCGCCGCAACACCGATGGCCGACAGTGACAGAACTATGAGTAGTACCCGCATGTTGCGGTAGGAAACCGCCAGCTGTTCAGCTTGGCTATGCACTTGCGCTTTGTAATAGTCGCCGAGTTTTACGATGCCTCCGATTAGCGCCAGTTGTGCCGGCCGCGTGGTCGTGAGCAGCGTTACTTTGGCGGCCGCGATGTCCCCGGCCATCGCCTGCCGCGTGAAATCGCGGTTGAAAGACGCCAGAGCCGCGCGCGCGGCCAGCGCTTCCTGAAGTAGCGCCTTGCCCTGCGCGGTCTGCAAATCCGCCGACAACTCGCGCACGTATTCATCGTCCTTGGCGTCGAGTTCGTTGATTTTGTCCAGCTGCGCTTGGATATCCTTCTTGTCGTCCATGATTAACATATTGCGGGAGTGGCTCATCGATTCCGATACGCTCGCCCACCACGTGTTGTCGGTTTCGATTTGGGCAAGCATGGGACCGGTGATGCGGCCGACTGCCTCGTTGAAGTTCGCCAAACGGCCGATGCTCAAGAACACGGCGACGCTGAACACCACGATGACACCCGCGAAGGCAAACATCAGCCGCGCGCTGACCGAATTTCGAAAACTCAATGACATGGGGACGACTCCGTAACGCGGTGCGTTATCACGTAAAACATCGGCGCCGGCGCACGCTTCTTTAGCCGGCTAGGTCGACAGCAGGCTCAGCACACCGCCGCCGTATCTCGGCAACTGCAGCTGAAATTCGCGGTGGCCCTGTGTGGTGCCCAGGATTGCCGCTGCTGCCGTCGGCAGGGATTTGTAGGGATATACCTGATCGAGCTTCAGGTGCGGTGAGCTCGAATCGAGCACCAAGCGGGTGCAAATGTTCATGATTTCATGCAGGTTCTCACGCATCACGTTGCCCAAATCCCGAGTCTCGATAGCCTCTTTGACTGCCGCGGGCGGCAACATCGACAAAGCCGCCGCCAGACTTGCGGCAAGACTCAAATCCGCGCCGCATAGAGCCACGGGCACATTGCCATCGCCGATAAAAACGCCGAACAAAGCGCCGCCGGCGGGTGTTTTGTCCAAGGTGCCGCCGACCTTGACCTCGAGGCCATCGAATAGCTGGCCCAGGATGCTTTGCACCTTGGGTACGTCGGGAAGCGAGAATGCGGTCGCCATGACGTTACCGAATGAGCGGCCCGAGATGTAATTGAAACTCTTCAGGACTGAACGGCTTGGAGATGAGGAATTTGGCGCCCGCGCCCAACGCCAGCAACCGCATGTTTGGGGTCGCTTCCGTGGTGACGAAGCCGAAGGTCATCTTCATGCCGGTATCGCCCAACGCCTCGAGTAACTGCAGGCCTGTCATGTTCGGCATGTTCCAATCGGAGAGCACGAGATCCGGAGGCGATACCTTGATCGCGGCCAACGCCTTGACCCCATCGTCGGCTTCAGAGATCTCGTGCCCCGCGAATCCGGCCTGCCGCAGCGTCTTCTTGACGATCATGCGCATCGCGGTCGAATCATCGACAATCATGATCTTCATTCATGGCTCCGTCCCGGAAGATCCACCGAGGTTGTGTGGTCAGTCTGTCGGCCGTGGCACCTGCTTCTTGACTGCGATCCTGTCACGCCGATTGATTGTCGCGATGCAGCAGGGGTGGCGATGCGCTTGCCAGTGCAATCAGCTTTTCCGCCACTTGACTCAGGGGGTGCAAGGACTGTACCGCGCCGCATTCCCACGCCGCGCCCGGCATACCCCACACGACGCTGCTCGCTTCATCCTGCGCAATGGTGGCGGCGCCCGCCGTCGACATTTCCTTCAGACCAACCGCGCCATCGCGTCCCATGCCTGTGAGAATGACGCCTATGCCGTTGCGACCTGCCGCTTGCGCCACCGATCGAAACAGCACATCGGCCGAGGGCCGATGCCGATTGACCGGATCGGCATCGCTCAACCGGCAGCGAAATTGAGGTGAGCCGCGCACCACATGCAGGTGCAGATCGCCCGGCGCGATGTACGCATGACCGGGGAGAATGGGTTGACCGTCGTCGGCCTCGCACACGGTGATTTCGGACATCGCGTCCATGCGCGCGGCAAATGCGCCGCTAAAGGCCTTCGGAATGTGCTGCACGATCACGATTGGCGGCATGTCCTTCGGTAGGCGCATGAGGACCTCTTTGATGGCCTCGGTTCCTCCCGTGGAGGCGCCAATTGCGATTATTCTCTCGATGTTGGATCCGAGCGACACATCGCGCTTAGGTCGATCCAAGTTGGTAACCACGCCGTCCGCGCCGTTCCTTGACGGTGCGACAATGCCGCGAACCTGCGCCGCCGCGGCGACTTTGACCTTCGAAACGATCTCCCGCGCGGTATCGCGGATGCCGAGCGCCGAGTTCCCCGTCGGCTTGGCGACGAAATCCACGGCGCCCAAATCAAGAGCGTTCAAGATCAGCTCGGCGCCGCCTTCTGTGATCGATGCGCACATGACCACCGGCATGGGCCGGAGCCGCATCAAGTTGCTCAAGAACACCAATCCGTCCATACGCGGCATCTCGACATCGAGCGTCAGCACGTCTGGGTTCAGCGTCTTGATTTTCTGGCGCGCCATATAGGCGTCCGTCGCCGTGCCCACCACCTCGATGTCCGGATCGGCATTCAAAATATTGGTCAACAGTTGGCGCATTACGGCAGAGTCATCAACCACCAGAACTCGTATCCTCCTCGCCATGGCTAGTGATCCTCAGCGCCTGTGCGCGGCGCCGCGCGGGCTTGGCTGTTGCAAATCGCTCGCCAGGCTCTGCTCGCGCTCGAACACCACGCGGTTGACGGTCGCCGTGAGACGTTTCACCCGGGCGTTGCCGCTCTTCGGGCTGTAGTACAACTTGCGTGCGAATTTGTGGCCGAGGTCTTCGGCGGCTATGTCGAAGCCCTCGCGCTTGAGATACTCACGTACGAATTGCACGTTATGCGTGCCCACTTCGGTCGCAATATCGAGAACGTTGCCGCCGCCCATGACCTTGAATTCGAGGTCCTCGCGATGTCCGCCAAGCTGCAAGATGTCGTTCACCAGCCGATCCATGGCCACGTCGCCGTAGCGTGTTGCACATGTGTCGGAGCGGCCGCCCCATCGGGCGCCGTCGCCGGATAGATCCTGCGGCAACATGAAGTGATTCATCCCGCCGATTCCCAATTTACGATCGCGTACGCAGGCGGAGACGCACGATCCGAGCACCGTAAAAATCACTTCATCGTGGCACGTGACGTAGTAGTCGCCGGGTAACAGCTTGGCTAGAGGGCGATCCAAAGTGGGATCCCATACGCGGCGAATATGTGCGAAGCGCGCCGCGGCCGGTGGAACCAGCCGCGGGATCGACACAGTCGCACCCGCGCTCAATCCGTCCTCCGATAAACGGTGCGGCCGACCAGCTTATAGCGTTCCGTGACGTTGAATAGATTCTCGGAGTGCCCGACGAACAGCCAGCCGCCCGGTTCCTGCACATCCGCCATGCGTTCAAACAGCTCCCGTTGCGTGTCCTTGTCGAAATAGATGGTTACATTGCGGCAGAAGATCACGTCAAATGGCCCCTTGACAGGCCACGCATCGAGCAGATTCAACTGCTTGAATGTGATCAAGGACTTCAATTCGCTTTTGACGGTGTAGTGCTGCCTCGCATCGTCCGGCTCGAACCAGCGCGCCAGCCGTTGCTGTTCCACGCCTTTCAGCCGATCGAAGCTGTATTTACCGGCAGCGGCGCTTTGCACCACTTTCGAATCGATGTCGGTGGCCAGCAGCCGCACATCCCAGTCGGCGAATCCCTGCAGCGCTTCGCGCAGCACCATTGCCATCGAGTAGGGCTCTTCGCCGGTCGAGCATCCCGCGGACCATAGCCGCACGCGCTGCGTTTCCGCGCGTTGCCTCGCGATATACGGCAACGCCTCCGCGGCCAATTGTTCGAAATGATATTTTTCCCGGAAAAAAGACGTCAGATTGGTGGTCATCGCGTTGGTGAGCTCCTGCAGCTCCCCGGCTTCACCCCGCTCGACCAAGGCGCAATATTCACTGAACGAGGTCAGCTGCAGCTTGCGCAATCTACGCGCCAGTCGGCTGTAAACGAGCTCCCTCTTTGAATTACCAAGCGAGATTCCGGTCAGCTCACGTACGATATGGCGCAGCCGATCGAAATCCGAGTCCGTGAGAACGTACTCGTGCGTGCGGAGCCGACTGTTCATCAACTCTCTACGCCGCCTTCAGAGCCGTTGAGTCGCAATATTTCCGCGACGCCGATCAGCGTCGCCGAGCGGCGCAGCGCCTGGGATGCACTCTGCCATCGGCACTCGATACCGCGCTTAGCGGCGCCGAGCCACGCGCTGACGAGCAGTTGTAGCACCGCGGTGTCGATCTGTTCGACGCGGCCGCCATCGATCAACAGCGGCGCGCCGCTGGCCAGGCAGGCCGTCAACGTGCGGTGCAGTTCGGCGCTCTGCGCGATCGACATCCGTTCAGCGAGTTCCACGGGCTGCGACATCGCCGGCGCAATCGGCTGCGGCGGCGTCGGCTCCAGCGCAGTCGGCTGCGGGATCGCCGGTCGCGGCGGTTTTTTTTTCTTCACGCTGCCGCCTCGCCGGCCGACGCCTCGTCGAGGATGCTGTTGCCGATGAGCCGGTCGACGTCCAGCAAAATCAGCATCTTCCCAGCGACGGTTGCCAGCGCCTTGATGAATACCGTGTCGGCGTTAGCGAAAACGTCGGGCGGCGGTTTGGTCGTCGCCATATCGATGTTGTAAACCTCCGAGACCGCATCCACCACCAGGCCTACGGTGCGTTCGCCGTCCTTGTTCACGGCACGCACCACGATGACGACCGTCGTAGGGCCGAAATCGCCGTTGCCAAGACCAAACCTGCAGCGAAGGTCGATAATCGGCACCACCGAACCCCGCAGGTTGATGACTCCCAGAATGAATTTCGCCGTGTGCGGAATGCGAGTGACCTTGTCCCAGCCCTTGATCTCCTGCACGCGCAGGATGTCCACACCGTACTCCTCGCCGGCCAACATGAAAGTCAGATACTGCTGGCCGGTTCCGGTGGCGGAACTGTCATCGTTGCTTGGCGTGCTGGTGCTCATGTCTATGCTCCTCGAATTCGGCCTTGGGCCGCGCCGTCAGGCTGCGCGGACCGCGTGGATGTTTCGTTGTCGTTGTTCGGCGGCTCGAATCAAGTCACGCGCGTCGATGATGAGGGCGACGGCGCCATCGCCCAGGATCGTGGCGCCGGCGACGCCAAGTACCGGCTTGAAGTTCGACTCCAGACTCTTGATGACGACTTGCTGCTGTGCCAAGAGATCGTCGACGAGAACACAAACTCTTCGGTTGTCGGCCTCGACCACCACCAACAGACCGTCCTCGATGTCTCTGCTGTCTGGTTCGATGTCAAAGAGTTCGCATAGCTTGACCACAGGCAGATATTCATCCCGTAAACGGAACACCTCGGAGCCGCCGAGGACGCTGCTGAGGCGATCGCGCGACACTTGAATGGTCTCGACGATGGCCAGCAGGGAGATGATGTAGATTTCCTTGCCGACGCGCACCAACTGGCCGTCGAGAATCGCGAGGGTAAGCGGCAAGCGGATGCGCACTGTGCTGCCCTGCCCAGTGCGCGAAAATATCTGCACGTGACCGCCCAGATCGTTGATGTTCTGGCGCACGATGTCCAATCCGACGCCGCGTCCCGAGAGGTCGCTGATCTGTGCCGCGGTGGAGAAGCCCGCCATGAAGATTAAATTGTCGACTTGTTCGTCGGTGAGTTCCTGATCCGACGTGATCAAGCCGCGCTCGCGCGCCTTCTGCAGGATCCGCGGTCTGTTGAGGCCGGCGCCGTCATCCTTGACTTCGATGATGATGCTGCCGCCTTCGTGGAACGCGGCCAACTCGATGGTGCCGTTCGGCGACTTGCCATTGGCTGCGCGCTGCTCGGGAGTCTCAAGTCCGTGGTCGAGCGAATTTCGCACTAAATGTACCAACGGATCACTGATTTTTTCGAGTACGTTCTTGTCGAGTTCGGTGCCCTCGCCGATCAGCTTGATGTCCACCGACTTGCCGAGTTTGCGCGACAAGTCGTGCACCAAACGCGGAAAGCGATTGAATGCAAAGCTGATCGGCAGCATGCGGATTTGCATGACGCTTTCCTGCAACTCACGGGTGTTGCGCGCCAGCTGCGAAAGCCCTTGGCGCAACATGTCGAGCTTGCTCGTGTCGAGACCATCGGCGAACGCCGCCAGCATTGATTGAGTGATCAGCAACTCGCCCACCAAGTTGATGATGCTGTCCAGCTTTTCGGTGGCGACACGAATGGAAGCGGATTCGCCGCTGGATCTATGGGCCGCCGACGCAGGCGGCGCGGAGCGCCGCGGAGGGCTTGCTGCGCGGGGAGCAGCAGTCTGCCTCGACGCCGCCGCGCGCGTCGATGCGGCCGCCCCGGCATGGGCCGCCCCGGCATGGGCCGCCCCGGCATGGGCCGCCCCGGCATCCGCTGCCAAAACGCCGGCCGCGGCCATGACATCGCCGATGGGCGTAAATTCCAGACGGCAGCCAGGGTCGACCCAATCGAATATCTCAGTCAACTGCGCACGCGCGACATGCCCGAGCAGCTCGATGTCCCACGACAAATAGCATGCTTCCGGATCCATGGCATCGAGTGCTGGCAACCGCGAAAGATCCGCGCGCACCGTGATTACGCCCAAAGCGGCCAACTCGGCGAACATGCGCGTCGGCTCGTTACGCAGGCGCAGCAGATCGGTGACTGGCTCGAAACTAATGCGCCAGCTGCTGGCCTCCGGTGCCGCGACTACGGCGGTCGCGGCCGACACCGGGCTTTGCTCCGGCGCAGACTGACCTGGCGCCGGTTGATCGAGAATGAGTGAAATATCGCCGTTGAGCGTCGCAATTCGGTCTTGATCGAAGCTGTCTCCAGCCTCCGTGGCCGTTATCATCTCTCGCAGACAGTCACAGGCCTGCAAAAGGATCTGAATGGTTTCGGCGGTCACGGGCCTTCGGCCGTTGCGCATGTCGTCGAGCAAAGTCTCGACGCCATGAGTGAATCCCGCCACCTCGGCAAAGCCGAACGTGGCGGAGCCGCCTTTGATCGAGTGCGCCGCGCGGAAAATCGTGTTGATCAGCTCGCTATCCGCTGCCGCCTCCAAGCCCAGCAAGCCCGCCTCCATGGCATCGAGTCCTTCTCGACTTTCTTGGAAGAAGACCTTTGCGATCTCCAGCATATCCGCATCGAGTTTCATAGGATCGTTATCGTCAAATGGACGGAATTCTTGACTTCTGCGACGTTTAGCTGCATTCAAGCCGCCAGCAATAACGACATGATCTCCGCAGCCGCATCGCGGGTCTGCATGACGATTTCCGGCAGATCCGCCGCATCTACTCGTGCCGTCTTGAGCGCGGCAGGTAGCAGCGCGGGCGCATCGCCTAACTCGGTGCTGCCGATTTCTGCAAGCACCGCGACACTGTTGGCGATGTGCACGGTGGCCACGTCCGCGGCAAAGCGGCGCGCCAGGTGCGGCTCGTGGTGAAATTCGATGCACTCCAGCAGCGATTCCGGCAAACCCCAGTTTCGCGCGAGCGAGGCCCCGACGACGCCATGATCGAAATTTAGAACGGCGCGCTCGCACAGATACAATCCAAGATCGTGCGGCGCATCCGCCATCATCAAAAGCGACGCGCGCGCCGCATCGGGCGCCCGGCTGAACATGACCAATTGGCCAATATCGTGCAGCAGTCCGGCGACGAACGGGCTCTCGGTGCGCGCGGCGTCGCGGCGCGCGGCGATCTGGCCGGCGGCGACTGCACACAGCACGCTGTGACGCCAGAATACGTCCATGGTGACCAGATCATTTGAAATGCCGTCGAACGCGCGTACTGCGGTCAATCCCACCGTCAAATCTCGTACCTGGCGCACGCCAAGCACCGTGATCGCGCGGCTCACGGTCGCGATCTTGCGATTCTGGCCATACGCAGCGCTATTCGCGATACGCAATACGCGCGCCGTCAGGGCCGCATCGTTGCTGATTTCCCGGCCGATATCCGTTGCCGATGAGTTGGGGTCCTCCACCATGCGCGCGATACGCATGGCCACATCCGGCAGGGTCACCAAGTCCTTGATGTCGGCGGTGAGCCCTTCTGCCGTCAAATCATGAGTTTCCACCGCTCCACCTCTCTGCCGCATAACGGCGGCGCTTGGTGAAAATTGAGGTCTTTCGGATCTATTTGCGGGGTGCCGCTGCGACGCGCGAGGCGATACGCGATTGCATGAAGCGGAACGCGAACACCACCGCGGCATCGACGGCCGCATCCATTTTCGCCCGGTCTTCATTGCTCATGAAGAAATTCATGTCCACCTCGTTGCGAATGTAGCGAGGTGGCAGTCTATTGAGCGCAACGCACGCGACGTCCGCCAATACCTCGACATCGTCCGCGAACTGCGGAAAATCGGCGACGCAAACCGTGACATGGCGAAAGACCGCCTGCTCGCAGTAGTTATGAACCGTCTCGAATTCAGCGATCATGATCAGGTATGCCCGTCGGCCATCGGTCTAGAAAAGTTCTACCTTGCTATCATCTGCCACTCGCGCATTCCTTTCGCGGCTGTCCGGTTCAGCCGTACCGCTCAACCTGTCGAAGAGAGCGCGCTCGTCTTCCATGTTCAATAGTGCACGGATGCGATCGCGAAGCTTATTCCATTCATCCGCCGATCTGAATCGCCCGTCGGAAACGAATTCCGCCATAATGGTCAGACTCGCACTGATGTGCGTCAGGCACTGCACCAGGCGATCGTGGAATTGAATGGCGGTCGACGCTTTGCTGGAACGTGCGTGCATGTCGTCATGCAACATCATCAAATCCTGGAACACGCGCGCGGGAGAGCCAGAAAAATCCATCAGCCCTTTGGCAATGGTTTGCGTCGCCTGCCCCATCGCATGAGCCGTCTCCACCAACGTGGCAGCCGGCCCATTGGATTCGCGCACCGCGGCCTCGATCTGCGCGCTCATGACGGCGAGCATGGCCGCCAACCTATCGACCCCTTGATCCTGGGCGGCCGCTGATTTTAACTTTGTTGTGGTAGTCATTGAGTGTCTCGATTCAATCGCTATAGCACTCGACTGATGGTGGCCAGTAATTGCCGCTCATTGAATGGCTTTACCAGCCACCCCGTGGCTCCGTTGGCCTTGCCCATCTGCTTGCGCTCCTGGCCAGATTCAGTGGTCAGAATGAGCATCGGCACCGTCTTGTACCCGGGCAGCGCGCGCAATTCCTTGATGAGAGCGAGACCATCCATGCGGGGCATGTTGATGTCGGTAAGCACCAGATCCGCGACGCGCTCGCGTGCCACTTCCAGAGCTTCGACGCCGTCGGCGGCCTGCAGGACTTCGTAGCCCTCCGCAGTGAGCGTAAGCTTCATCATCAGGCGAATGGATTCCGAATCATCGACGGTAAGAATCAGTCTAGCCATGCCCGCGCCTCTGTACCTTGAATTTCTGGATATAGTTGCTTGCTCGATCTTGGCGCAATTTCCAATGGCACGCGCGGCAGCGCTTCACATAACCGCGGCATTTCAGCAACCCAACGTATCTTGTAGCGAGCCGAGCTGGTACTCGGCATGCAGGAGAATCTCAGAGCAATCCTGTGCGGACAGCCCGATTGCAGCAAAAGCCGGCACTCCCTGAACCTCTATCTTGCGCGGTGCCGGCGTTTCCATGAACTTGCCGAGCATTACGCCGGCGATCAGTACGTCTGATAGATCGACTTCCCGACCGCGTCTGCGGTCGCGCTCGATTTCGGATTGGCCACCGATAGCTTCGGCCATGTCACCCTCAAAGCCCCAATTTTCAAGGACCGACTTGCCGATCGAGGGGTGCCAGCCCGAAATCAGATCCAGCATGGACTCATCCTCGCGTAGCTTGTCCGGTTCTCCCACGGCGCGAACCATGATGTACAAACGACCGATGCCGTGCAGCAAGCCCGTGAGGAATGCCTC